>Ga0207962_1000091_pt1 | contig 24120 bp, 16 predicted proteins | sample Knorr_S15_td_AAI_FD_185603 | JGI IMG/M metagenome (GOLD analysis project Ga0207962, IMG submission 185603) | Marine microbial communities from Southern Atlantic Ocean transect - Knorr_S15_td_AAIW_ad_750m_LV_A (SPAdes) (version 2) | ecosystem: Environmental > Aquatic > Marine > Oceanic | place... | reverse complement strand
CCTTGTGCCCGGAGTGAGAAGCCTATGCAGGGATATCCTGGCCCTGAATCTCGATCGCCCCACAGCATCGAGATTCAGGTGGGCTTAGAGGAACGTTATTCAGACATCTATACACATGATGTGTTGAGGGTGATCGAAAAGAGGTTATGGAGGCTCGTATGGTGAACCGTGCCTCTAGATATCGTGACCACCAGCGCATCCAGTTTCTTGATTCTGACGCCATGATTCCCCGCACGGATATCAAGGTTCGGGATGCGCGGTCTGGGAACTTCGTCGGCGCTACCATACCGCACGATTTGGAGCGGCAGTGGATCCAGGGCACCGGTCCGGCCGCTAAACCTAACGCACCTCTTGAGCGGTCTATCCGTAATGTTGCCTATGCACTATTGAGTGGTGCCGACGGTTGGATGTTCAACGGTGAAGATGCACTTGGTCAGACAAACACCATGGCGTTGGACAACCAACGCAACCTCAAATTGGCTCTGTCTGGTGAAGAAATATTTTTGAATGTCGCCGAAGGTGTAGCTGAAGAAATGAACACTTGGTCTCAAGTGTTTCTCGGTCGGGATATCATCGACGATTGGCGGAAGCAGTTGGGTTTCACGACGGTCATCTTCCGTCCGCGTGGCCTTCACCTCGACGACCGGCATATCCGTAATTCGGATGGGTCGGGGTTTTCAGCCGCAATCGTGGATACATGTCTGTTCCTGGTGAACAATCATGAAGCCTTACTTGATGCCGGACGATCGTTAGTCCTTACACTCTGCGAGTAGCAACAATACTATTCAAGCCTTGGGTTGTATCGCCTCAGCGCTCCAGTCTTTGGACGACGATGAATCGAGTTCCGTCTGAGTTAACGTCATACTCGGGATTGTAGGATGCCATCATGTTGCTTGCGCCCATGCCGACCTGTTCACCAGTGAAAATCCGCTGTGGCTCGTCAGGACTGAAACCGCCATCGGTCGTGAATCTCACACCCATCAGTGAATTGCCTTCCCAGTAAAACAATTCGTCGTTGCTCCATTTTGGCCAGGTACCACCGTTCGTAGATACCTTCCACCTTGATTCAGACCTCGGGAACGTGGTCACATAGATTTCCATCTGGCCATCCTGGTCGGACTGGTATGCGACGAAGCGTCCATCCCGAGACGTCCGCGCCAGGGCCTGAATCCCCTCGTCATCTACCAGCACTGCCGTTTCCCCGCTTGCCACGCTGACGTACCAGAGGTCACGGGCTTGCGTATCCGGGTTGTTGGTGTGGAAGACCACGGTCGATGCGTCTGGAGACCATGACGGGTACCACTTGTGCATTCCCTCGCTTTCGATGAGTACTTGGTCTCGGCCGCTGCCATCCGATGCGCGGATGTAGAGATTTGACACACCACCATCGTTCTGGATTGAGTATGCGATACGGGAGCCGTCAGGGGACCAGATCATGTGACGCTCATATCCCTCATTGGTCGTGATCCGATTCGCACTCATGCCTTCGAGGATCCAGAGGTGATCCACATCGCCCGGGTTCTGCCGGCCGCGAACCGCGACTTTGCTACCATCAGGAGAGATAGACGGATCAAGGACCGAATTCATTCGGGGGCCTATGGTCCCTAAAACGTTACCAGATCCATCAACCCACGCGAGTTGTCGGATTGTTGGTATCTGGTTTCCGCGTCCGCGTCCCTGCGCGTTGAGCGATCTTTGGTCTGCGGCAAGCAAGCCGAGTGCGATCAGAGGAATTGCGACATAAGCCTTCATGGTTTCTACTCCGTGTTACAGTGCTTTAATCGGCGTGCTCGCGGCGGATATGTAGTGATTGGGAGAAACATGGTCATCCAAGTAAGGGCTCAGGTACCACATTCCAGTCACTACCGACGGATTCTTAGAGGGGTGGGGTCAGGGGGGTCATCCGGACCCTGACTGTTGCCAAGCAATTTAAAAAAGCTAGGGATCAAGAAGCTGGCGGCGATCGCTACCACCCCTACGACAACGGTGGTCCGCACCCGGTCCAATTGGGGTACAGTAATCTCAAGGATATCAGTCCGAGCGAAGGTGAGGGTTTGCCTTAGGTTCCCGAGTGTGGGCCCCGCGTACGCGGGTCCGCTAAGCCTAGTCGTAATCGTGACCGAATCTTCCGTGAGGCTCTGGAATCGTCCGTTGACTTCTCCCAAGGTTGCTGCTGAGATCTCCTGCAGATGCTCTATCCCATCCTCTGAAAGCAAGAGACGGATCTGCTCACCTGTTGTGATCGTCGGAAGATCCGCAGGATTCGGTAGGTAGCAGCCCAGCAAGACAGTTAAAATCAGTGTTAGGGCCTGCCACAAAGCGAGTCGTCGCATTCTTGCAGTATCCATAGTCCCTTTCTGAGGGTTGCACGAGTCGTTCACCGGGGGAATGACACTATATGAGTGCAGAGTTGTGGTAGCAACGGGCTATCCCAGTCTTATGGGTCATGCCGCTAGCAGCCTTGAAAAAAGGAGAAAAGCACATGGGGGTGGATCGAGGGTAAATAGAATTCTGGAGTCTTTGCAGGTAAGAAGTGCTTAGCATGCCGTCAAGATGATTGACAAGCGATTGCGGCCTCCGGTAATCTCAGTGTGAATAAGCTGAGCGTCACACGCGCGATACGCGTGGAATTCTGGAGGACGAGATATGCTATCAAGACTTGTTCGAGTAGCCTCACTGATTGTGCTAACTCTGTTGGCTACGACGATCACTGCCAGGGGTCTATCGGCCCAGACGGGTACGATCACCGGGCAGGTGACTTCACAATCGACCGCTGGGCCTCTTCAAAACGTTCAGGTTTCCATTCAGGAACTGAACGTTGGAAGCCTGACCTCCGGGAATGGGCGATATCTGCTCATCGCGGTCCCAGTCGGTGTACATGAAGTCACAGTCACATCGATTGGATATGGTGTGCAGACCCAGCAGGTGACGGTTCAGGCTGAGCAAACTGCAGTGGCCGACTTCGAACTCGAGATCGTCGCGCTCAATCTCGACGAGATCGTGGTAACGGGTACGGGTGCTCCCACACAGAGACGCCGCTTGGGAGCGACGATCGCCTCAGTGAGCAGCGAAGAGCTGGCGACCGCTCCGATCACCAACATTGCTGACGCACTCATCGGTCGCCTTCCAGGTGCTCGTGGTCTTATTTCGGGCGGCCAGACCGGAGCAGGAAGCCAAATCGTACTCCGGGGTACCGCCAGCATCAGCCAACGACAGGACCCCATCATCTATGTGGACGGGATCCGTATAGACAATCGACCTGAGGATGCAAGATCGGTAACGACTGATCGCCTAATGGACATCAATCCGCAGGACATTGATCGTGTCGAGATCATTAAGGGGGCTGCTGCTGCCACGTTGTATGGCACTGAGGCTTCTAGTGGAGTGATACAGATTTTCACCAAGCGAGGAATCACTGGTGCGCCGAGATATAGTTTCTCCACGGATCACCAGTTGCTGGAATTTCCTCGCAGGTTTGAAGACAACTGTGCTTACGTCGGGAGTTCCAACTCAATCACCTGTAATTATCCCTACGACAATTACGAAGTATTTGCATACCACCAGAACTACAACCTTTCCGTTCAGGGTGGAACACCCAATGTCGGGTATTACATCTCGGGGCGTTTGATGGAGGAAGTGAATCCCTCCCCGAACAATGAATTATTGAACAAGTCGATCCGCGCGTCGTTCGATTTCAACAATACAGACCGCCTGACGAGCTCGGTTGATGTGAGCTTCGTTGATCGCAACCTAACTACTGCTGATCCAGGCTGGGGTGACGTTTTCGGAAACTTGATGTTGGGGAACCCGCTTCGCGCTGGCCCAGACAATCCCGACGGAGCGTATAGCCCGACGAAGAAATCCTTGGTCACCGAGAACGATCAGAATTCCCAGAATTTCCTGGTGAATGGAAGGGCGACCTACCAGTGGACGAATAATATCCAATCAACCGTGCGCGTGGGTTACAACTTTATCGACAGCCGCTTGAGCCATTTCTATCCCCAGGGAGTAGTCCAAAGCTCGGTTAGGGGTGACAAGTCTCTGCTAGATAGAAGATTCTCGACGACGACGATCGACTTTACCACGAACTGGGAACAGCCACTTGGCGACCGAATGATTCTGAGTACCACCTTCGGGGGGCAAAGTTTCCGGGAGACGCTGAAGCAGGATCGTTCAGCTGTTCGAGTGTTCGGTTCTCCCACACTCAAGACCCTGAGTGGTGGACAAGAGATTACAGGCGTTTCAGAGAACTATGTCGAGGTTATTAACGCGGGAGTTTTTGCACAGACCCAGATAGGACTCGATGACCGCATTTTCCTCACAGGAGGGGTCAGGCTAGACGGAAACTCAGCGTTCGGTAGCGATTTTGGTCTACAGGCCTATCCGAAAGCTGGAATCTCATGGGTTGTATCTGACTACGATTTCTGGAATGTAGGGTTCGTTGATGAACTCAGACTTCGCGGAGCCTTAGGAATGTCCGGTCTCCAGCCAGGGGCCTTCGATGCCCAACGGACCTGGAACCCGAGCATCGATGTCGGGGGCGGATACCTTACCCCCAATAACCTGGGTAACTCTGACTTGAAGCCCGAGCGGTCGACCGAGATCGAGGCTGCCGTAGAGGCCGGTCTGTTCGGTGGCCGTTTGGGATTGGAAGTCGTGTACTTCAACCAGACAACCAACGACGCTTTGCTGCCGATCAAGCCTTCAGCGGGATCCGGATTCACTAACAGCCAACTTCAAAACCTGGGTCAGTTAAAGTCCTGGGGCATAGAGGTCAGTACTAATACGCGCCTGATCGAGAGAGAAGGCTTGAGCGTAGACCTTAGGGTGAACCCGACGTACCTAAAGCAGTGGGTCTCTGATATGGGTGGTATCGCAGACTTCCGACTTGGCAGTCGGCGGCGCTGGCAGTCCCTCCATGAGGGTTTGTGGCCTGGAATCTGGATCGCGCCGATCGCTGATCCCAACCAGCCCTACAAAACCACGGTACCGGTCGACCAGATCACCAGCATCAACCAGATCTCTTCGAACACACTGAAGAATGCCTCAGGAGGGGATTCATTGGTCGTGATCGGGATTCCACAGCCGAACAAGATGATCGATTTCGGTGCTGTAGTGAGAGTCGGGCCACTTACCATCCAGAATGTCTTTGAGGGAGCAGCTGGTTTCGTTCAATCGAACGAGACACTGCACCTCCGCATGGCGCTCAAGTCAAACACGTTAATGGCTGAGGTCCAGAAGGCCGTCGCTGACCCAACCACTGATCCCGCTACAAAAGCAAGGCTAGTGGACGAGTATGGCCGGAAGCACAACGGGATCATAAGCAACACCATCTTTGACGGGGACTACCTCAGGTGGGCGGAGTTAACAGTGGCGTACCGTTTACCCGAATCGTTCACGTCTAGCTTCGGTTCCTCGGGTACGACAGTGAGCTTGGGCGTGAAGAATGTTTGGGTCTTCAGTGACTACTTCAACGACTTTAAGCTGGGTTGGATTGATCCTGGAACGCGAGGACTTGAGGCAAACAACGCTTTCCTACAAAACGTTGACTACCTAAAGACACCTACGCCCAGACGATTCGTCCTCTCCATCCGGACCCAATTTTGAGGCGGGCAGAGATGGTCACGGAATCGTCGGAAGCCCACGAACAGATACGGGAGCGTTTCAGCATGAATTTCATCAAAAGAGGACCTAGAGGCGTTGTCGTTGCCGGCTTGTTAATGGTCGTATTTAGCGGCTGTGACAATTTCTTTGACGTGGAGAATCCAGCGAGTCTCCTCGATGACGATCTAAATCGTCCTGAGCTTCTAGCAACACTTTCCCATACTCCGGAAGCGAATATCGCGGGTGACGTTTCGAGCTTGAGCCAACGGAGTGCATTGCTTGCTGATGAGATGCTACACCCCTCCACTCAGTTGGAGAATGTCGATGCCATGCAAGGGAATCGTCTCGCTGCAAGTTCCGCAGTGGAAGGTCATTGGCGTGGCCTCGCCCAGTCTCGGTGGCTCTCGGATGAAGTTGCTTCCAAGCTTGCTTCGGCAGGAGGCGATCCGGTTGGCTTGGCGAAGGCGTACTTCTTCGGTGGTCTCGCGCGGATCTTAATGGCAGATCACTACAACGTGATCGTCTATGACGAAACTGATATGCCACGCAGCCCGATCAGCGTCATTAGCGATGCGATCTCACAATTCGAGAAAGCTGCCAGCAGTGCTAGTGGTTCGGATACAAACCTTCAGGCCGCTGCTTTGGGAATGACTGCCAGAGGCTATCGTTCTCTCTACTTCGAAGAAAAGCATTTAAAGAACAATACCGACCTGAGCTTTATGAATCAGGCTGAGACAGCTGCTCGCAACGCGCTGTCAACGAGTGGCAATTATAATCAGGCCTTGCAGTTCGGTGCTCCGGGAGGCTCAAATTCCAATGCCTTCTTAGGTGGACCGAATGGCGGTGTTAATCGTTTCGACGGAAGTGTTTATCTGTTCCTCCCCGATCCAGTTACCGGGAACTGGGACCCACGCATACCGCACTCTGTGGGAAATGTGGCTGAGGCCACCGAGGATATGGGGTCTGAATTTGGCTTGACTGCAGTGAACCTGAAGTATCCTGAAGCGAATAGTGAGTTTCCAATGAGTCGAGCAGCTGAAGCGATGCTCATCATCGCAGAAGCTCGACTTCTGGCTGGCGATCTTACCGGGGCGGTTGATTACATCAATCAAGTGAGAGCAGCCGCACGCACCCGGGTCGCTGCTACTGGCTATGCGGGAGGGGCATCCAGAGGATGGCCGCCTTCAGCTACTACTATTTCTGACCTACAGGACTTCGCCAGTACTGATTCTGATGCGATCTATGCTCAACTTAAGCACGAACGGCAGGCTGAGTTCTGGTTGGAGTTACACCGTTGGCAGGATATGCGGTACTACGAGATCGTACCAGCCCGGTGGCTCGCACCAAACGTGGCGGCTGGGATGCATCTACGCTGGCCTCCAGCTCCTGAGGAGATCGCACAAAACGAGAATCTCACCATCGCGATGACGCGGAGTGTGTATCTAGGTAACTGATTGGTCCTAGTGGATGGGCGTATCGGAGAGATTCTCCGGTACGCCCATCCACTAGGATGAGTTCCGTTGGTTGACGCTGAAGGAGGATATGGGATATGCGCGGTCGCCGACGCATGTGGGTTTGCCCGCTGTTTTTGGTCACTTGTGTATGGTCTGCAGCGTGTGGCTTAGGATCAGATTCCGAGGAAGGGATATCGTCGTCCACGATTGAGGTCGTGCCGACACACGAGGTTGATCCCACCTGGCCACAGGAGATGCCGAACGACTGGATCATGGGTGCAGTGACATCTGTTTTCGTCGATGTGCAAGACCACGTCTGGGTAACCCATCTCAGGGAGACGCTGACCGAGGAAGAGACCGGCGCCGTCCAGGATCCACCGACGAGGCTGTGTTGTGTACCCGCTCCTATAGTGATTGAGTTTGATGCTGAGGGAGAGGTCGTGCAGGCCTGGGGGGACCCGGACACGCAGGATGTATCCGAATTCCCGAGGAACCCGCACGGCCTTTTCGTCGACCACAATGACTTCGTCTGGATTGGCTCGTATAGACACCACCGGGTCATGAAGTTCACACGCAGCGGTGAGCACCTCATGACAATCGGGCAATACGACGTGACCGGCGGGAGCAACGACCCTGACCTGCTTGGTGGCCCAGCCGGAATTTGGGTGGATCCTGAGACCAATGAGGTGTACGTCGCGGACGGGTACAGGAATCGGCGTGTGGTCGTGTATGATGGCGATACGGGTGCCTACCTGAGGCATTGGGGCGCGTACGGTGAACGTCCGGACGACGACTATAACTCCAGTGATCGGGATCCTGCGGGACCGCCACCGCTCCAGTTTTCCACTGTTCATGGCCTTATCGGCTCGGCAGATGGACTCATCTATGTCGCGGATCGTAGCGGCACTCGGGTCCAGGTCTTTGACCATGAAGGCACATTCGTAACCGAGAAAATCGTTGCTGGTTCCTTCGTAGTAGGTCTGTCACCGGATCCGGAACAGCACTGGCTCTACTTAGCGGACGGCACCAATCACAAGGTGTGGATTCTTCGGCGGTCTGATCTTGAGGTCGTGGGTGATTTCGGACGAGGTGGACGGCAGATTGGACAGTTTATTCGTCCTCATGGGATGAGTATCGATTCACGCGGAAACGTTTACGTAGGGGAAGCATCTACAGGCAGGCGCGTGCAAAAGTTTGCTATTCAGGGTGATAGGCCTCAGTAGCTCATTAAGCAGCGGTACTTTTCGAGGGTCCTGAATCGATCAATAAACTAATTTCTTAGTCTTATAGCTCTAGGAGGCTCCATTCCTTTGAGAATGGTACGCTAGAGAAGCGGACACCACGATCAGCGATGACACGGAGGTTGTCACTAGGGTTGATCCCGATCCCGCGTGCTGCATCGTATAAGCCCGGCTCCATACTGAACGTCATATTCTCCTCAAGCACACTGTAGTCACCAAGCGCTATGAATGGAGGTTGATGGCCACTAAAGAACTGGCCTTGACCGTGAGCTGGGCGGTGATAGATGTACTCTGCCATACCCGCATCAACCTGGTGCTGGTGGATTTTCGCAGCGATGTCTGAGCAGACAGCCCCTGCCTTCGACTCCTCTTCTTGAATTTGAATAGTCTCCGCTACGACCTCCCACATGCGTTCCTGTTCACTGGTCCATGGACCTATCAGATAGTTCCGGTAACATTCACCACCCATGCCGCCGAGCTTGATGTCACAGTTCACGTACATGGTTTGTCCGCGCTCGAGCTTTTGATAGAAGAACTGGTTCGGGTGCGGATATGCGCTTGCTATGCCGGCCCTCACATAGTTCGATGTGACTTCGATACCCACAGCAGAGTGTGGCCGCCCGTCTGCTATGACATCGTTCATGAGTAGCTCGATACCGAATCCCTGCAGGGCTTGGCCTAGTTCAAAGTCTGTAAGGTCAGTACCCCGTTCAAGGATATAGTCCCGAGCAAATGCGTGGATCCGGTCAAAGTATCTATAAGCACGTTGTGAGAGCCTCAGTTCTTCCGAGGTTTTGATTTGCTGCATACTTAGGCAGTCAGCCTGAACGTTCACGAAGCGGGTACCTGGAATCACCTTGCTCACACTAGCTATCTGTGATTCAGATAGGGACCAGTCTACAGCGATGGTCCCGCCCCCTAGTCCACGGCTACGGACCCCCTGCAGCATCCATTCGAACAGGTCCACGGTAGGTCCTTGGACCACCTGTCCCCGATTGGGGAAACCACCTTCTGCGTGTGGATATCCGAAATAGTATTCATTCTCGGTGCACCACCAGGACTCGATGAGGTCTCGGTCGATACCTGGGGAATACCAGTAGACTGTATCTTCCTCTTGAGTCGGGAACAGAGACCAAGTGGGCCGCTCGCCGCTCCCACGGAAGCAGCCGGTAAAGTACACTATGTTCTGGTCCGTATTAAGTAAGACGGCCTCTGCTCCGCAGTCGGCCAGGCGCTCCTTGAGGGTCCTGGTCCTCATCTGATGCCACTCCAGGGGCAGGCGGTCGTACCCAACCGGTGCCGGCTCGACATGATCCGGGTCCTGATGAAGGAGTCGCTCAGAGTTGCCGGAGGTAAGGCTTTCTTGCCCGTCCCCATGACGCGCATCGGCCAGTGTAGAATCGGAAATTCTGGAGGACGCTAGCCCAGTGCCCATCTTGTGAATGAAGTCTCCGCGAGAAGTAGTCATTTTTAGATCCGAGATCTTTTGAGGACCAAAGCTACAGCCTAAGCGCTTCTGGAGTGGGAGGACTCCGCTGTAGGTGCTTCAGGTTCATGACTACCTCTAGTACCCAACGGGTACGATAGGCTAGTGCATATTTTTCATCCAACATTGTGCCTTTTGAGATTACCGTCGCAGTATTACCTCGCCTGCTAGTGCGCCAGTGAACTGGCCACCATCAATGGCGAACTTTCCGTTAATCAGCAGGTATTCGACACCTTCGCTGTACATATTCTCGTCAAAAGTGGCACGATCACGGATTGTTTCCGGGTTAAACACCATAATGTCAGCTTGGTAGCCCTCTTTGATCATACCACGGTTGTCCAGTCCCAGGATGCTGGCGGGAAGCATTGTCACTTTGCGGACGAAGAATGGAAGTGTGATGACTTGCTTGTCGAATACATAACGTCGTAAGACCCGTGGAAAGGTTCCAAAGGCACGGGGGTGGGTTCTGGCACCGACGCCACCATCTGTAGCCGGGGCGATGTAGTCTCGTGTCAGGTAATGCTCCAGGTCGTCCTCGATCATGGTATAAGATAAGATTCTGGCAGCATTTTCTAGTTGTAGGTACTTACCAGCTTCGAAAAGGCTTTCCTGGCGGAGTGTAGCAAGTTCGTCGAGGGTTTTTCCAACATAGGCTGGGTTGGCCTCGAACTCAGTAACCCACATACGATCAGAGCCACCTCGTGCCAGGATCTCATGGTAGACATCCTTCTCTACCTGAGCGGAAAACACGGGGTCGTTTGTCATGCGATCCTTGATAAGTGCCATCCGCTCTGGCCGCTTGAGCCCTCTTCCGTCTTCACCTAGATAGGCCTCCCACTTGAACAATTCTGTGGTACGATCAGGATTAGAGAATGTGTAAGGGTACTGATCGGCAGTGATATCGATGCCCTCAGCCCTGGCTTTCTCCATAAGCGCTGTCGCGGTCTGACTCTTGCCCCACATTGGAATGCCTGTCGATTTGATGTGCATGATGTGGACTGGAATATCGGCGGCTCGGCCGACCTCGATGATCTCCTTCACTGCATCTAAGTGGGTGATGCGTCGAGATGGATGGCTCTCAACCCACCAGAGCGAGCGTGTCCCCTCGCTCCTGATATGGCTAGAGTAAAACCCACCAAGATCAGCTGCTTCTTTAGCGAGTTCGATGATCTCTTCGGTGGTCGTAAAGTGACCATCCCAATAGTCAAGTGCTGAGCTAATCCCAAACGCTCCACCCTCCATTCCCTCGCGCACTAGTGCACGCATCTCTATGAGGTCCTCGGCGGTGGGTGTTACATCATGGCTGTCGATAACTTGGTGCCGAACGCTATCGATACCTACCAGCATGGCAGCGTTCGTGCCGATACCGTTCTGCGACCATTCTTCAGCCTTGTCTCCAATACTACTATCACGGTTCCACGCGCTGCCGTTCTCACCGATTACTACAGTAGTGATTCCCTGCATCAGGTTGTTGATCGTAGCGCGGGCACGAGGGTCCTCGTCATCAAAGCCACTGTTGGCGTGTGAGTGCACGTCGATGATGCCTGGCATGACATAGAGGCCCTCGAGATCAATCTCCCGTTCGGCACTGATTGTACCGAGGGGCCCCACCACGGCGATCCGTCCATCGTCGACCGCGATATCTGCGTACACCCAAGGGTTGCCTGCGCCGTCAAATACGCGTCCACCTCTCAGGATGATATCGTAACTTGGCTCCTGTGCAGTGCCCCCCAAAGGCATCACTACTTGACTCAAGAGCATCAGCAGTCCGACGAGCGGAATTAGATGTCGACGATCAACCTGTGTGTTCATCACCACCTCCAAGTCCCTTAGTGAGATAAATCCTGTGCTGTGCTCCGGTTAGTGTCATGAAGTACGATGGGAAACCCCAAACCAAGAAGGATATATCGCAATACTTTCACATCCGTCGCTACCTACTTGTCACCTAGTTTACGGACCACTTCACCGAACATGCAAAACACCATTGATGGCTCCACTAGGATCCCGGTCCTTGTCACGAGGCTGTTGGGGTCAGTCGAGCGCCATTCGACAACTAGTACCACCCCTGAAACAGAAGAGCGCCGGCCGGGGATATATCCCGGCCGGCGCTTTGTCCTGATGGGCCTAAGCTCTCAGCGGCCCGGCCGGTACGTCCTAGTTGGGGGCAGCTGTGCGCCGGACAGATCGCCCGGAACGCTCTCCTCGGCGACGACGGTGTGCGTTAGCGTCCCGATTCCCTCGATGGTGGCGCTGATCGTCTCACCAGCCTGCAGGTACCCAGAGCCTGTCGCGCGCTCGACACGACCAGCACCCGTTCCGCCCGACGTCCCGCTTTGCAGGACGTCACCGGGAAATACGGTGATGAGCGACGAGGCGTACTCGATTAGCTCCGGGATGTTGTGGATCATGTCCCCCGCCTGGGCCTCCTGAACGGTCACGCCGTCGATGACCAGGCTCTGGTGCAGGCGCTCCATCGGATCGCCGTAGAACTCCTTTGGAACAATCCACGGCCCTTGGGGAGCGAACGTGTCATGGCCCTTACCGACGAACCAGTCCTGACCGGAGCCGTAACCACCCGGAGGACGCCCGCCACGATCGGATACATCCATGGCGACCATGTAGCCGAACACGTGGTCGTAGGCTCGGCCCGCAGAGATGTACTTACCCTCACGGCCGAATACGATAGCCAGCTCGACCTCCCATTCGATTCGGTCACGGCCATAAGGCATCACGATGTCATCACCGCTGCCGATGACCGCGCCGCGGGTCGGCTTGAGGAATAGGTACGGTACCCCCCGATTCTCCTGTCGCTGCCGGGTCCTCTCCGCCAGCTGCTCCGGGGTGCAGCCTTCACACGCGTGTGTGTAGAAGTTGACCGCGGCGTTCATGTTCTTGCTGGGATACATGATCGGAGGAAGGATGTCCACGTCTTCGACACCGTGAACGTAGTCTGCTCCGAGCAGGTCATTGCCCACCACGTTGTTTACGATTTCGTATAAGCGTGGCTTGAGTTCATCATCATAACGGTTGATGAGCCCAAGCATCTCGCCTGGCATCGCGATTTCGTCGTATGCCCCGCTGGCTTCGAGAGCAGCATTTGCTTCCCCAAGGTCCACGATGAGTGCGTCGCGAAGGACGATTCCGACCGTTGGAGTGCCCTGGATCTCAAAAGTCCCGACCTTGAATGGCTCGACACTTGTTGTCCCGTCTACTTGAGTCTGATTCGCAGCCTGTGGTGCACAACTAGCTATGACTACGAGTGCAGCGAAGGTAAGTATGCGTTGCATGTGACTTCCCCTATTGGTTAGTCCGGTTCAAAAACCTGACAGTGACCGGATAAGAAGATCAGTCCCTGTCGGGTTCTCCAGCAGTGACCGTTACCGGCACGTACGTGTTTGTCCAGCAACATTGGTCGCCCGGGGTACTATCGTTGGCTCCGAAGTTGTCGACACGACCACGTAAGACGTATTCACCGGGCTCTGTGAAGGTCACACTTGTGGTTGCCTGTCCTTCCTTTTCTTCGAGCGCAATCCTGCCGGGGTCAAAAGTGACTACACCCGCGGGACCTTGATATTTAATCCAGGTAACAGCTGGCTTAATGTCGGCGTTCCGCTCGTCAAACGAAGCACGTTCCGAGACCTCTCTCATCCAGATGTTTATTTCCATAGGGGAGCCCACAGTAGCTACACGTGGTTCTGACCATATCCCCTGAATGTGTTGGCCTTCTGGCCCGGAGGCTGAGAAGCTGACCATCGGAGGCTCGGATCCCATCGCCCTAGCACCGTAATCAAGCTGAAGAGCTGAATAGCCGACTCGGGCAGGGATGGAATGTGTTTTGCCATTAGCTGTGATCGTCCAGGTAACTCTTTGCTGCCCATCGGCATAAGATGCTGGCACCGTCACATGAAAGACCCCACGGTCCCTGCGAGCGCGACCGGTAGTAAAATGGGTTGGTTGTTTCCCGTTAAATTCAGCCGGCTCAATGAAATTGTCAGGCCCAATCGGAATGTCGAGGACTTGTCCCGAATTCAAGTTGAAGAAGCCAAATGACAGTGAGTACGTGCCATCCTCGTTCGCGTACCAACCTTCCATGAAGGGTGCGACTGGCTCGCCTGTGGGTGGAACCGGTGAAAGTGGCATTCTCATGCCATTTCCGAACCGCGAGTTATTCGGGTTCTGGGCTATCAAAGCAGGAACCGCGATAAAGAAGGTCAATATGAGAACAACGCCGATCCGCACTTTATGATTTTGCATAGCTTTCTTCCGGTTACTTTTCCCTAGACTACATGTATCGAAGGAGCCCCCATATCAGAAGGCTCCTTCGATCATTCATTTTTTATATTTCGCCTGATTCTTCAGGCATAGACAAATCTTAGTTACTTCCGGCTCCATCTTCACTTGTGACTTTGGACTTGGCCTCTCTCTCAGCTTTGATGCGTTCGTAGCCCTCATCATCCAAGTGCGAAACCGCGATCCACGCGTGTGACATCTCATCCACTGTACGGCTGCCTCGAGCGTAGAACATCTCTGAATCAGTCAGTGGATTGTCTGCAGTGTTTTCGTACCAACCGGTCATTACAAGCACAGTGCCTGCTGGTAACAGAGGAGATTTGTCATCATCAAAAATGTAGCTATGGTGCCATCTGGCATCGAAGTCCGAGACCATGCTAAGGACTTCTTGCTTGCCATCTGGGTAGATCGCCTTGATCGACATCCCGTGGAGGTGTACATGCCCATGTGGTTGGAAGCTGTCGATACGTACTGGGTGATCCCAACGGTAAAACCCCTGCGTCATAGACGTACCACCCGGCTCCAGGAAGATATCCCCCTGGAGTGGATAGAGTCTCAGGTTTTGTGTGAACTCGGGCTCATATCCTTCAGGATAGAACCAAATTCCTAGCTCAATCTGATCACCAGGAACCTCGAAACCCATGGGGTAGTAGTGCGTATCCCATTCGATTTTATCACCAGGCTTAATTAGGCGTGCGGCATCCTCAGGAACGATCTCTCCGATCTTGCCCATCGCGTACTCGGACAGGTTCCCGAGAGGCTGATAATCCCCATCATCTTTAAGCCTCAAGAGTTTGGGGTTTGCGTGGTGCACAACTTGCCGTCCCGCTGGGAATGAAGGCCGTACCTCCATCGCTCGAATCCACCTCTCTGAGGTCATTTCGGTTGGCACGACCGGGCGCCACCACATGTCACCGCCTTCAGCGGGGACATCGAATGGGAAAGTTTTGATAACATGGTCAGGCGGACCGAGCCGCTCTTCCTGTTGCCACATCTGTTCGTCACGCCAAACCATAGCCTCTGGCATGTCCGCCAGATCCCCTTCCGGAGTCCCATTGTCGACCCAAGTCACTATGGCATCGATCTCTTCCTCACTGAGTCTCCAGTCATTCTTGAGATCTTGGATTCCATTACCAGCATCGTAGTGGTAGGGGGGCATCAATCGCCGTGCGACCTGGTCTTTGATCCGCCGAGCGTAACGCCGAACATCGCGGTACTCCATGAACGACATTGGTGCTACCGACGCCGGACGGTGACAAATCTGGCAGTTCTGCTGGATAATAGGTGCGATGTCACGTGTGTATGTGACGTCCTCATCCGCGCCTGCCTCCTGCGCTGACAGGGTCTGGCCTGGAAGCGCAAGCACGGCAAGAAAAGCCAAAACCAGGGCTCCAGAGAACAGAATGTGGTCGCTCAGGCGTACAAACCTGGTCGCCATAATTGCTTCCTCCCAACAAGAAGAGACCTTAATAGTTACAACTCCCCTACAATGTTAGGGCATGCTACTCTCTATTTGGCTGAAATTCAAGGGTAAGGCGTGCTTTGCAAGATGATGTAGCGGGTATCCTGAACGCCTAGAGATATGAATGTGATCAGTGTGCAGGGGCTCCCTGGGAGTGTAGAATATCGCGTAATTAGGCGTTATTCGAGATGGTATGGGTTATAAGGAGAACGATGAGAGATCCCTCATGACCGAAGTTAACGGTCGGGAAACGGAAGTGCCCATGAATCGCCGCAATGCGGTAAAGGCTTTTGTGGGCCTTGGACTTGCTTCAGCGCTCACAGACTGCACTCCAGCCTCAGGGGGAGGGGGTCCGGCCGGAGAGATGCCAGGGCCGCCACCCGCTCAAGGCCCGCAGCTGGAGTCAGAACCCGAGAGAGCACCTTCACTAGAGGAACATGAACACCCAGCTGATGGGGATGTGCTTGTATTCGCACTCGGAGCCCGCAAGGGTGAGGTTGTCACACCGGCCGATGTTCCTCTAGATGGCCCGCAGATCTTTGTTTATGCGGGAGATACTGATGGCGCTCACGGTGCCTCTGCATCACGACTTGATCAAATCGTACTCCTGCGTTTGGATCCGCTGAATTTAACGGAGGAGACAGCTGTTCATGCTGCAGATGGAATCGTCGCCTACTCAGCAATTTGCACACATGAGGGTTGTGACATTAGCGATTGGAGTAGTGAGAATCATCGCTTGATCTGTCCGTGCCATGACTCAGAGTTTGACCCGAGGGATAACGGACAGGTCACAGAGGGTCCTGCGCGTCGGAGGCTCGCTGCTCTCCCACTCAAGCTTGTAGATGGTCAGTTAGTAGTCGCCGGTGGCTTCACCGGCCGTGTTGGTTTCCGAAATCCATGATCGAAAACTTCAGGATGTCATACAGGTACAGGAACAGATAATGAAGCTAGATCGATACTCGGCAGCTATCCGATTGATTTTTTTGCTTGTCCTGATTGTGCCAGGGCCAGTTATAGCCCAGCAGTCCACGGCATTATATAGGCCAGTTACGGACGAACGGCTGAAGGAACCAGAGCCTGAGAACTGGCTCTTCTACCGTGGTACGTATAATGGATGGGGGTATAGCCCCCTCGAACAGATTAATAGTGAAAACGTCGGGTCACTCGTTCCTGTCTGGGCTTTCTCAACAGGTGTGAACGGTGGACACGAGGCAGTACCCATCGTCAATGACGGGATCATGTTTGTGACGACACCTGGGAATCAGGTGATCGCGATTGATGCCCGGACCGGGGATTTGCTTTGGTTATACCAGCACGAACTCGCGGAAGACGCGATCGCATACCACTACACGAATCGGGGTGTCGCGCTGTATGGGGATAAGGTCTTTACGGCTACCCTCGATGCGAAGGTCGTCGCACTCGATGCAACCAGTGGTGAAGTCGTCTGGGATGCTTCTGTAGCTGATAACGCCGCGGGATATTACATGACGCTTGCACCACTGACCGCAGAGGGAAAGGTCATGGTAGGTGTCTCGGGGGGCGAACTCGGAATCCGCGGTTTTGTTGTCGCACTCGACACTGAGACCGGGGAAGAGGTATGGCGAACGCATACAATACCTGCCCCGGGGGAGCCGGGTAACGAGACTTGGCCAGGTGATTCATGGCGCACAGGCGGTGCTGCAGTCTGGCTCACAGGACACTATGACCCTGACCTGGGGCTTACTTACTGGGGGACGGGGAATCCCGGTCCATGGATGGGCGACGCACGTCCAGGTGATAATTTATATACCAACTCTGTGATTGCGTTGGATATTGAAACGGGTGAACTAGTCGGTCACCATCAATATCACTGGAACGGCTCTTGGGATTGGGATGAAGTTTCAACCCCTCTACTCATTGATGTCGAGAGAGAGGGTCGTGCCTTTCCAGCACTCGTGCACCCAGGTCGCAATGGATACCTCTGGCTACTCGAACGTAGCGCTGATGAAATCTCGTTTGTGGATGCTTGGCCATACGTGCGCCAGGATGTTTTTACGAGTATCGATCCGGAGAGCGGGCGCCCCAGTTATGACGAACAGAAGAAGCCGGGCATTGGTTTTGAGGCCGACTTTTGCCCATCGCTCTGGGGCGGAAAAGATTGGCCACCTGCGGCCTATAATCCAGGGACGGGGCTTCTCTATATCCCGGTCAATGAAAATCTCTGTGGATCGATTTTGGGTAGGGAAATAGAGTACGAGCCGGGTCGAAGTTTTACGGGTGCTGAGTCACAGATGACAGTCTGGCCTGGGGCGGAACACATCGGTGAACTTCAGGCCTGGGACATGAGTACGGGTGAGGAGGTTTGGACACGGGAGTTTGAGTCCCCTAACTGGGGCCCAGTGCTCACGACAGCTGGTAACTTGGTTTTCATGGGAGGCACGACAGATCGTAATTTCCGAGCGTTCGACGCGCGAACCGGAGACCAACTTTGGGAGCACAGGACGAACTCAGGCATTATTGGCGTACCCTCGACCTATATGATCGACGGCGTCCAATACATTGCGGTGCAGTCAGGTTGGGGTGTGGATGCAGCATCGATGACCGGCCGCATCAATCGAGATCTTGGCACTGAGACATTTGTACCGGAGGGCGGCGTCATCTGGGTGTTTGCCCTCCAAAACTGAGGTAACTATGGAAAAGTACAGTAAGCCTATCCGAAATAGGATCGTAATTTCTGCTCTGGTTCTGATCGTGTTTGGGATGCTTACAGCATGCACGACTGACTCCCATTCCGAAGATAATTCGACAATGAATGCTGAAGAGATCCGCTCATTCGATATTTCAGTGCCCGATGAAGTGCTCAGAGACTTGAACGATCGGCTGGCGCGGACGCGCCTCCCGGACCAGATCCCTGGAACTGGATGGGACTATGGCACGAACCGAGAATATCTGAAAGAACTTATAGAATACTGGAAGGACGAATTCGATTGGCGAGACCAAGAGGAGAAACTCAACGGTTTTGATCACTTCAAGACGGCGATCGATGGCTTAGATGTTCATTTTATCCATGAGCGTTCCCCGGTCGATGGTGCGATCCCGCTAATCCTCACTCACGGCTGGCCAGGTTCATTTGTTGAGTTTGTTGATATCATCGGTCCATTGACCAATCCTGAAGCGTACGGAGGGAACCCGGCGGACGCGTTCCATGTCGTGATCCCCTCTCTGCCAGGGTACGGCTTTTCTGATAAACCTGAAGACCGCGGATACAATCCGGAGCGAATGGCAGATGTTTTGGCCTCGCTGATGGAACGATTGGGCTACGAGCGCTACGGGGCACAGGGAGGTGATTGGGGCGCGATTATCGGTCGAGTCTTAGCAGGGAATTACGCCGATCGCTTGATTGGATTGCATTCCAATTTCGTTTTAGGTGGACCGCCAAGAGGGGTAGCGGATCCCGAGGCGGGGGTTCCGGTTGAGGAACTAGAACTCAGGCAAGAGCGTGCCCGCGCGTTCGCGAATGAAAGTGCATATCAAAGCCTGCAGGGTACGAAACCTCAATCTTTAGGTTACGGGCTTAATGACTCTCCGGCCGGCTTAGCTGCCTGGATTGTCGAGAAGTTCCACGGCTGGAGTGACCATGATGGTGATCTCGAGAGCGTGTTCACCAAGGATCAACTACTCACCAACGTCACTCTTTACTGGGTAACTCAAACCATTACTTCAGCGAGTAGGATCTACTATGAGTCACGGAGGACGCCGCCAACCCGACCAGTCGGTTTCATAGAAGTCCCAACTGGAGCTGCGATCTTCCCGAAAGAGATCAGCTTTACACCGCGCAAGTGGGCAGAGGCCCAGTACAACATCGTTCACTGGACGGTTATGCCTCGTGGAGGGCATTTCGCCGCGCTGGAACAACCTGAGTTGTTGGTCGGTGATATACGCGACTTTTTCCGAGGCCTGCGCTGATCTCCTAGAGTTCTTTACATACTAACGCCGACCGACATTGCTCTCGCGCCATTCTTGGTCAGCTGGTTCATTCGGGTCTGACCTCAGGAAACGAATGAGCTCGGCATGAAATTGATCCGGGATCTCGAATGCTGGGGCATGTCCAATCTCCGGGAAGATAAACAACTCAGCGTTCTGTAATTCTTCGGCCACATGCCGTGCAGCTGCAGGATAATCACTAACCAGCCTGTCTTCTGCTCCACCGATGACTAGCGCCTTGGTAGCAATATGCTGCCATTCATAGACTACGGGATCCTCGAACAAGATCTGACGTTGGGCGGCCCTGACCTTGGCCATCTGTGGCCAATGGCCGCTCAAGGTTAGACCGTACTGATACTTCACCCATTTCAGATATTCCGGCTTCCACCCTCGAGGATAGTAGCGCACGTGTCCTGACAGCACGGACCTGTAGCTTGTTCTCAACGCACTCTGATATGCTGCTTCAGGATCAGTCCAGGCACGACCGTGTCGTGAGTCTGTTAACCCAATCTGGTTGACCATCACCACATGGGTTGTGGTCTCAGGATAGGTAGAAGTGAAGCGCGTTGCGACCATTCCCCCCATCGAGTGACCGACGATTGCTGTTTGTTCAATGCCAAGTTCGTCGAGAAGTGCTTTCGTGTGCCGTGCGGGCATGTGGAGGTTGTAGTGGATGACAGGTTTAGACGAGCGTCCGTAGCCAAGTCGGTCAACCGCTATCGCACGGAAACCTGCTTCGGTGAGTGCTTTCATCGTGACTCCGAATGCAGCCGCGAAAAAGTTCATCCCATGAAACATTACTACCGTTTGCCCATTCGGTTGGCCTACCGGTGCTACGTCCATATAGGCTACCCGGTAGTCCTCTCCATTTAGACTGACGTCGAGATATTCGACCGGGTAAGGGTAGGGGACATTTGAGTAGTCAATTGCCGTAGCCCCCCAGTCGGTTGGTGGCTCCGAGGGCGGAGTTGATTGTCCAGCAGCTCCAATGGGACAAACAAATGCCATTGTGCTGACAAGCGTGAGTGCTCGGAATTTCTTAGTCAGGGACAAACGTGATCGTTCCATGTCCAGCTTTCCTATCTGGGGGTTTATCTGCGTCCTCGCCTTGAGGGTAGTGCGATTGCATCACCAGGATGGGGTCGCACACCCTCCGAATCCAGCATCGTGTAGAAGGCTGGAAGGCGGTTCAAGATCAGTTCGTTAAGCTGCTCAAGTAGATGCGGCATTGCATCCCAAGCTTCGTCCACCTGCCAAAATTGATCGGATGTGGGCAGCGTGGAAGACGCCTGGATATCATCGGCGATTCCAGCATTGCTTCTGACTGTTCTGAGTTCGTTCTGGATTGAAGAGAGGTCATCCTCGATCGCGTCAAGTTCCGCGGTCAGAGTTTCCGGTAACTCGTCGTGTTCGGAGATAAGATCACCTACATCAGTGAGCTGGCCCGTCAAGCGTTCCATGGCCTCAGTCGCCTCGTAGATAGGCTTCGCCAGTGTATGCAAGCTCATCAGTACTTCTTGGCGAGCCATTCGATCTGCGTCAGCCATGGTACGTCGGGGGTCTGCCTTGATCTCAACTGTAGTCGAGTAGCTTTGGGCGCCGACGCCCATCGTCACTGTGTATGTTCCTGGAAGTACGATCGGTCCCTGGGGCGGTCCTCCCCCGAAGCCGCCACCGCCTTCGTTGGGTGCCTCGTCCATCTCATACGGTGCATCGTAACGCCAATCCCATACCACTTCGTTGATCCCGGCAGAACTGGGCGTAGTCAACGTTCTGACATGCTCTCCCTGGGCGTTCTCGATCGTAAGAGAAAATCCTTCTGAGTCGGGTATAGGTTCTTCATTCTCCGATTCCTGCGCTACGGCATCTCCGGCCGGATCACCCTCACTTTGGTGATCACTCAGGTAGTAACGGATTAGTGCACCTCGTGGAGGATTCGAAGCAGAGTATGTAGCTCCGTAGAACGGCCAATCTCCTTTTTGTGCCCACATCGTAACGGGCTTCTGGGGAAAGAGTTGCCCGGCCTCACCGAGTAGCTCTGTGGATAAATGCTCGAGCGGAGTCACATCAGCTAAGATCCATGCGCTCCGTCCGTGCGTACCGACGATAAGATCGTTTTCTCTCGGATGGATCGCGAGATCATCAACGGGCACAACCGGCAGATTGCTCTTGATTCGTGTCCAGTTCTGACCCCGGTCAATCGACATATAGACGCCAATCTCATTTCCAAGAAATAGTAGATTCGGCGTGCGGTGGTGTTCGGTGATCACGTTGACCGACCAACCATTTGGCAGACCTGTAGTAATGGAACTCCAGCTCTGTCCGTAGTCTTCCGTAACAAACACATACGGGGCGAAGTCCCCGTTTCGGTGCCCGTCGAACGTCGCATAAGCACGCCCCTGGGCGTGGGCAGAAGGTGTGACACGACTCACGTAGGTGCGTTCGGGAAGTCCGGGAATGTTATCTACTACGTTTTCCCATGTGGCTCCATCATCCATGGTCACTTGAACATTTCCGTCGTCGGTACCCGCCCAGATTTCACCGGACGTGATCGGGGATTCATTAACAGTGGTGAGGTTGCCGTATGTTGAGGTTCCATCATGGATAGACATCTGTGGTTCTGAACCGGGCACATCCATGATTGCTAGCGTGTCCCGGTCGATATTCTTGGTGAGATCCATCCCACCGACCTCTTCCCAAGTCATCCCTCGGTCACGTGAGCGCATGAGGTAGTTCGCGCCCAGATAAATGGTGGACGGATCGTGCTTGGAAATCAGAAGAGGCGAATTCCAATTAAACCGGTATGCCTTGGTGGTATCACCATCTGCGCGTGGTCCAGTAATTGGACGCATCACGGTTTTCTCACCTGTTATTAGATCGTAGCGGTTCATGTTACCGCCCTGAGACTCCGAGAAGACGATTGTGGAATCGGTCGGGTCAACCACCGTCCAGAATCCGTCGCCGTAGGTAGTCTCGTACCAATCCTGGTTACGGATGCCATGAAACGATCTGGTGTTGGACGGTCCGCACCAGGCGTCGTTGTCTTGAAGCCCCCCACAGACGTAATACGGGTCACGCATGTCATAGGAGATGGTATAGAACTGGCCGAGCGGGATATTGTCGAACATCCGCCAGTGTCCAGTTCCATCCCATGACGCGGCCACACCGCCATCGCTTCCTAGAATAAGATGATCAGGATCATTGGGGTTGATCCATAATGCGTGGTGATCGACATGGATTTGTGTAGCACCGTCGCTCCGAAATGATCGCCCGGCATCATCTGACACCATAAGTGAGCCTCCGAGCACATAGATGCGGTCAGAGTTACTCGGATCAATCCGCACTTGGGAATAGTACATCGGCCGCGGGTTCGTATTGGACATCTTCTCCCAGGTGTCACCGCGGTCAAGGGAACGGAACAGGCCGCTGCGCGCAGCTCCGCCACCGCCGCCGCGTCCTCCACGACCCCCGCCCGCCCGGCGTGCATCAGCCTCAACCAAGGCGTACACCACATTACCGTCTTGTCGGAATACATCGATGCCGATCCGGCCCTTGTCTCCTTCGGGTAGTCCTTCAGTGAGTTCGATCCAGTTCTCTCCCGCATCCGTCGAACGATAAAGACCGCTTCCAGGTCCGCCTCCATTGAACCCCCAGCCCGTTCGTCGTCGCTGGTACATGGCCGCGAAGATCGTGTTGGGATCGCCGGGGTCCATGGCCATATCGATTGCACCGGTATGCTCATCGATAAAAAGGATGTTCTCCCATGTTTGACCGCCGTCCCGTGTGCGGTAAACACCGCGCTCTTCGTTGGGTCCCCAGAGATCTCCCACTGCTGCGACATACACGATATCGGGATCTCTGGGATGGATCAGAATTCGTGCGATGTGTTTGGTTTCATCTAGGCCCATGTGCGTCCAGGTGTTGCCTGCATCAGTAGACTTGTAGACACCATCTCCCCATGGAGAAGATTGCCGGTTTTGCGGCTCGCCCGTGCCGACCCAGATGAGGTTTGGGTTCGCTTGGTGCACCGTGACGTCACCGATCGATCCGGTCGGCTGGTCGTCGAAGAGAGGCGTCCACGAAGTCCCGTGGTTCACAGTCTTCCAGACTCCGCCGGAGGCAGTACCGACGTAGAACACCTGCGGCTTTGCTTCGACGACGGCTAGGTCAGCGATGCGCCCACCCATGCGCGCCGGCCCGATCGATCGAAACTGCAGGTGCGACACAGTGGTTTCTAGATCGGCCTGTGCTCGAGCGTCCACAGCAGAGATGGTCCCGAGGACAGTAGTAAGAAGGAGGATGTGGATGGCTTTCATGGTGGTGCCTCTTGATACAATCGTCTAAGTGATTCCAGTCAGGGCGGTCAACATATTCCTGAGCTCCGATACCGCGGCAAGAAGGCACATCAACAATCCGGATAAGCCCTGCCTTCCTTAGGCAAACATCTTACGCTCAACTCACCGAGCGCAAGGAGCACTCCGGATACTACTCTATCCGCCGGTGATCTGGACGGTGACTTCCCGGGAGAGTGCCCCTGTGTTGTCGTATGCCGTACCCGTTGCTACATACGACCCGGCCGCGGCATATGCGTGTTTCAGGAAACCGGTCATACCCACGGCC
>Ga0207962_1000090_pt1 | contig 24167 bp, 18 predicted proteins | sample Knorr_S15_td_AAI_FD_185603 | JGI IMG/M metagenome (GOLD analysis project Ga0207962, IMG submission 185603) | Marine microbial communities from Southern Atlantic Ocean transect - Knorr_S15_td_AAIW_ad_750m_LV_A (SPAdes) (version 2) | ecosystem: Environmental > Aquatic > Marine > Oceanic | place... | reverse complement strand
TTGCCATCCCAGTTGCCAGAAGTGCGACGGCGAAGGAGGAACGGATCTTGTTCGTCGTTGCTATCATAAGCATATGGCTCCCAGCCCTCAGTAATCTTCCCGGAGGATGTTTTTATTTCCCACTTTTGATTGCCATCCCAGTTGCCAGAAGTGCGACGGCGAAGGAGGAGCGGATCAAATTCATCATTGCTATCATAGGCAAACGGCTCCCAGCCCTCAGTAATCTTCCCGGAGGAGGTCTTTATTTCCCACTTTTGCTTTCCATCCCAATTGTCAGTAGTACTTGTTGCTTCTTCTGCTTGTGGGGACGGCTGAGCTGGTGCTTCTGAAACTGGTTCGGCAGGTTGTGTTTGTGCTGGAGGAACCGACTGCTGCGACTCCCCACACCCCACCAACAGCATAGCTGCGATTGTGATTAGTATGTGCTTCATGTCGCCCAAAGTTCAGCTATTTTGATTATTTTTGCAATGGGTTTATCAGCGGCGGGAAAGGGCTGTTTATTGCCCGATAATCGGTGAATTGATTGTTAACTTAACTTAAGTAACTAATATTAGGTAGTATAAGTCAACCTAAGCCCTAAAGTCTCAGTTTTATGCTCATTGTTGTAAGAGTAGAGTGGGTTTAGCATCCGCTTGGCCTAGCCAGGTTTGGTTCAGTTTAACTGTCCGTCAACCATGAACATTACATCCCGTCACTTAATCGAAACCGTCCTGCTGCTTGGCCTTGGCCTGGCCTCTGCCTTGGCCAAGCCGCCCAACATCATCCTTATCCTCACCGACGACCAGGGCTGGAACAACACCGAGATGCCGATGATCCCGTCACGCGCCGACACCCGTTCCGACTTTTACCTCACGCCGAATTTCAAGCGCCTCGCCGATGTCGGGATGACGTTCTCGCAGGCGTACGCGCCTCACCCGGTCTGTTCGCCGTCGCGCCATGCCATCCAGTTCGGCATGACACCGGCCAAGCTCAAGAAAACCAGCAATCGCGCCGTCAACTATCCCGCGCCGTTCCCGGCCCGAGCCATCCCGCAGGTGCTCAAGTCGATCGATCCCACTTACCGGGCGGCGCACTTCGGCAAGTGGCACATGTACCATCATCCCGCCGAGTTGGGTTACGATGCCTCCGATGGCCGCACCGGCAACCACACCGCCCGGCAGTTGACCACCGACCAGACCAAGCATTTCCCGCACGACGACCCCAAGCGCTCCGTCTCCCTCACCGACAACGCCGTGCAATTCATCCGTCATCAGGCCCACACCGGCGCGCCGTTTTATCTGCAAGTGTCGCACTATGCCATCCACCTCTCGGCCGAGGCCAAGCCGGCCACGCTGGCACGGCACAAGGCCCGCACGCCGGGCAAGATCCACACCGCCTACTGGTACGCCGCCATGATCGACGACCTCGACCAGGCGGTCGGCCGCATCCTCGACGTGCTCGACGAACTGCAACTCACCGACAACACCTACGTTTTTCTCACCTCGGACAACGGCGGCACCGCAAGGCAGTATCCGCACTTCAACAAGCCGCTCCGCGCCGGCAAGGGCTCCTACTACGAGGGCGGCTTGCGCGTGCCGTTCTTCGCCGCCGGCCCCGGCATCGAGCCGGGTTCGTACTCGAGCGTGCCGGTCGTCGGCTACGACCTGCTCTCGACCTTTGCCGACTTGGCCGGATCAGCGGAAAAACAGCCCAAGGACATTGAGGGCGGTTCCGTCAAGCCAGTCCTACTCAATGGCGGCAGGGGCGTCGTTCGGCGGCCCCGGGTCGGGCTCCATTTTTATCGCCCGCTCGACTCGGTGCTGATTCGGGACGGCCACAAGCTCCGCCACACACACCGCACCGGGGAGATTGAACTTTACGATCTCGCCGAGGATCTCTCCGAAACCACCAACCTCGTCGCCGCCAAGCCCCGTTTGGCCAATCGCATGCAGGCCGGGCTCGAGGACTGGATAAAAGAGATCGACGCCACCACCCCGTCGCCGCTTGACCGCCGGCCCAGGCGCAACCCCCGCGCCGGGAACAGGCGTCAGCCCTAGCGCAGCGCCACCGTCGCGCCCGGCTTGAGCGCGTGCCCAGGCATGTCCGCGAGCGTGTTGAAGGTGCGCATCGTGGCCGTCTTCTCGACGGTGTTTTTGCTCTCGTCGAACGTGCCGGTTTTTTTGTCCAGCACACCGCCCGCGTCGAGGCCGAGGTGCTTGACCATGAAGGGGTACATCGCCTGGCGCTTTGAGGATTGGTAGCCGTGTTCCTCCTCGGGGAAGTGCGCGTTCTCCACCTTGGTCTCCGCGCCGTAGTATTTGTAGATCGAGCGGATGAACGGGTACTCGACCTTCGGCGTATTCTTCGTCCAGTCGCCTCCCACGGAGATGAGCTTGAGAGGACGCGGCACGGCCAGCGCGGCAAACTCGGCGTTGTTCGTCTCCAGCTTGGGCGTCTTGTGGATCGGCATGCCGCTTTCGCAATTGCAGCCGCCGAAGAAGTGCGCCGACACCATCACCACCGGCACGCTCACAGCCACACGCTCATCGACCGCCGTCAGCAGAAACGTCTGCGTGCCGCCCCCGGAACAGCCGGTGACACCGATGCGCTTCGCGTCCACTTCCGGCAGTGTCGCGAGAAAATCCAGCGCGCGGATGCTGCTCCACGTTTGCAGCGTGAGCGCCTGCGGATGGTTGTGATTCCAGCCAAGGTGCTGCGAGTCGCCGAAGCCGATCATGTCGTACGAGAACACCACCGCGCCCATCCGCGCCAGCGTGGCGCAGCGGTGTTGCTGGTCGGGCCGCTGCCGCCCGCCTTCCGGGCCGCGGTAGTGGCCGTGCGGGCAAAGCACGCCCGGGCGTTTGCCCTCGCGGCCAAGCGGCCGGTAAAGGTTGCCGTACACGAAAAAACCGGGCCTCGACTCGAAGGCGGCCGACTCGACCGTGTAGCCGTCGTACCGGCGTTTGTTTTTAATGATTGGGTTGAGCGGCGTGCGCTTGGGCAGCGGACTGAGCTTGGCGCCGGTCAAGATCTGCCGCCGCACCGCCGCCGCGCGCGCCTTCCACTCGGCGAGATTCGAGTGCGTCGCGGCCAGGCGCTTGAGCTGCGCCACGGCCTCGGCCTCGGAATGGTAGTTGCCCTGGCAAAGGGTCGGCTTGTCACTCGTCTGCGCTTGGCCAAGCGGCGCAAGCGACACAACGATGCAAAGGGAAAAAAGCAGGCGTTTCACGGCGCGACATTGGCAGATCACCCCACCCCTCGCAACCTCAATGATGCGTGAAACGGGCGCTTGGCCCGGTGATCACCAGCGTTGCGTCAAACGATTCCATCGGCTAACAAGAAGCGCAAATGAACGGTTCAACTCCAGCGGTTTCGCTGGGTCAGGCGCATTTTCCGCAGCGGCACGATCGGCGGCAGTTTTTGCTGAAAGCCGGCGGCGGGATTGGCGGCTTGGCCTTGGCGGGCCTGATGCAGCAGGAGGCGCGGGCGGCTTGGCCAGGCGCAACCGATCCGCTAGCACCGCGGCAGCCGCATTTCGCTCCACGGGCCAAGCGTGTCATTTGGCTGTTCATGCACGGCGGGCCGAGCCACATGGATTTGTTCGATCCCAAGCCGGACCTGGCCAAGTACGCCGGCCAGCCGTTGCCGGGCAGTTTTGGCGAGGTGATGACGCGCCGCAAAGTCGCGGGCAATCCGCTGCTTGGCCCGATCAAGCCGTTTCGCCCGCGCGGCCAATCCGGCCTCGAGATCAGCGACTTCCTCCCGCACATCGCCGGGCACGCGGATGACATTTGCGTGCTGCGCAGTTGCCACGGCGACAGCGTGAACCATCCGCAGTCGGTGTACCAAATGAACACCGGCTCGATTCTCATGGGCAAACCCAGCCTCGGTGCCTGGGCGGCCTATGGCTTGGGCACGGAGAATCGTGACATGCCGGCGTTCATCGTGTTGCCCGACCCGGGCGGCGGGCTCAAGGGCGGCCCGCCGGCTTGGGGCAGCGGTTTTTTGCCTGGCAGCTATCAGGGCACGACGCTGCGGCCCGGAGCAAAGCCGATTTTGAATCTCCAGCCGCAGCCCGGTATTAGCATCGGTGGCCAGCGTCGCATGCTCGACCTGATCGGCCACCTCAACCGTGAACACTTGGCCGGGCGCGACTTCGACGACCGGCTCGCCGCTCGCGTCAACGCCTACGAGCTGGCGTTTCGCATGCAGTCGGCCGCGCCGGAGATCGTCGACATCTCCCGCGAAACCGAGGCAACCCGCCGGCTGTATGGCATCGGTCAAAAGGAGACGAACGAGTTTGGCACGCGCTGCTTGTTGGCCCGGCGAATGGTCGAAAAAGGCGTGCGCTTCGTGCAACTTTACTCCGGCGACACCGGAGGCTGGGACGCGCACAAAGATGTCCTGCAAAACCACAGCAAGTACTGCCGCCGAACCGATCTGCCGATTGCCGGTTTGCTTAAGGATCTGAAGACGCGCGGCATGCTGGACGACACGCTGGTGATTTGGGGTGGCGAGTTCGGCCGCATGCCGATGAGCGAGCAGGGTACCGGCCGCGACCACAACCCGTGGGGCTACTCGGTGTGGCTGGCCGGCGCCGGCGTGCGCGGCGGCATGGCCTACGGCGCGACTGATCCCGTGGGGCTGCGCGCCGAGCAAAACAAGGTACACGTACACGACCTTCACGCGACGATTCTGCATTTACTCGGCATCAACCACGAACACCTGACCATCTTCCACAATGGCCGAGACGAGCGCCTCACCGATGTCGGCGGCAGCGTCGTCACCGACATTCTCGCGTGATGTTTCTGCGCTGCGTCAGCCTGTTGCTGTTGAGCCTGTCGCTTGGCCAGGCGGAGGAATCGGTGGCCATCGTTGAGCCGCCCATCACCACTGCGGATCGTGACCATTGGGCTTGGCGTCCGCTTGGCCAAGCGGCGATTCCACGAGTCAAGGCGACCGGGCACTTGGCCAACCCGGTCGATCATTTCATTGCCGAAAAACTGGAGGGCAAAAATTTGTCGCTTGCGTCGGAGGCCGACCGCCGCACGCTGATTCGCCGGTTGTACTTCGACCTCCTCGGCCTGCCGCCGACCGCGGAGGCGGTCGTGGAGTTCGAAGCGGATGCCCGACCGGATGCCTACGAGCGGTTGGTTGAGTCGCTGCTCGCGTCGCCGGCTTTCGGCGAGCGTTGGGCACAGCATTGGCTCGATCTTGCGCGCTTCGCCGAGACGGACGGTTTCGAGCACGACAAGGTGCGTCCCAATGCGTGGCGCTACCGAGATTGGCTGATCAGCGCGCTGAACGTCGATCAGTCTTACGACGAATTTGTCCTCCACCAACTCGCCGGCGACGAAGTGTCGCCCGCCGCCGCCTTGGCCACCGGTTTCCTGCTGGCCGGGCAGGACATGCCTGACATCAACTTGACGACCGAGCGACGCCACATGGTGCTCAACGAAATGACCACGACCGTCGGCTCGGTTTTTCTCGGCCTGACCGTCGGCTGCGCGCAGTGCCACGACCACAAGTCGGACCCGGTCAGCCAGGCTGATTTTTATCGGTTGCGCGCGTTCTTCGAGAGCGCCCTGCACTTCAAGGAACAGAAACTTGCCCTTGCCGGGGGTGAAGTCAGCGGACGTGTGATGCGCGTCTCGACTGGCAGGCCGGTGCCGACCCGGTTTGCGGTGCGCGGCGATTTTCGGCGGCTTGGCCAAGTGATGAAACCGGCGGCACCGCGAATCGCCCTTGGCCGGGCCGGGAGCGGCCCCGAGGCTAGCCGCACCGGTCTGGCCAAGTGGATGTCCGGCTCGCGCAACCCGTTGTTTCTTCGATCGGCGGTCAACCGGCTTTGGCAGTTTCACTTTGGCCAACCGCTGGCCGGGACGCCGAACGACTTGGGACGCAACGCCGGAAAGCCAAGCCACCCGGAGTTGCTCGACTGGCTGGCGGCGGAGCTGCCCCGGCGCGGGTGGAGCCTCAAGTCGATGCACCGGCTGCTGCTCACCTCGGCGGCGTACCGGCAGGTGAGCCGGGGGGAGGGCGAGCACTGGGCCAGGCGCCTGGCGGCCGATCCCGGCAACCGGCTTTATTCGCGGATGAACCGGCGGCGGCTCGACGGCGAGTCGCTGCGCGACACGCTGCTCACACTCAGCGGCCGGGTGACACAGCGCGCCGGCGGTCCCGGTGTGCGCCCGCCGCTGCCCCGGGAAATCACCAGTACGCTGCTCAAAAACCAATGGCCGGTCAGCACGGACGAGAAGGATCACCACCGGCGCAGCGTTTACCTGTTCGCCCGGCGAAATCTGCGCTACCCGCTGTTTGAACTGTTCGACCGCCCCGACGGTACGGCGTCTTGCGCCCATCGCAAGGAATCCACCACCGCACCGCAGTCGCTGATCCTGCTCAACTCCGGCTTTTCGCTGACGATGGCCAAGTCCCTTGCCGGGCGGTGCCAAGCCGGCGCGGCGCCTGCCGGCGAGTTCGTCCGGCGAATGTACCGCCTGCTGTTCCAGCGTGAACCAAGCCGGGAGGAGATGCGCTTGGCCAGGCAGTTCGTCGCCGGGCCAAGCAGCGGCGATGTTGAACCACTCGCACAACTTGCCCTCGCCTTGATCAACCTCAACGAGTTCCTGTTCGTGGATTGACGGGAGCCGTTCGTTTGGAATCGGTAAATCATCCTCGACCAGCATTGTCGCAGAGGCGGTTTTTTCGTAGATTCCCGCGTTTACACGAATGAAAAACTGGATTGCATCAATTGTTGTTGCGCTCGCCGGGTTGGCGAGCGGCCAAGCCGCCGGGGAGCCCAACATCGTGCTGATCATGGCGGACGACATGGGCTACGAGTGCGTCACGGCCAACGGCGGTGAGTCGTACTCGACGCCAAACCTCGATCGCCTGGCCAGGGGGGGGATGCGGTTTGAGCACTGCTACTCGCAGCCGATCTGCACGCCGTCGCGGGTGCAGTTGATGACCGGCAATTACAACCAGCGAAACTACATCCGCTTCGGCCTGCTTGACCCGGCGGTGACGACGTTCGGCCACTTGGCCAAGCGCGCCGGTTACGCGACCTGTATCGGCGGCAAGTGGCAGTTGGAGAACGGGCTGAAGGGGCCGAACCATTTCGGCTTTGACGAGTATTGCCTGTGGCAGTTGACCCGCCGCCCAAGCCGCTACCCCAACCCCGGCCTCGAGGTGAACAGCACCCTGCGTTACAAACTGCACCGCGACGGCCGCTTCATCGACATCGCCAACGATCCGCTCGAAGTCAAGCCGCTCGACACCGGCAGGCTCGGTAACGCCCAGCGTAAAACCCTCGCCATGCTGCAAAATGTGCTCGACGAAAAGGAGGGCACCCGTACCAGGTTCGGCTTGAAAAAGTACAAAACGAAAAAGTAAGCCGTGACTCTGGTTTCCCGTTTCATTTGTTTTCTGCTGTCCAGCGTGGCGCTTGGCCAAGCGCAGGATTTTCAGAAAAAAAAGCCGCCCGCCGACCCGTTCAGTAGGCCGGATTTTCAGGCGTTGGTGCGCAAGGCCGATCCGCTTGACGCAGTGGAAAGCCTGAAGTTGTTCGACGTCCCGGACGGTTTCCGGATGGAGTTGGTCGCCGCCAGTCCGGACATTGGCCAGCCGATGAATCTCGCCTTCGACGAGCGCGGCCGGTTGTGGGTCACGAGCACGCTCGAATACCCGTACCCCGCGCCGCTTGGCCAACCCGGTCGCGACACGATCAAGCTTCTCGAGGACACCAACGGCGATGGCGCCTACGACAAGCTCACCACCTTCGCCGATGGCCTGAACATCCCCACCGGGATTTATCCGTACAGGGATGGCGTCGTCGCCTGGAGCATCCCGAACATCTGGTTTTTGCGCGACACCGACGGCGACGGCAGGGTGGACAAGCGGGAGAAACTTTACGGTCCGCTTGGCTTCGAGCGCGACACGCACGGCATGCAGTCGTCGTTCACTCGCGGGCTCGACGGCTGGCTGCATCTCACGCACGGTTTCAACAACACGACCACCGTCAACGCCGCCGACGGCTCGAGCATCACGATGAACTCCGGCAACACGTATCGCGTGCAGTTGGACGGCTCAAGCGTGCAGCAGTTCACCTTCGGGCAAGTCAACCCGTTCGGCATGTGCCTCGATTCGTTCGGAAACTTTTACACCGCCGACTGCCACAGCTCGCCGATTTATCAGCTCATTCGCGATGCCTATTACCCGAGCTTCGGCAAGCCGCACGACGGCATGGGCTTTGCGCCCACGGTGATCCGGCACACGCACAACTCAAGCGGCCTGTGCGGCATCGTTTTCAACCAGGACAATCACTGGCCGACGGAATTCCGCGACAACATCTTCGTCGGCAACGTCGTCACCAGCCGCGTCAATCGCGACAGGATCCAGTGGCGCGGCAGCAGCCCGAAAGGCACCAAGCTGCCGGATCTGATTCGCACCCGCGACCCATGGTTCCGGCCGGTCGATTTGCAGTTCGGCCCCGACGGTGCGCTGTACATTGCCGATTTTTACAACCGCGTCATCGGTCACTACGAGGTGCGCCTTGACCACCCTGGACGCGACCGCGAGACGGGCCGGATTTGGCGCTTGGTTTACAACGGCCCAAAGGGCGAGCGCCTGGCCAAGTCGGTCAATCTCCCCGCCGCGCCGCTTGACCAAGCGATCGCCGAGCTGGCCAGTCCGCTGCTCGCCCGCCGCATGACTGCCACCGACTACCTTGCCGATGACGTCGGCCAGCACGCCGCCGCGCCGCTTGGCCAGGCGATGGCCCGGGCCGGTGCCAAGCCTGAGTTGAAGGCGCACGGCGCGTGGGTGCTCCACCGCCTTGGCCAACTGGACGAAGCCACCCAGTTGCGCTTGGCCAACGACAAATCAGAGCTTGTCCGCGTCCACGCCCGGCGCATTGCCGCCGCGCAAAAAAACTGGCCGCCAAAAACCACGGCGATGGTGCTGGCCGGCCTGCACGACAGCTCGCCGCAAGTCCGCCGCGCCGCCGCCGATGCTCTCTCGCGGCAGTCGCACGCCGATCACATCCGTCCGCTGCTGACCGCGCTTGGCCAGGCTCCCGCAACTGACGGGCATCTGCGCCACGCGCTGCGGATCGCGCTGCGCAACAACCTCCGCGCCGTCGACGATCCGGCCAGGTTTGCCGACCTCAAAAATGATCCCAAAAATCTCCGCGAATTGATGAGCGTGGCGCTCTCCGTCAACTCGCCGTTCGCCGCCTCGCTGCTCTTGGTCAACCTTCACGATGCCGGGATCGAGCGCGGGCAGTTGACCATTTACCTCCGCCACATCGCCCGCAACGCGCCGCCGGAGGGGCTGAACCGCCTGGCCGCCTTGGTGCAAAAACAGTTCCCCGGCAACCTCGATTTCCAGGCGGAACTGCTGCTCGCCATCAACGACGGCATCGTCCAGCGCGGACTCACTCCCGAGCAGGGCGTGCTCGCTTGGGCGGAAAAACTTGCCGGCGAACTACTCGCCGCCACCGAGGCAGTCGGGACGCACTGGGTTGCCGAGCCGGCCAAGGGTGTGCCGCCGTCGGGCATCCCGTGGATCGTGCAAACGCGCAGCATCCCGGCCAGCACGCCCAAGTGGAAAAACCACCCGCACCCCGATCACCCAACCGCCAGCCCGTGGATCCCGCAGGTGCGCGCCTCCAACGACGGTGTCACCGGTCTTCATTACATCACCAGCCTGCCGCCTGGTGGCGAGTCGCTCACCGGCGTGCTGCGTTCGGTGCCGTTTGCGATGCCGGCCGAGCTGACATTTTTCATCAACGGCCACCGCGGCTTCCCCAACGATCCCGCGCATGAGAAGAATTTTGTGCGACTCGTCGATGCCAAGACCGGCGGCGAACTGCATCGGGTGTATCCGCCGCGCAACGACACCGGTGTGCCGGTGCGCTGGCGACTTGACCGGCCACGCGAGGTGTTCGTCGAGGTCGTTGACGGCGACACCGGCGCGGCCTTCGCATGGCTCGGCGTGGCGCGGTTCAGTGTCAGTCTCGAGATGTTCCGGCACGCCGATTTTCTCAGCAGCGCTGCGCCCGGCGGCGAACGCCTGACCGGTGTGCTGCGCTCCCGAGAATTTGCCGTTCCGAGTCGGTTGCGTTTTCTGCTCGCCGGCCATGGAAGCCACCCCGGCAAGCCGCCAAACCAAAAAAAATACGTTCAACTCGTCGAAGCCGTGACTGGCCGCATCCTGCAAAAAACCGGGTGCTCCAGCGGCGAGACCGCGCAGGAAATCGTGTGGGACTTGTCGGCGTTTACAGGTCGTCGCGCGCGCTTCGAGATCGTCGATCGCGACACGAGGGGCGGATTCGCCTGGGTGGCGGCGGGTGGATTCGAGCCGGACATCGCCCCGCTGCCCACGATGGCGCCGCGCTACTTGGCCAAGCGCCAGCTCGCCGCCGCGCAGATTGCCCGCGACCTGAAATTGACGACGGTGCTCGATGCCGCCACGGGCTTGGCCACCGATCCGATTGCCGCCACTGCGGCGCGTGAGGTGGCGGTTTCAGCCATTCTGGGGAACGGCAACGCGGACCAGCAAGCCAGCGTCGCATCGATCCTCGAGGACGGCGGCCAGCCAAGGTCGCTGCGTCTGGCCGTGGCCAATGGCGGGGCACATTTGCCGGTCGTTCGCTCTCGCTTGGCCAAGGCGCTTGGCCAAGCGCCGGCCGATCTGCAACTGCAGTTTGCCCTTGCGTTGGTCAGGAACCGGCTCGGGGCCAAGGCGCTGCTTGGTATAGTGAAAAGCGGGCAGGCACCGGCTGGGTTGCTGCTGGATCCGCAGATAAAAAGCAGTTTCCCGAAGGCCGCTGCCCAGCGCGTGGCGGCGCTCACCGCCGACTTGCCCAAGCCGACCGCCGACCGCGAACGACTCATCGCCGAGCGCGTGGCGGCGTTTCGCGAGACGGGCGGTGACGCGGTAAGTGGCCGGACGACCTTCGCCACCTACTGCGCGGCCTGCCACCAAAAGGGAGGGGAGGGCGGAAACATCGGCCCGCAGCTCGATGGCGCCGGCAACAGGGGCGTCGAGCGGTTGGTGGAGGACATTCTCGACCCGAACCGCAACGTCGATGTGGCGTTCCGCTACTCGATCGTGAAACTCAAAAAAGGGCAGACGGTGCTCGGGCTGAAGCGGCGCGAGGTCGGCGAATCGATCGTCTTCGCCGACTTGGCCGGCGCGGAGAGCAGCATCGCGAAGGCCGACATCGCGTCGCAGGAACAGACATCACGCTCCCTCATGCCCGAGGCCCTCGGTCAAGCGATCCCTCCCGCTGACTTCAGCCACTTGCTGGAGTTTTTATTCGCGAAATAACCCGCGAGTTTTGTTTCGGGGGCGGTTTAGAAATCGAGGCCGGTGATTTGGGTGTAGGCCTCGATGTATTTCTCGCTGGTTTTTTGGACGATGTCGTTCGGCAGATCGGGGCCGGGCGGGTTTTTGTCCCAGTCGAGGGTCTCGAGGTAGTCGCGGACGAATTGCTTGTCGAAGCTGGGCTGGCTTTTGCCGGGGGCGTAGAGGTCGGCCGGCCAGAAGCGGGAGGAGTCGGGCGTGAGCACCTCGTCGATCAGGATGAGTTCGCCGTCGAATAAGCCGAACTCGAACTTGGTGTCGGCGATGATGATGCCTTTTTTGGCGGCGTGATCCCGGCCGCGTTGGTACAGCTCGATGCTCAGTTCGCGGGCCTGTTCGACGATGTCGCTGCCGACGATGTCGACGGCTTGTTCGAAACTGATGTTTTCGTCGTGTCCCTCCTCAGCCTTGGTGGCCGGGGTGAAGATCGGCTCGGGCAGTTGCGAGGAATTCTTGAGGCCGTCCGGCAGCGCGATGCCGCAGACGGTTCCCTGTTTTTGGTATTCCTTCCAGCCGGAGCCGGCGAGGTAGCCGCGGACGACGCATTCGATGGCGAGCGGCTGGGCTTTTTTCACGACCATGGCGCGGCGGCCGATTTGCTCGGCGTAGTCGCGGACGGCCTCGGGCAGCGGCTCGTCGGCCCCGGCGAGAAGATGGTTCGGGACGACGTCGCTGAATTGGGCAAACCAAAAGTGCGAGAACATCGTCAGCACTTCGCCCTTGAGCGGGATGCCGTTGGGCATCACGACGTCGTAGGCGCTGATGCGGTCGCTGGCGACCATCAGGAGGCGGTCGCCGAGATCGAACATTTCGCGGACTTTGCCGCTGCGAACCTTGGAGACGCCGGGGAGATCGAGTTGTAGCAGGGTGTTGCCTGACATGGGCGCGGATGATGCGGGTAACCGGCTGATTTTCAAGCCGATGTTATTCACAGCCAAGCGGTGTCAGGCCTGGGCGGCGACGGGTGAGGATTCCGGCTCGAAGGCGACGCGTTGGGCATCACCCCAAAGGCCCTCGAGGTCGTAGTGTTTTCGGAATTCGTTGTTCATCACGTGGACGAGGACATCGAAATAATCGAGCACGACCCAAGGGGTCGCCCGCGCGCCCTCGGTGGAGAAGGGTCGGACGTTGTGTTTCTCCTTCAAACTCTCGGTGATCTCATCGACGATGGCACGCAAGTGCGGCTCGTTGGCACCGGTGACGATGACAAAGTAGTCGGCCACAGAGGAGAGTTCCCGGAGATTCAGCAGGGTGATGTTCTCGGCTTTCTTGTTGTCGGCAAGCCGGGCGCATGTGAGAGCGAGCTCTTTGGATTCCATAAACGCGGGGCGGCGGAACCAAGCGCTTGGCCAAGGGCCGCCACGTGGCCGGAGGCTAACGCACGGCCTGTTTTTGTAAACCGCAAACTGGCCAAGCGGCAATTCCGCCGGGCATCTCTGGCTTAATTGCCCTCGGCTTTCAATTCTTGACCCGTTTTGCCGCCGTGTTTGCGGAGGAGGTCGGCGATGTTGTCATTAAGTGTGACATCCAGAGGTGTGTTGCCAAACTTGTCCCTAATGTTGACATTGGCTCCGTTGCTCAGAAGTAATGACACGGTTTCTTTTTGATCATTGTGTGCAGCACGATACAAGGCAGTCAGCCCCCCCTTGTCTGTTACATCGACATCCATTCCATCCGCCAGCAGTCGTTTGATTAGTTTGGTGTTACCACGCGTTGCCGCGTCCCAATTTTCCCCTGATGCCGCTTTCCATTCAGCCGGCTTGTTTTTTTTTGGCGACAGGTTCAACAGGTTTAACCTCCGGCACTGGCGGTGCCAGAGCCTGGGCGGTGGGTTTTGAGGGTGTTGCCTCCGGCACCGGTTGCGCTGGCGCTAGGGTGACGGGTTCGCGGGGTTTCACCGGCGTTTTGCTGGCCGACTCCTGGGCGGGCTGCGCGCCGCACCCGGTCAGCAGCGCGGTTGCGAAGGTTGTAACGAGCAGTTTTTTCATGGCACGGCAACGGTTGTCGCATTGGGGGCGGTTTTCAAGGCGTTTTTCACCCAGAGGTAACTAACGAATCTCGCTGAGGGAAACCGCGCGGTGTTCCTCGGCGCTGCGGTAGGCGGCCTCGACCAGGGCCATGGTCTTGAGGTTGTCGCGGCCGCCGATGGCCGGTTCCTCGCCGGTCTCGAGCGCGATGAGAAGCTGGGCCATGGTGCCGATGAAGGCGTCGGGGAACCAGCTTTCGTCCCAGGTCGGCGAGTGAAAACCGGAGTCGCCCTTGGTTGCGTAGGTGATTGTCGACGGGGTGGTGTAGGGATCCTGACACCAGCCGATGTTGCCCTTGGCCAAGCCGTCGAGCCCCTCGATGCGCCACTCGATTCCGATGTCGGCCGGGGCACCTTCACGGCCGGGGCCGGTCCAGGTGTCGTCGATGGCGATGGCCCGCAGGCCGTCGGCGTATTCGAGAATGTAACTGGCAATGCCGTCGCTGTGCGGGAACTGCGTACGCGGATCGGTGCGGATGGTGCAGTAAATCCGCTCGGGATCGCCGAACCAGTAGCGGAACGTGTCCATGTGGTGGATGGACATGATACGCAGCGTGACCCAGCCTTGGCGTTCCTGCCATGGCATCCAGTGCGGGATGCCGCGCATGTCGATGGTGGCCAAGACCGGCTCGCCGATAGTGCCGTTGGTCAGGAGCGTTTTGCCGGCACGCACCGACTGGTCGTAGCGCATGTTTTGGTTCACGGCCAACACGATGCCGGCCTGTTCGCAGGCCTCGACGGCGGCGACAGCCTCGGCGTAATTCGCGCCGAGCGGCTTCTGCGCGAGGATGCCTTTGGCCGTGCCGCGTGCGCAGGCGGCTTGGATGATTTCGAGTTGGTTGTCCGGAGGCACGGCGAGGTCGAGCACCTCGATCGACTCGTCATCGAGCAACTGTTCGATCGAGTCGTGAACGGTTGGGATGTCGTGCTGCCCGGCGCACTTGGCCGCGTTGGCTTGTGTGCGGGAGGCGATGGCGACCGGGTTGAAGCCGGCCTTTCCGTAGGCGATCAGGTGGCAGTCGTTCATGATGAAGCCGCTGCCAATGCAGCCGATGCGCCAAACCCGGCGCTCGGGAAGGGGAGAGTGAATGTTTAAATCCATTTTGGTTTAAATCCTAATTTCGAAATCCGAAACAAATTCGAAATCCGAAACGGGTTCGATTGTAATGTTTGGGTCATTTGAAATTCGAATTTGTTTAGGATTTGGGATTTCATCCCTTACCGGTGCCAACCGTCTCGTCGTTGGCGGGATCCCAAAACTCAGTGCCCGACTCGAACAATTTTGAGCCCATTTCCTTGATGGCACTATCGGGGAGTTTCTCCAGTCGTTCGTAAAATGGATGGTGCGATTTTTTGTACGGATTATTGTGCCTCGTGTTGTAGCAGCAGAGCAGCGACCAGCGGGGGGTCTCGGAGGTGTTCTGGTCGGAGCGATGGAGGGTGTTGCTGTGAAAGAACAACACGTCGCCTGGATCGAGTTCCACATAAACGGTTTCTGACACCTTGACCGCCTCGGCCACGCGCTCGGGGTCGGCGCCGGTCTGGTCACCAAAACGGCCGTGCTCGATGCGGCCCATCTTGTGTGAACCTTTGAGCACCTGCATGCAGCCGTTGGCCCTGGTGTTGGGATCGATCGCGATGAACGCCGAGGCCAAGTCCGGATAAAGGCAGCCGTTTTGATACCAATAGCCGTAGTCCTGATGCCACGACCACGCGCCACCGGTGCGCGGGCGCTTGATGCTCATCTTGCTGTGATAATGGTACACCTCGTCTTCAAGCAGTTGCTCCATGGCGTTGACGATGCGTTCGCAGCGGGCGATCGAGCCCCACAAATCCTCCCCCGCCTTGTTCCAGAGCACGAGTTGCGCCTTGCCGCCTTCGCTGTCCTCGAGGTCGTATGCGTGATCCTCGAACGCTTGGTCGGCCTTGGCCGCGGCGTGGAGAATCCTGGCTTCCTCGGCATCAAACAGGCCGGGCACGATGAGGTAGCCTTCCTCCCGGAACTCGTTAATCTGGTCAGTGGAAAGATTGGTGGACATTGAGAATTGGTTGCGGGTGAGTCTTACAACCGAAGTCCCCAAAGTCAAAGGGGGATTGGAGATGTTGGGCCGGCGGCTTTCGCCGGTGTGCCACGTCAGTGGTGATCCTTCGTGGTAACAGGCTTCTTGTTGCCCTGTTGGTAGGTTGCCGAGCTGCCGCTTGGCTTGGCCGGCAGAGGAGCCGGCTTGGTGTAAAGGTATTGAAGGAGGTTGGTGACTGACTGCGGGCCGCTGCCCACTCGAACCTCGACGATGGGCCGGGGCAGTTGGCCGGAGTTCATGTAGTACTCGTGCAAGGCGTCGGCCTGTGTGGCGCGCCGGGCAGCGTTGAGCGAGTCGCGCATGTAGTTCTCGAAGAATTTTTGCAGTGGATCAGGCTCTGTTGGCTCGACGGGAACGTGCTCGTGCTCGGCCGGCTTCACGTAGTCCGGGAGCCGCACCGTGCTTGCGGCCACGGTTCTGTTGAAGTCCGGCTCGGGGTCGCCGGTGATGGAGATGGGCGGGATGGATCTATGCCAGTTGATCGGCTTCATTTCGTGCTAAAAAAATGCCTTTAGTCTATGCCTGGTTTTCCGGTTGTCAAACCGCCGGGCAGGTTTGTCGATGCCGTTTCCGGCTACAAAAAACCGGCATTTCCTGAGCAGAACACCATGCCAACGCTTAGCCAAGCGCAAGTGTGACACGTCTCACTTTTTTTGGCAGAGTCGCCGACGCGCGAATGAACGACACGACTTGCAGATGGTTCCATCGACTTTTCCCGGCACTGGCTCTCACCATCGCCTCCTGCGTGGCGGGTGCCGGTGAGGTTCGGTTCAATCGCGACATCCGCCCGATTCTCTCGGACAAATGTTTCAAGTGCCACGGGCCGGATGCCAACCATCGCAAGGCCGATTTGCGCCTGGACACCCTCGAGGGCGCGCTGGCTGATCTCGGCGATTATGCGGCGGTGGTACCCGGCGCCCCGGGCAAGAGCGAGTTGATTGCCCGCATCACCACCGGCGACGAGGACGACGTGATGCCGCCGCCCGATACAGGCAAGACACTGAGCGACGACGAAAAGAAACTGTTCCGCGACTGGATCGCCCAAGGCGGCGAGTACGAAGCGCACTGGGCCTACATTCCGCCCAAGCGCCCATCGATGCCGACTGTCAGCGCCCGCGCCTGGCCAAGCGGCGCGATCGACCGGTTCATCCTAGCGCGAATCGAGAGCGCAAACTTCTCGCCGTCTCCCCAAGCCGATGCGGCCACCTTGGCGCGCCGATTGCACTTCGACCTCACCGGCCTGCCGCCGTCGCCCCGCTTGGCCAAGCGCTTGGCCAGCGACACTTCGCCGGAGGCGTACGCTCGGGTGGTGGACGAGTTGTTGGCGTCGCCGCGGTTCGGCGAGCGCTTGGCGACGTATTGGCTCGACCTCGTCCGTTACGCCGACACCGTCGGCTACCACGGCGATCAGGATCACGCGATTACCCCGTACCGCGACTGGGTCATCAAGGCGTTCAACGACAACCTGCCGTTCGACCAGTTCACCGCCGAGCAACTCGCCGGCGACCTGCTGCCCAACGCGACGATGAACCAAAAAATTGCCAGCGGATACAATCGCCTGTTGCAGACCTCGCACGAGGGCGGTGTGCAAAAAAAGGAGTACCTCGCCAAGTACTCGGCCGACCGCGTGCGCAATGTTTCCAACGCCTGGCTCGGGGCAACGATGGGCTGCAGCGAGTGCCACGATCACAAGTACGATCCCTTCACACAGAAGGATTTTTACAGCCTGGCGGCGTTTTTTGCCGATGTGAACGACGACAAGACCTTCAGCGGCACCAACACGCTCCCCACCAAGCGCGAGCCGGAGTTGCAGGTCGTCTCGCCGCTGGATGTCGCGCAGGCCAAGCTCACGCGCACCATGGTCACCGGCCGGATCAAGCCGCGCACGATCCGCGTGCTGCCTCGCGGCAACTGGATGGATGACTCCGGCGAAATCGTCGAGCCGGCCGTGCCGCACTTCCTGCCTGTGTTGAAAAACGTGAACCGCGCGAACCGGCTCCACTTGGCCGAGTGGCTGACGTCCGCCGACAACCCGCTGACGGCGCGCGTGTTCGTGAACCGCCTCTGGTATCTCCTTTTCGGTTCCGGCCTTTCGAGCACGCTCGATGACACCGGCTCACAGGGCGAGTGGCCAACGCATCCCGGGTTGCTCGACTGGCTTGCCGTCGAGTTCGTCGAGAGCGGCTGGGACGTCAAGCACATCGTCCGACTCATCGTCACCTCCAGCGCATATCGCCAGTCGTCACTCGTCAGTCCGCAGTTGCGCGAACACGATCCGGAGAACCGGCTGTTCATGAGGCAGGGTCGCTTCCGGCTGCAGGCCGAGACCATCCGCGACAACGCACTGGCAGTCGGTGGCCTGTTGAACGACCAGATGGGCGGCAAGGTGGCCAAGCCGTACCAGCCGGCCGGCTACTACTCGCCGATGAATTTTCCCAAGCGCAAGTACTCAGCAGACATGAACGCCAACCAGTATCGGCGCGGCGTGTACGTGCATTGGCAGCGACAGTTTCTGCACCCGATGTTGCGCGCGTTCGACGCGCCAACGCGCGAGGAGTGCACCGCGCAGCGCCCGGTCAGCAACACGCCGCTGGCCGCGCTCACGCTGATGAACGATCCCACATTCGTCGAGGCGGCCAAGGGCTTCGCACTTCGCATCCTCAACGAGGCCGGGGCCACCGATCAGCAGCGCCTGGCTTGGGCGTGGCAAACAGCGCTCGGCCGCGAACCGAGCGGCAAGGAACTAAACGTGGCCAGGGCGTTCCTCGGCGAAACACGCAAACGCTACCAGGCCGACGCAAAGGCAGCCGACAAGTTGCTCGCCGTCGGCATGCTGAAACTGCCCGTCGGCATGGCCAAGCCGGAGACCGCTGCGTGGACTGTGCTTGGCCAGGCGCTGCTGAACCTCAGCGAAACCATCACCCGAAACTGACATGCAACTATCTCCACAACAAATAGTTACGTTGATAAACCGCCGCTCGTTTCTGAGCCGCACATCGCTTGGCTTGGGTGCCACCGCCTTGGCTAGCTTGGCCAAGCCGGACTGGCTCAGCGCAGCGAGTGGGCCGAATTCCATCGGCGGTTTGCCGGGGCTGCCGCATCTTGCGGCCAAGGCCAAGCGGGTGATTTTTCTCTGCATGGCCGGCGGGCCGTCCCACTTGGAGACGTTCGATTACAAGCCGGAACTGGCGCGGCTGGACGGCCAGCCGATGCCGGAGTCGTTCACAAAAGGCCAGCCGATTGCCCAGTTGCAAAACACAAAACTCAAGTGCCTCGGCCCGTTGTTTCCGTTTCGCCGTCATGGGCAGTCGGGCCAGCAGATTTCAGACATGCTGCCCGGCATCGCCGGCATCGCCGATGACATCGCGATCGTGCGCTCGATGCACACCGACCAGATCAACCACGACCCGGCGCACACGGTGATGAACACCGGCACGTCCATCTCCGGCCGGCCAAGCATGGGCGCGTGGGTGACATACGGCCTTGGCTCGCTGAACGAGGACTTGCCGGGGTTCGTGGTGCTGACTAGCGAGGGCGGCCGCAACCCGCAGCCGATCTCATCGCGACAATGGGGCGCCGGTTTTTTACCGAGCCGCCACCAGGGCGTTCAGTTTTTCTCGCAGGGCGACCCGGTGCACTATGTCCGGTCAGCGCCCGGGGTGAATCGCGAACAGCAGCGCGGCTTTGTCGAGACGCTCGGCAAACTCAACCGCCTACGCAACGAGCGGGTCGCCAACCCGGAGATCGACACGCGCATCGCCCAGTACGAGTTGGCGTTTCGCATGCAGGCCAGCGTGCCGGAGTTGATGGACTTTTCCGGCGAGCCGCAGCACGTGCTCGATGCCTACGGTGTCAAGGGGATGGACGGATCGTTCGCCGCCAATTGTCTGCTCGCCCGGCGGTTAGCTGAGCGGGGCACGCGCTTCATTCACCTGTACCATCGCGGTTGGGATCACCACGGCGACCTGGAGCGATACATGAAAATTTGCTGCGGCCTCTGCGACCATCCAAGCGCGGCATTGGTGAAGGATTTGAAAGCGCGCGGCATGCTCGACGACACGCTGGTGATCTGGGGCGGCGAGTTCGGCCGGACACCGATGTTTCAGGGGAAAGGCTCCGCGGCCGGCCGGGATCACCATATTCGGGCTTTTTCGATGTGGCTCGCCGGGGGCGGAATCAAGGGGGGCATCACCCACGGCGAGACGGATGAACTGGGCTATTACGCCACCAAGGATCGAGTTCATGTGCGGGATCTTCACGCAACCATGCTTCATCTGCTAGGCATTGATTCCAAAAGGTTTACGTATCGTTTCCAGGGTTTGGATGCCCGGTTGACGGGCGTTGAGGACGAGGCTCACGTCATCAAATCCATCGTCGCCTAGGCGTCCGTACTTGGCCAAGCGATTGGCCAAGCGGGAGTTAACACCGTTGGGGGGGAGTGATTTTTTACAAAAAAGCGGCTTGACGGAGCGGTGTCTTGGGCGTAGGCACGCTCCCTCAGCGTTTGATCGTTCTAACCCTCCGCTTATGAACACAATCGACAATGAAAAGAGCACCGTCACCAAGCGGGACTTGGCAACTCGGGTGCGTCTCGCGCTCAAGCCGGATATCAAGCTTCATCAGGCACAAGTCGCAGAAGTGATCTCCCAGACACTCGGCGCCATCCGCGATGCCCTGGTCAATGGCAGCACAGTGGAGTTGCGTAACTTTGGTGTCTTCAAGATTGAGGTTCGCAAGGAACGCATCGGGCGTAATCCCAAGGATCCAAGTGTTGATATCCGTATCCCTGCGCGCAAGGTTGTGAAGTTCCGCTCGGGCAAGGAGATGAAGAATCAGTTGGAGGCCTCCCCAATCGAGACCGAAAATCCTCCGGCCGCTGGCTACAGTCCTGAGTAACGCTCACGGCTTTTCGTTGGCAGCCCAAATCGCTTCAAGTTCCTCCCAACGCGCATAAAGTGCGGCGCCCTGTTTTTTTGCAGTCTCCAGTTCACTGGTCAGTTCAATGGTTTTGGCACCGTGCTTCGAGTGAAACTCCGGGTCGGCGAACAGGCTCTCGATCCGGGCCACTGCCTCTTCAGCCTTGAGGATCGCCGCCTCCATGCCCTCGAGCTCGGCTTTCTCTTTCCAAGTCATCTTGCGCGGCTTGGCCTCGGGTGCGCGGCTTGATCCGGCATTGGCCTGGGTGGCTACTGGTCGCTTGGCCAAGCGCATTTTTCGCTCGGCAAGTTTTTCGCGGTAGTACTCGTAGTCGCCCTCGTTGTATGCAACCAGTCCGTCACCCTCGAACGCGATGATGCCGGTGCAGACCCGGTTTAGAAAATAACGGTCGTGACTCACCACCAACACGCAGCCGGAGAATGCCAGCAGCGCCTCCTCCAGCAACCGCAATGTCGGCAGGTCGAGATCGTTGGTTGGCTCGTCCATGATCAGGAAGTTGCCGCCATGCTTGAGAATGCGCGCCAACAGCAGCCGGCTTTTCTCGCCGCCGGACAGGCTTTTGACCTTCATGTTGATCCGCTTGGGATCAAAGCCGAACCGCTGCAAGTACGCCCGAATCGTCAGCTTGCCGTTGCCGAACGGGATCGTGTCTGCGCCTTCGGCGACCTCCTGCAGCAGCGTCTTTTCCGGGTCGAGCTGCACCCGTTCCTGGTCCACGTAGTTGAACTGGGTCAGCACACCGGTTTTTTGGCTGCCACCGGTCGGGGCAAGCTGGCCCAGCACAATCCTGAGCAGGCTTGTTTTGCCCAGGCCGTTGCGGCCACAAATGCCGATGCGCATGCTGGCCTCAAACTTGAAATCAAACCGTTCGATCAGCTCCCTGCCGCCCAACTCGAGGCTGACGTTGATCAGGTCCACCACGCGGTTGGCCAACTGTCCCGGCGGCGGGATGATCAAATCCATCGACAACTCCTTGTCGGGGCCCTGCGTGTTTTTGATCGAGTGAAACTTGTCCACCCGAAACTTGGCCTTGGTTGTGCGCGCCTTTGGGCCGCGGCGAATCCAGTCCAGCTCGCGGCGCAGGAAACGCTTTCGCTTCAACTCAATTGCCTGCTCGTTTTCCATCCGGGCGAGGTTCGACTCGAGGTAGTCGGAGTAGTTGCCCTTGTGAGTGTGAAAACGGCCGGCCTGCAACTCGACGATGTGGTTGCAGGTTTCATCGAGGAAATACCGGTCGTGCGTTGCGACGAGAAACGCGCCTCGAAACTTTTTCAGGTACTGCGCCATCCACTCGATCGAGTCGGTGTCGAGATGGTTGGTCGGCTCGTCGAGAATCAGGAAATCCGGGTTGGAGACGATCGCGCGACAGAGGGCAACCCGCCGCTTTTCGCCGCCGGACAAGGTGCCCATCAATCGGTCTGCGGCGGGAGTATTCAGGTGCATCATCGCCGTCTCGATTCGAGTCTCGATGTTCCACGCATCGGCGGTGGCGATTTGTTGCTCCAGCTCGGTCTGCCGGTTCGAGTCGGCGGGCAGCGACTCGTACTCGTCGAGCAGATTGAACGAGTGCGCCGCACCGTCGCGAATCGTATCGAGCACGGAGACGCCGTCGGAAGCATCGAGACCCTGCGGCAGATAACCGATCCCCAAGCCGGAGCGCGGAGTGACTTTGCCGTCATCAGCCTGCGTAATGCCGGCGAGAATTTTCAGGAATGTCGACTTGCCGCAGCCATTGCGCCCGACCATCCCCAAGTGATCGCCATCGCGGATCGTCAGCGACGCCGACTTGAGCACTTCATTGTCGTTGAACCGAACCTTGAGTTCGGAGGCGTCGAGCAATGTGATGCGTGGGGATTGTGACACGGCGGATGATATGTGGCGCTTGGCCAAACGAGGGGCAGCGGATCAGGACTCCTTTTGGTTCGGCGGAACCCTGGAGAGGTTCAGCTCGGCATTGTTTTGCTCGAAGTAACTTGCGGCCCAGTCACTCGCGAAAAGCAGCACCGGGTTGCGCTCCGAATCCCAGCCAAACCGCGAGCCGGTCGGCGGCGAAAGCTTGTCCATCTCCTCCTCGCTGAACTCCGCCGGCAGCCAGCGCATGACCTGCCACGGCGCGGGCTCGAGCCGCGAGACGGCGTTGTACTCGCTCTCGAGCCGGAACTGCACCACGTCAAACTGCAACGGCCCCACCGCCGCCAACACCGGCACTGCGACCGTGCTGCCCTTCAGGCTCAGGCACTGGATCGCGCCCTCCTGCAGCAACTGCTCCAGCCCCTGCCGAAACTGCTTGAACTTGCCGGTGTCGCTGTTGTGCAAATACGAAAAACTCTCCGGCGTGAAGCGCGGGATCTCGTGAAAGTTCGTCGTCTTGTCCGTGCTCAGCGTGTCGCCGATGCCGAAGTCCGCATGGCCCACCAGGCCGATGATGTCGCCGGGGAACGCCTCATTCACCGTCTCGCGCTCCTTGCCGAACAACCGATGCGAACTGGCCAGGCGCACTTTCTTACCGGTGCGTGAATGATACACCATCATGTCGCGCTCAAATTTGCCGGAGCAAATGCGAATGTACGCAATGCGGTCGCGATGCTTCGGATCCATGTTCGCCTGGATTTTGAAAATGAAGCCGGAAAACTGCTTGTCGCTTGGCTCGATGAATTTACTGGCGGACGGACGGCCCTGCGGCGGCGGCGCGTGGTGCAGAAATCCCTTGAGGATCAACTCAACACCAAAATTGTTCATCGCGCTCCCGAAGAACACAGGGGTCGTGCGTCCGGCGAGAATCTCGTCGCTGACAAACTCCGCGCCGGCAATGTCGAGCATCTCAAGTTCCTCGGTGATCTTGGCCAAGGTCTCCCCCGGCACGCGCTCCTTCACGAAGTCGTCCAAGATGTCGCCAACCTCAACCGGCGCCATGTACGCTCCGCCGGTCGTGCGCTCGAACAAATGCACCTGCTTGGCCAAGCGATCGAACACGCCCTTGAAATCCGCGCCGTCGCCGATCGGCCAGTTCACCGGGAACGGCTTGAGCTGAAGCACACTCTCGATTTCGTCCAGCAACTCGATCGCGCCCTTCGACGGCCGGTCGCATTTGTTGATAAACGTAAAGATCGGCACGCCGCGTTGGCGGCAAACCTCAAACAACTTCTGCGTCTGCGCCTCGATGCCCTTCGCGGCGTCGAGCACCATCACCACCGCGTCCACGGCGGTTAGCACGCGGTAAGTGTCTTCGGAGAAATCCTTGTGCCCCGGAGTGTCGAGCAGGTTGATCTGATACCCCTGATAATCGAATTGCAGCACGGTCGAACTGACCGAGATGCCGCGTTTGCGCTCCAGTTCCATCCAGTCCGACGTTGTCGCCCGCTGGTTTTTGCGCGAACGCACCGATCCCGCCAACTGCACCGCGCCACCGTAAAGAAGCATCTTCTCGGTGAGGGTGGTTTTACCGGCGTCCGGATGGGAAATGATGGCGAATGTGCGCCGTCGGCTGATCTCTTTCTGCATGGTCAGAAAACCAAAAGGGCGCGGACTGTACCAAAAGCCGAAAGAGCAACAAGAACAATGCCCATCGACACAAGGTCAACTGAGCAAGCAAAGGAAGCCTGCTACAGCGAGTTGGATTTTTTGGAAACGACGAATAAATGCAAATAGACGCCGATTTCAGACAACCGAACGCAAGGAACGGGGAGCGTGCATTCTCTGCCTGCGTGTCCCTCACCCAGCGGGAGAGGGCAGGGGTGAGGGAGAAAACTAACAATATTTAAAATGTCTAAAAA
>Ga0207962_1000080_pt1 | contig 25655 bp, 18 predicted proteins | sample Knorr_S15_td_AAI_FD_185603 | JGI IMG/M metagenome (GOLD analysis project Ga0207962, IMG submission 185603) | Marine microbial communities from Southern Atlantic Ocean transect - Knorr_S15_td_AAIW_ad_750m_LV_A (SPAdes) (version 2) | ecosystem: Environmental > Aquatic > Marine > Oceanic | place... | reverse complement strand
TCGGCGGACAAAAGTTCGCGATGACTCGTCTCGAACGCGAGTTGTTGCATCGCCATAAGCACATAACACTCCCGGCCCCGGCGGAATAATGACGGGCCATGAATTCATTAACTTGCCGAGCGCATTCGCGTGTAACGGCCCGGCACCGCCAAATCCGACAAGCGCAAAATCCCGCGGGTCAAACCCTTGCTCAACCGAGACGAGGCGTAACGCTCCGAACATGTTTTCGTTCACGATGTTCACGATCCCCTCCGCCGCCTCCCTAACGGACAATCCCATCGCTTTACCTACCGTGCTGACAGCTTCTTCCGCCTTAACATGATCAATCAACAGATCACCACCTAGTTTTGCGCTCGATGGCAGATATCCCAGAACGACATTGGCATCCGTCACAGTCGGTTCAGCGCCACCTTTGCCGTAAGCAGCTGGCCCCGGTTCTGCACCGGCACTTTGCGGCCCGACCCTCAATGCTTTGGTCAGTTCAGGAACATAAGCGATCGATCCACCGCCTGCACCAACTGATCTGACATCAACAGAAGAGGATCGAACCGTTACATCTGCAACTCTGGTTTCCCTTCGGGTTTGCGCAATACCGTTCTGAATCAAGGCCACGTCGGTCGACGTGCCGCCCATGTCGAAAGTTAGGAGGTCACTGTAGCCCGCCTGGCGTGCCATCCAGATCGCCCCTGAAACGCCCCCGGCCGGGCCACTCATCAAAAGATTGACCGGCGTCGCTTTTGCGACTTCAGCAGATGCCAACCCGCCGTCCGAACGCAAAATATGGAGCTGCACCCCAGTCATTCGCCGATTTAATTCCGCTTCCAAATTCTCCATGTAGGTTGAAACCACCGGTCGTATATACGAATTGACTACCGTCGTTTCCGTGCGTTCATACTCATACATCTCCGGAACCACCTCGGACGAAATTGAAATCGGTATCCCTGGCATAACACTCTCAGCAATCTGCCGAACCCGTTCTTCATGAGCACCGTTGGTGTAAGCGTTTATCAGCGACACGGTCAAAGCCTCGATGCTTTCCTGGGCAAGACTTTCTAGTGATTGTCGCAACCCAGTTTCATCTAAAGGCCGGATAACCTCTCCATCAGCGCCGATACGTTCATCTACATCAATCGTTAGCTCAAGCGGCGCCAAAGGATCACTCTTATTGAATATGACCCATCCACCCAATCCACCCGGTACATATGACCGTGCGATCTGCAAGACCTGCTTATAACCTTTGGTCGTGACGAGCCCTACTTTTGCACCGCTCGCAGTCAATACCGTATTGGTCGCGACCGTAGTGCCGTGCATCACATGTGTGATTTGTGTTGGAGATATGCCCGCCTGCTCACATACGCGTTCTATGCCGTTGAGCACACCAATTGATGAATCTTGAGGCGTAGAAAGCACTTTTGCCGTGTAGTTATGGCCAGTGGATTCCTCAATCAGCAGAATATCGGTAAATGTCCCGCCAACATCTGCACCAAGACGATACCCAGACTGACCGGTTGACCGTCTAGGACTGAGGCGGTCTCTTTCAGCAACAGATGGGGCCGCTGTTGAGGGCGGTCTCTGCTCGGTTCTGGTTCGAAGCGTTTCCTTTTCGGGCTCCCGATTTACCGTTTGCTCTTCGAGCGTTGGAGAAATTTCAGAAACTGGCGGCCGTGGCTTTGTCGCTAAACTCGAAGACACCGCTGAACGGTGCAATGCTTTGGGGTCATCATTCCCTTTCTTTTTCGCTGCATCCCTATCGATTTTCCCCAACCGTGCGAAATCATCTTTTGCTTTTCGCAACTGGGCGTCAAACCAGTCCGTCGTTTTTCGTGAGTCGTTCATCGTTTTCTATATTTTTATCGATTCATTGACTGGTTTGTCATCAATCCTAATTTTCATTAAGCGCGGATCGCCACTTTTCGATCCACCCAATGGTCTCATCCACAGTTGAAATATCACAGTAACGACGCCCCACATCCCGCAAATTGTCATGATGGGGGCCATCTTCTTGATCACCAACACCATCCTCTGGAACTATGGTCCGAAAACCCCATTGGAAGCTGTCAACAATTGACGCACGCACACACCCGGAAGTCACACACCCGACGACAATGATGGTATCCACTGCTTCTTTGTTGAAAAAAGCCGCGGCAGGAGTCTGGAAAAACATCGAAGCCCCAGACTTGCGCATCGCGACATCGTAGTCTGGGTCATAGGTTCTTGGGTCCAATTCGGTAGACGGATCCCCTTCCACCATGTCATCGAGCGCAGAGATTTTCCAATAGGGCATATCCCGCTTCGAGTTGTACCCGGTATAACAAGTAGCTATCGGTACATTACAGTCTCTTGCAACAGCCAGCAAGCGCATGGAATTGGAAACTGCACGCTCTACCAAGGGCGCCCCGCCAAGTGGAAATCGAGCGTCGGTAAATCCGAGTTGAAAGTCAACCACCGCCACTCCAGGTTTGTGGCCGAATCCTATGCTCTCCGCCCCATAGGAGCGCTTGCGGTACACATCTTCCATCTCATCCAAACTCTTGTCCTCTTTCATTGTATTTTTCTCAGCGTCAAGAATTACTCACCCAACACCAATACTTCTGAATGAATTGGCAACAGTTGAATCAATTTTCAGCGAGTCAAGCGGCAAGTTTTGCCAGTACGTCATCTGGGAAAAGACCTGCCTTCATTACCTGACCAGGCAATGGCTCATCGAAATAACTCTCAGCCCATTTCGCGACGTCAATCAACTTCGGCAAATCGATACCAATATCGTAGCCCATGTTACGCAACACATAACATAAATCTTCGGTTGAGATATTGCCGGTGGCTCGCGGTGCAAATGGGCAACCCCCTATCCCGCCAATCGATGAATCCAAAATCTGTGCTCCAGCTTCCACAGCTGCAACAGCATTGGCTATTCCGGTATTTCTAGTGTTATGAAAGTGGCACCCAAGCCCGATTGTCTCGCTTAACTCAGCGCGAACCACACTTATGAGGTTTCGCACCTGAGAGGGAACCGCGCAGCCGATCGTATCGGCAAGCATGACTTCGTGGACGCCAACTTGCTCGTATCTTCGTGCAATTTCCACCACAACGTCAGTACTCGTATTGCCTTCGAAGGGGCAACCAAATGAGGCGCCGATTGTCCCTGACAACAACCGTCCCGATTCGATCACCCGTTTTGCAATCTCTTCGAGTCCTTTGAGTGTTTCGTCGATGCTGGCGCCCTGATTTTTCATGTTAAATGTTTCGCTCGCCACCACGACATAGCGCACTTCGTCAACGCCGGCATCTAATGCGCGCTCGATTCCTCTCATATTCAGTGCAAGTCCAGCGACGCGCACGTGAGAAGGATGATCAATCGCTGCCATCACCGCTTCAGCATTGGCCATTTGCGGCACCCGCTTGGGATTTACAAAGCTCGCGGCTTCTATTCGTTTCACACCGGCTTGAGTCAATTTATTAATCAACTCTACCCGTTCAGCAACACTCCAAATTCTTTTTTCACTTTGCAGGCCGTCTCTCGGCCCCACTTCACATATTTCAATATTCATAAGATCCTCAGATGATTCCATCATTCTTCAACCCTTTCAGCTCTTCCTTTGAAAGCCCGAGTAAGTCGGAATAAACCACCTCATTATGAGCGCCCACAGTTGAAGGGCCCAGCCATGCTATCTCACTTTCCGATTCACTTAGTTTTGGCACAATTCCTGGCACTGCAATCTCACCCAATTCGTCATCTTGAATTCGGCAGATCATATCTCGTTCTATATAGTGAGGGTCACCTGCGATGTCCTCGATTGAGTATATCGGTCCACACACAACGCCGTTTTCATCCAACCGGGCATCAAGCTCGGCTGCCGTAAATTGACGAGTCCAATCCGCGATCAACGCATCCAGCTCATCGCAGTTTTGTCCACGAACTTGGTGGTTGCTGTAACGAGGATTCTCGGCAAGGTCGGGCTGATCCATGGCTTGACATAGGCGCTTAAACATCGGATCCAGGTTCGCAGCTATAACAACCCATTTGCTATCCCGAGTCGGAAAAATATTTGAAGGAGATACATTCGCTAATCCGGTTCCGCTTGGTTCACGAACGAACCCCATCGTATCAAATTCGGACAACGCGCTTTCCATCATCGCAAAACACGATTCCATAATCGAAGCATCGATGACTTGACCCTTACCTTGACCCTCGCCATCGCGCCAATACAGCGCCATCAACACCCCTTGGACAGCAAACAATCCAGCCAGCGAGTCACCCAACGAGAGTCCAGTACGAGGGGGGGGCTGATCAGGATATCCGTTGATGTATCGGAGTCCGCCCATTGCTTCGCCCACACTAGCAAAGCCGGGTCGATCCGAATAGGGACCCGTCTGGCCAAACCCAGAGACACGGGCAATCACGAGCCCAGGATTGATTTCATGGAGTGCCTCAGGGCTAAGCCCCCATTTTTCTAAAGTGCCGGGCTTAAAGTTTTCGATGAGCACATCTGCCGTCTTGATCAGGCGCCGAACCAAATCTTGGCCTTGAGGATCACGCAGGTTGGCTGTTACCGATTTCTTATTCCGAGCAAGTATCGGCCACCACAGTCCTCGGTTCTTGTATCGATGATGGCCCCAATCCCGCATTGCGTCACCACGTCCGGGCGCTTCGACCTTGATAACTTCGGCGCCAAAATCAGCCATCCTGGATCCGGCGAAGGGTCCAGCAACAAGCTGGCCCATCTCAATCACCCGCAGGCCGCTCAGTGGACCCTTTAGTCGCTGGACAGACTCGGCTTTTTCCATAGCAATTCCTTGTTCAACAAAGCTCTTCCAATGCCGGAAAATAACTCTTTATTTCTTCATCGTTACCCGTAGGCAAAAAATATACCACCACTATAGCGAATAGAAACCTAATGTTTAGCCAGGAATGAAAACAGGATATTACAGAATTCAATTTTCTGCTCTTTTCCAGCTACCACGTGCGCAACATCCTTCATAGTAACGCCTTCGGCGCCATTTATCCCCCACTCAAGTGGCAAGGTCGTTCGTGGGCCGGTGACCATGTCTTTGGCTGCATGAATGATCAAAGTCGGTGCTTGAACCGACTCCAAACGTTCAATGGTATCGTGAGTTAAGCACGCCTCGACCAAACGCTCATGTGTCACATAGTTGTCTTTTAGTTCTCGCCATTGGCCATCAGGTCCCAATAAACGATGCTTGTTCTCGTTATAAAACTCGGGGAGAAAGGAATAAATACAGACAAATTCTTGGAAGGTTAAGAATCCCGAATCACGATGAACACTTCGAAACAAATTCAACTGATCGAAAAGATATTGGTCACACGATGCCCACGCCCCCATATTCACCATACTTCTAACCAGATCTGGCCTACTGATCGCGACTTCTTGCCCGATACAACAGCCCATACCTACTAGGCCAATCAAGTGCACGTTGGTCCAGTTAAGATAGTCCAAGAGTTGGATCAAGTCTTCTGCATACAGTCCCATAGAAGCCGCGGTATCCGGATCATCAGTTGACTTACCGATTCCGCGATAATCGAATACCAGTACTTTGTACTGGTCTGTGAGGCCGCGCGCTAGAGCTTTCTGATTCCCATGGCAATAAGTTCCCCAACCACCCATGCAAACAGCTGGCGCACCCGATCCATGAATCTCGTAATACATTTCATGTTTGTTAATGCTTGCAGTAGGCACTAGAAAATCTCCAATGCTTGATTTCCGTCATCCCATTGTATACAACCATTATTGATTTTCTCACCCAAGGATCCTTATCTCCCCAAAAGATTTTAAGATCGTCAAACACTTGCTTCATGGTAACGTTGCCAATGTCTATCGTCGCATCATTTTAGCGGGCGGAAATAATTAATGTCACTTGAATTCCCATTCCAACCCATGCACCAGCAACTCAGTGCACTTCTGAAGGGTGATGTCTCTGCTGAAGAGTTGACGCATGACTATCTCGACCGGATTTCGCATTACGGCACCAAACTGAATGCGTTCATGACAGTGTTCTACGATAGTGCATTGCAAGCCGCCAAAGTTGCTGATCAGAAACTGCTCTCCGGCAAACCTCTTGGGGCATTGCACGGAATTCCCTTTGGGCTCAAAGACATTATCGAAGTTGAAGGGCAAACAACGACCTGGGGTTCATATGCCCTCAAAAATCGGATTTCAGCCGAGACTGCAACGGTGGTAGGGCGCCTTATCGGCCAGGGAGCGATTATTCTTGGGAAAACCCAATCGGTCGAATTTGCGCTCGGCGGCTGGGGAACAAACGAATTCTATGGAACCCCTTGGAATCCATGGGATCTTGAAACTCACCGAATACCGGGAGGCTCCAGCAGTGGTTCCGGTGTCGCCGTCGCTGCAGGGCTTTGTGCGGCAGCGCTGGGCTCAGATACCGGCGGCTCCGTGCGATTACCTTCTGCTTTTTGCGGCATCACCGGGCTTAAGCCGACATTCGGTCGGGTATCAAACTACGGTGTCATGCCACTTTCTACATCACTTGACACGGTCGGCCCGATGGCTCGGTGTGTAGAAGATGTCGCGTTGATTTATGACGTTATTCGAGGACCCGATTCCAAACATCCACCAACATTGCAACCTCCGCTGGACAACCCAATAACTCATCTTCGAAAAGGCATTTCTGGAATGCGCCTCGCGGTGTTACCAGATGAAGAACGAGAAATTTTATCTAGCGAAATGAACGACGCCTACGAACGCTCTTTGAGTTTGATTAAAGATCTCGGTGCGGAAATCGTGATACGTGGACTCCCTCATCCGTTTGAAACCTACCGAAACATGTCGTCGGTCATTATCAGTGCCGAAGGCTACTCGTGTACTGCCGATTTAGTGGACCAAAGTGGTCTTCCTATTGGCAGCGCTGTCCGCAATCGAATGCTGCATGGAAAATCCTGTTCGGCAAAACAATATTTAGATGCTTTGCATCAAATGAATCTCTGGAGAGCGGAGTTCGCTGTAGAAATGAGTGATATTGACGCATTGATTACGCCAACCACAACCGATTGCGCTATTCCTACTGATGAAGTAGATGAGCAAATTCTTCCTGCCCATTTTACCCGGGCAACCAACGTGCTAGGACTCTGCGCACTGGCAATACCGAGCGCCCACTCGACCAATGATCTACCCATATCAATTTGTATTCACGGACATCCTTTCCGCGAAGCCCACACTCTTAGAATCGGTTGGGCACTCGAACAAGCCCTTGATGAAAGCAGCCGTATCCCACCGGGACTTGGCTCAGGATGATTGCTACCGCAGGTATTAAGCGTCTATTTACAACAAATCAAACATCGTAGAAGCGTCGCTGGTTTCAAGCCCCAATCCATCTTCGACATTGAGATGAACAATTACACCATCATCAACAATCATCGCGTACCTTTTCGAACGCAGCCCGAATCCCGCTGTTCGAAGATCGATCTCTAAGCCCATGGCACGACTAAAACGACCACTCCCATCTGACACCATTGATACCTTGCCTTCAACAGCCTGCGTTTTTCCCCAGGCCTCCATCACGAAGGGATCATTAACAGAAAGGCAAATAATTTCCTTGACGCCTTTCTTGCGAATCGCCTCCGATTGACGAACGTAGCCCGGAAGATGCTCGGCCGTGCAGGTCGGCGTGAACGCACCCGGCACCGCGAAAAGAACCACTTTTTTACCGGAAAATAATTGATCGGCTCTAAATGTTAGTTGGTCACCGTCAACCAACTGATGAACATTCACTGTTGGTATGCGATCCCCAATCAAACGCCGCCCACCCAAGTAAGCTATTAAGCGGCTCATGTCATTCGAAATTTGAGTTCCCACAGAGCATTTAACAATACGCCCTTCAGGATCAATCAAACACAGTCCAGCATCATTAAACTTTCGTGGCGCACCAAAAGCAACGCCAGCAAGAAATCGGTCCGGATCACTCAATACATCAAACGGGATATGAAGACGATCAGTAAACGCTCTATTGACAACAGTTGTCTCACTGCTTACGGCTAAAATAGCCACGTTACGAGTAGAAAATTCTCGGTAACTGTCGCGCAACCAATCCCAGTCCTTCGCAGCATCAGACCCTAGAAATGAATCAATCCACCAGAGAACCACATGCTGCCCGCGATATTCCTCGGGGCCCGTCATGATCCCCAGTTGATTGCGGAAAAGGCGCTCCGGAACGAGCTTGAATCGTTGGGAAGCAAACATCTAAAGTATAGTTAAAGGCCCTGACGTCAGAGCATTCGAATACACCACCGCAACGCGTTGTCTATCGCTTGGCGATAAGCCGTTTCCTCGGCCTCCCGTTCGGTATTTTGAGGGGGGGAATTGGTTCGTTCTATTTCAGCCATCCCGAATTGCGTCCTGCGGATACCATAACCTGGCAACTCGAACCGACAGAGCACCACCAGCTCGTTTCCTTCTCTCCTGCGATCCCTGACATCGTACTTCCACTCGCCCGGGTAATAGCGATCCAGCCAGCCTGCCGCGTCGATCTCGGCGAGCTCATCTTTATCGAATCTTCTTATTTCCCCGTGTTGACGCGGTGGTGTATCAGAATCGTTCGCACCCGAATCCACAGTGCGCTCAGAACTGCCGCTTGAACGGTTGTACAACGACTCGAGCTCCTGTCGATTGCCCTCGAGCAATTCATCGAATGATTCGGTTAACTCGCGTCCCACAGTTTGCCCCGTGGATTGATCCTGCTCTAGGAGCCCACTGACGTTGGCGGTGGTTGTTGCCACCACTGTCGAAATTGGTTGTCCACCTTAGAGGCAACCCCTCCCTCTTCGACTAGTGAACTCAAATAGTTCAGCACGTTATGCTCCGATTCTACATCGCAATACTTGGCATCCATATCAAAAAGATTGGCTTCATGCGGCCCCTGCGCTCGATCACCAACCCCTTCCCGAACGACCACGGTATGAAACCCATGTTGAAGCGAGTCGACAGCTGATGCCCGAACACACCCGCTGGTTGTACATCCGGTAATCACAACCGTATCGACTTCTAGCCCCTTGAAATACGTATCTAAATCCGTGCCAAAAAACGAACTGGCATATTTCTTGATGATAACGGGCTCGCCCTTAAGGGGGGCAATTCTGTCGTCAATTTCAACCAGATGTGATCCTTGAACAAGAATAGACAAGGAAGGCACCTTTTTGATAAAAACGCCGGCATCACGGAAATCCGGTTCATAAGCGACAGTCGTAAATACCACTGGCAGCTGACCGTCACGGAACCCCGTCAACAATCGAGCGGTTACCGCAACCTGTTGATCAAAATCTCCACCCAATGGCGATGCCGGATCAGTAAAGCCATTGCTAAAATCAACAATCAGTAATGCTGGCTTGACTCCATAGCCCGAGCGGCTACCCAAACCTTTCGCGGCATACTCTGCGCGAGTTGATTCATGCCAGTCATTCATAAATTAGTGGGCACTGTTTATTTCAGTTGCGAACCCAATTACGTACGCCCCGATGACGTCGGACCCACTGACGTGCCTGGCGGTGTCCACCGCTGCCTCCAGCCAAGTCGAAACGCGCGCACAACCCGATGCAGTAAATAAAACAACACGGCGAAAACCACCAATACAAATACGGACAACAACCGAGCGCCAAATTCTGCATCGATGACAGAGCCTTCATTCATTAGATGCACGCTTAACATCTCCACCGCCTGTATTGTTGCGCCGGCAAACAGAATCACCGCTGCGAGAATAGCGATCTGCAGCGTATCGAATACAAGGTCCTGAGCATTGGACTCGCCCACACCGCCAAAAATACTCTTTCTAAAAGATTGCCAGTGCGACAGGGCGTAACTAATGACTGCCACCAGCGATGCAAACCAGAACAAAATATTCGAAAAATGAATTCTTGGGATGTTATCTATCAGATATTGCTCGGACGGCTGATAAAACAATAAAAAGATAATGAGGATCACAACGATGATCAGCACAATCCACGATTGCGGTCTCTGCCATCGACTCTTGGCGTCTTCCATCAGGTTTTAGTTCCTTTCAATACCGGCAATGCCTCAAAAATTTATTGAATTGCCCAGTTGATAGCAATGCGACCATGAATCATAGTTCAGCAACTCTGGAATGCCAAATATGAATTCGCGGTTTTTGCCTTGGATCAGCGGTTGATCTGCCCTGCGATCAGAATCTCGTTCAACCCCATACCGCAATCCAGGTACTTCCAGCACATCAGGAACTGCTGTAGATTTAGTTCATTGTACTGATTATAGATTTTGAACAACAAAAACCACGAATCTGACTCGTCCCGAACAAGACCAGGTACGCTAAGCCCGGGAGATTGAAACAATAATGCCTATTCGTCTCGGTATTGACGTTGGAGGAACATTTACAGACCTTTTTCTGTTGAACGAGGGACAAGAGACTGTCCACCTCATCAAGACCCCCTCTACCCCCAATAATCACATTGTTGGAATTCTAAAAGGCTTCCAGGAGCTTCTGACCGAGGCCGGAATAACAGCCGGTGATATCGACTCCATCGTGCACGGCACCAGCTTGCCAACCAATGTTGTGCTGGAGGGGAAAGGAGGCCGAGTTGGCCTGCTGGTGACTGAGAATTTCGAGCAAGTATTGCACCTTGCACGCTCTCAAACGCCTGGCCCTTTCAATGGCTGGATGGCCATGCAGAAACCCGATCTTCCCTGCAATCTTGAATTGACGCGCGGCATACCCGAAAGAATAAACGCTCGTGGGGAAATCATTCAGCCGATAGACGAAACCCGCGCTCGGGAATTGATCGATGAAATTGTTAGAAAAGGCGTGGAATCGATCACTATTTCACTGCTTCACGCGTACGTGAATCCTCAGCATGAGCTGGTACTGAGGGACATCGTAGGGAGCGCTTACCCCGATTTGCCGGTCTTTCTTTCGTCAGAAACACATTCGGAAATTCGTGAGTACGAAAGAACATTGATCACTGTCGTTAATGCGTACATTCAACCCCGCATAACGGAATACTTGAAAAATCTGCAGCAGGAATTCGAAAGCATGCAGTGCTCACCAACATTTCATATGTTTCGCTCTGATGGCGGCCTTATGGGAACCGATCATGCTATAGCGTTTCCCGTTTATTCCACCCGATCGGGCCCTGCAGGTGGCGTATGCGGCGCAGCATTCGAATCTGTTCACTCAGGCCACTCGAACGTAATTGGATTCGACATGGGGGGCACATCGACCGACATCTCCCTCATTCAAGAAGGTCGCCTAAACACATCACCCGGTACATTGCTCGGCAAGTTTCCAATCGAAATTCCGGCAGTAGAAGTCCATAGCATTGGTGCTGGGGGCGGATCAGTTGCTGAGATTTCAGGTACCGGAACATTGCAGGTTGGGCCAAAAAGTGCCAACGATGTTCCTGGACCTGCCTGTCACGGCAAGGGTGGCACCGCTGCCACTGTGACCGACGCAAATCTGGTGCTTGGTCGCCTGCCCTCAGAACTGATCGGTGGCAAGATCTTGCTCGACACAAAATTAGCCGAGGAAGCCATTGGGCAGCTCGCTCGCCGGCTGGAACTGGATCTCCTTGAAACCGCGCAGGCTGTCATTGATATTGCAAATGAAAACATTTTCGGCGCCCTGCGGCTGGCAGCGGCACAGAAGGGGTCAGATCTAAGAAATTTCGCCCTGATGGCCTACGGCGGAGCAGGACCACTGCATGGTAATGCTTTAGCAGCATTAGGTCAGTGCTATCCAGTCATCGTGCCCCCAACCCCAGGCGCGCTGTCGGCCTTCGGATTCTTGTGCGCTAACATCAGACATGAAGTAACCAGCGCGCTCATTCGACCCCTCGATGTTGCAGCCATTGATGATATTAGGAGCCGTACCTCTGAGTTGGCCGGCCGCATGGAGAACTGGCTATCCGACGAACGCGTCGCGCCAGCGGACCAAAACTTGGAGTATTCAATTGACATTCAGTATCGCCGAAAAAACAACCCAATAACGTTGACTTTCCAGCCAAATAAGATAGGCGAAGCCACCATAAGAGATCTCATGGCCCAGTTCGAAACTGGGCATGAGCAGCATTACGGGTTTAAAGTCAATATGCCTGTGGAGATCGTTAAATTGCGTGTCATCGGCACTGCTACGATAGACCAACCAACGATCCCGAATGCACCCTCGCAAGATTCGGGTTCAAGCGCCGTTCCGGCTGGAGAGAAGCGGATCTACATTGAAGGTGAGCATCATAACGTACCCATCTATGATCGATCATCACTATCTTCCGGTAATCAAATCAGTGGACCTGCCGTCGTTACCCAAAGAGATTCCACCACGCTCATTCATCCTGACCACTTGGGTAAAATCGATGAGCGCCTAAATCTTCTCATCGAGACTACAAGTTAAAGTAGGCAATCGAAAATCATACTAGGCAAAATCGTGAGCGACAAACCATTATCACTGGACGATCTGGTCAAAGCGAACAAAACGCAGTTTGACACGATTGTCTCGACACAAATGGAGCAGCCGGTCCTTCGTGATGCACTCCAAGTGGGCCGTGGACTGGACACGGCAAGCAGTGGCCTCGCTAAAGAGGCGACATTCGAAACCTCTAACAATATCAGCCAAATTCTGACCGAGCGTTACGGTGAAAACTGGTCCCACGAGATTCTTGAGCACAGCGTAGAAAATGATGAAGTCCGGGTGCGATGTAGGCTGACTGTGAACAGCACTACCCACACACAATTTGGTACAGCCAGAAATTCTGGCAACATCGGAATTGCGCTGCAAAGAGCAACCGAGAATGCCATTGGTCGCTGTTATCGGGAGCTGGTGCCGATCCTGGAAGCAGACACTGATAGTTCTGTCGTTGCTCCACTCAAAGCATTTAAGGAAAAATCTTCGGGTTTAGCTCCCATCCGAACCCCACGTTCTTCTTCTCGTTCTCAACTTGCCCGTCGGAAACAGCGAAACAAAGAGATCGATACGATCACACTGGACCTCATCGAAAACGCACTCAAAAGCACTCTTCAAGAAATGGATGCCGTGCTGTTGCGGTCAGCTGTCTCGCCAGCCATACGGGAACAGTACGATGAATCTTCAATGATTGCCGACCATAAAGGGCGTATGGTTGCTGGGCATTTTGGTTCCTACATTACCGAAATGCTTCGGGATAACACGTTTGATTTCTCGCCAGGAGATGTAATTCTTCAGAGCGATCCCTACAAATGTAGCGGTGCTGTCAGTCATATCAATGATTGGATGGTTCTGATTCCAATCTTCTATGAGCAAAGTCTGGTTGGCTACAGTTCCATGTTCGGCCACATAGTGGATGTTGGCGGACCCGTGGCTGGCAGTGCATCCGTCTCCGCGAATTCTATTTTTGGAGAAGGGTTAAAAATTCCACCGATCAAAATCTACGACAAAGGCAATATCAACCACGCAGCGCTCGATCTGGTTTTGAACAACACGCGGACGCCAGAGATGAACTACCGGGATCTGATGGCGATCGTTGCTGGGAGCCGAATAGGCGAGGCGCAGGTGCTCGAACTCTGCGATCGTTTTGGAAGGCAGACGTATACCCAAGCCTGTGGACAGCTATTGTCGCGTACCCGTCAGAGCATGAAACAATTGATTATCAATAATCTTCCCACAGAGCCACTGTCGTTCGAGGATTTTGTTGATGATGACGGTTGCGGCAATGGACCTTTTAAGATGAGGCTTACCGTCTGGAGGGAAGAAGACAATGCTTACTTTGATTGGACGGGTACATCTAATCAAGCGCCGGGGGCTATCAATTTCTACCTTCATAAAGGCATGTTCAAGATGTTTGTTGGAACCTGCCTGATCATGAACTTTGAACCACAGATGTTACTTAACGAGGGTTTCTACGACCTCATTCATGTCACATTGCCTAAAGGCTCTCTCGTACAACCTAAATTTCCAGCTGCCCTTGGCGCTCGAGCTCAGGTTCTCGCTCGCCACTTCGATATTCTCGCCGGATTACTTGGTCACCTTGACCCGACCATGGCGGCGGCTGCAGGCTATGGAACCCGACCAAAATTCGACTACTCGGGGATCGACGAGGACGGCAATGCGCTCCGATTTTCGGAGACTCTGGCTGGCGGCCTTCCGGGTCGGCCCTCAGGAGAGGGAATTGACGGGCATTCCCTGACCCCGTCCGTAAGAAATACTCCCACGGAAATCATTGAGAATTATTACCCCATCGTTATAGAACGATACGCCAGTATCTGCGACTCCGGCGGTGCCGGAAAACATAGAGGGGGTAATGGCTTAGAAAAAATCTATAGGGTTCTGGAGCCGGGCGCGATCTCTATACAGGATGACCGTCAGCAGAGCCAACCTTGGGGATTACTTGGCGGAAAACCCGGCAGTTGCTCGGAAAAATGGATCATTCACAAAGACGGCACTCAAAAATCGCTGCCGTCAAAAATCGACCAGGTACAAGTCTATCCGGGTGATAGAATTGTCTTCAGAACCGCAGGCGCTGGAGGCTGGGGAGACCCGCTGGAGCGCGATACTGAGACGGTCTGCCGTGATGTAGTACGACAACTGGTGAGTGCTGCGTCGGCAGAAAGCGACTATGGAGTTGTCATCAACGAAGGCGCCTTGACGATCGATCGTAGGAGAACGGAAGAATTGCGACAGAGAATGAAAAGCACCCGAGCGCCTTTGGGTCTTTTTGACTTTGGCAAGAAGGTTACAGGAAAATGGACCGAAGACAGTTCACCCATATCAGCGCGCTAAAACTTCGCTGCCCACTAGCATACTTTAATCAATACCAGGAACATTACTGATGTCAATCGAAACATTAATCACTCTGGTCATTCTGTTCATCATTGCCATCGCGATTATCTGGATCGTTTCGGTCTGGGTTTACAAAAGAGCGCCGGCAAACAGAGGCTTTATTCGTACCGGCTTAGGCGGAACCAAAGTATGCCTTGGGAAGGGCGCCCTGGTGCTGCCTGTATTCCACGAAGTCACTTGGATTTCCCTCGAAACCATTAAATTGATTGTCAGTCGTGCTCGCGATCAAGCCATCCTGACTTCCGACAAGATTCGGGTTGACATTATTGCTGAACTCTATACCCACGTCGGCCACACACCCGAAGACCTTTTGACTGCAAGCCGAAGTCTAGGCGAAAAAACATTCGACCCCGACAGTGTCAGAGATTTGCTCGAGGCGAAAATCGTCAGTGCGCTTCGCAGCTACGCGGCAACGAAAACGTTGAGTGAGCTGCACGAAAACCGGGATTCGTTTGCCATGGCCATAAAAAGTCAGGTGCTTGAAAGTTTCAAGACTAACGGCTTGATCCTCCAGGAAGTCACCATCGTTACCCTCGAACAAACAGGGAAAGAGTACTTCAAGTCGGACAATATTTTTGATGCAGAAGGCCTCAAGATCATCACTGAAATTACATCTGAGGCAAAACGCAAGGTCCACGACACTGAGAAACGAACGAGTGTTGCGATAAGGCAGAAAGAGCTCGACACTCAACTCGAGCTGCTTGAGATCGAAAGGCAGGAAGCATTTGCTCAAGCCGGCCAGGACAAAGACGTCTCCAACGAACAAGCGCTTCAGGTTGGAGCGAAACAACGTTATGTGCTGGATCAGAAATTGGCTGTCGAACAAAAAGAGATTGAAAACGAACAGTTCTTGGAACAACGCCGAACGGAGCGGGATATTTCTGTCATCGAGGAAGCCCGCAAACGGGAATTGTCTGAAATTGAGAAAACCCGAATTATCGAGGAGCAAAGACGGGACCGAGAAATCGTGTTGATTGCGAAAGCGAAGGAAGAGGAGCTCGCAAACATTCAGAAAAAACTGGCGCTGGAAAAAGCCGAAAAAGATCGCAATATTGATCTTATAGAAAAATCAAATCAGGAAGAACTCGCACAAATCAAACACGATCTTTCGCTCGATGAAGCGAGAAAAAACAAAGAAATTGAACTTATTTCCCATGAAAGAGATCGTCAGGAAGCAGAGATACAACGCCAAACTGTAATTGCCGCAAAGGAAGATCAAGCCCTCGAGGACAGAAACAAATCAAGCGAGTCAGTCCGTTTATCAACTGAATTTACTAAACTGCAAACCCGGTTGGCATTATTGAATCTCGAGAAAGATGATGCCTTTGCGACCGCGGCCCAAGAAAAGGAAGTTGCCTCTGAACAAGCGCGAATCCTAAGTGAAAAACAACGCTTTCTTCTTGACGAAAGATGGAAAGTTGAGGAGGAAGAAATCACTAAGGAGCTCGACCTAGAAAAAGCCAAGATCGAAAAAGAAGCGACGATTTTAATTGAGTCTCGGAAAACAGAAGCGGCGGAAGTACAACGTTCGCTGGCAAGACAATCGGAAGAGCGGGACCGGGAAATCGCTTTGGCCGCAAAAGAAGCTGAACTGGAACAAGCCCAGGCGAAACGACTTGAAGCCAGTGCAGTTCGCCTGAAGGCCGAGCACAACTCCGAGTCCGTGCGTCATTTCGCTGATGCCGAACGCCAGCGAACTGTCGATCTGATTGAGGCAGAGAATAGCGCGCAGACCCGGCGGGTTGAAGAAGAAAACAAAGCCGAAATATCGCGGATGCACATGCTGGCGCAAGCTGAAGCCAGAAGAGACTCGGCTGAGCGTGAAGCGCAAGCCATTTTGACGAAGGCCAATGCCTCGAGTGAAGCACAGCAAATCAGCGCCGCGGGACTAGAAAAGGAAGCTGGCGCCAAAGGAAGAGCAGAAATGGAAATTGAGACGCTGCGCATCCAAAACACCCAGCGACTGCTGGAAGCGGAAGCCAGTGGAATTGAAGCAAAAGCCGCTGCCCTCAAAAAATACAATGATGCCGCAACATTCCTTGAACTTGCCAAAATGCATATTGAGGCAGAACGTGATGTGCGAAGTGACCAGGCCAAGGCGATGGGTAATGCGCTTCAAGGGGCTCAAATTCGTATGTATGGCGGCAGTGACGACGGCACCATAGATAACATCCGTGGTTTATTTACGTCTGGATTTGGCGTCGGAGAAGCGCTCGAAGGACTTGCCCAGTCACTTCCCGAGGGATTGCGTCAACGATTCGCAGAGAATGGCATTCGGGGACTTTTCGGCGTGCCAGGCCGATCAGGACGGTTTCAGCATGGCGTTGAGCAAGTTGGCGAGCTGCTCAAGCTAACACTGAAAACCAGAAAAGACAGAGAAAATACCCTGTTTAAAGATGCAGTCGGTCAGCTTAGGGAGGCGGCCGCGACTGATGCCACTAAGCTAGAAGCCGTGTCTTTATTGACTGATTTCAACGAGAGTGGCATGGTCGATGAGGTACCGTTCGAAACGGTCTGGAGCTTGGTGCTTGCCACCTCCAAAACTCTGAATTAACCGCCCAACCACCATTACATCGTTATGCCTCAGCTCGACGTCGTCCTGACCGACGTCTGCAAGACCTTTCCCGGAGGCATCGACGCCGTCATCGATTTCAACGCTGAAATCGAACATGGCGAATTTGTTGCCATGCTGGGACCAAGCGGCTGTGGAAAAACAACGCTGCTCCGCATGATTGGTGGGCTCGAGGAAGTCACGTCGGGAAAGATTTATCTTTCTGACAAAGATGTGACAGATCTTCCACCCTCTCATCGCGATACCTCGATGATGTTTCAGAGCTTCGCCTTATTTCCCCACCGAAATGTATTTCAAAATGTTGAGTTCAGTCTAAAAATGCGAGGTCAGTCTCAGGCAGAACGCTCAAAACCGGTCGAAGAAATACTTGAGTTGATCGGTATGACTGATCTTTCTGACCGATTTCCCCGAGACCTCAGTGGCGGGCAACAACAGCGTGTCGCACTCGCCCGTGCACTAATTAGTCGCCCTACAGTCCTGCTCCTTGACGAACCTTTGGGATCTCTGGATTACAACTTGCGCCAAACAATGATGGTAGAGCTCAAGAAAATTCAGCAAGAACTCGGCATGACATTCATTATGGTCACGCATTCTCAGCAGGAAGCGCTATCGATGGCGGATAAGGTCATCGTCATGAGCGACGCCATTATTCAACAAATAGGAACATCTCGCGACATCTATGAACGGCCTCAATCCAAGTTTGTGGCTGAATTCATTGGCAATAACAATCTTTTTTCAGGCATCGTTCGATCTCACACCGGCTCGATTGTTGTTCTTGAGCGGGGCGACCAATTATTTTACGTGACCACGGGAGACTCAAATTACAATATAGCCATTGGCTCTGAGGCGCATTTCTCTGTTCGTGCCGACAAGATTCAAACGGGCGCACAAAAAGACATGGCAAATCGAATTATCGGCAAATACCTGACTACCGAGTTCATTGGGTCGCTTGAAACCGATGTATTTGAAGTCGCTCCCAATCATTTTGTCCATGTTGAACAGCACCGGGAATCTACTGAGCGAAATTACCGTGTAGGAGACCAGACAGAAATTTGCTGGCCAGCAAACGAAGGAGTGCTGTTCAAAAACACCTAGTCGTCTTAGAGCAATCCTCTGACGTTTAGTATTTCTAGCAAGGCGATTGGATAGACCTTGCTTAACCTCACCTTAGCGGGCTCTGCGTTGGAGCGCGGTATACACAGCCAGAAACAAACCTATCATCAATAATGAGAAAATAGTCGACGCAGTACCTAAGGCAAACAGCGTCGGTCGAATTCTCTGAGTCATTTGCGCATTAATATCGAGCGGCAATGTATTGTAATTTCCAGCAAGTAAAGTCGTGCGGGCGAATTCATCGTAGGACAGTGTGAAACCGAACAGCCCCGCCGCTACGATCCCTGGCAATATCAACGGCAATGTGATTTCCTTAAAAACCATCCATTCGCTGGCGCCCATGTCACGGGCCGCTTCCTCCAGTGTTGAATCAAAGCGGTTAAAAACGGCCATCATCACAAGGAACCCAAACGGAAGTGTCCAAACGACATGGACTCCCAGTCCGGAGGACCACCAGGCAGTCGGTATTCCCAGCTGTTTTAAAAGTACTGCCAAGCCCAAGCTCAACAAAATTCCCGGCATCATCAGGCCCGCCATCACTGTGTAGAAAAGAAAACCGGAACCAAAGAATTTTTTTCGAAATGCCATGGCCAGCATGGTGGAGAACAACGCCGTGATTACCATAACAATGATCGCGAGGATCAGTGAACGACCCAGAGCGCCCTGCATATCCCCGACTGTCGAAGGCTCTATAAGCTTGTTCCACCAGTACAAGCTTGCCCCACGCATGGGAAAGCTGGTTCCCCCCCTTCTTCCCTGAAAGGAAAGAATAAACATCGCGATCATGGGGCCGTATATGAACACGATGAAAATTCCGTAGTACCCTCCAAATAAAGCGTTGAACCAGACTTTTTTCTTTCTCTGTGGTGACCAGCGCGCCATTTCAAAGCTCCTTTCGGATATCGATTAGCCGAAGGATGATGACCACCCCGACCATCATCGCGAGCATGAGCATGATCGCGTTCACCGCTGCAAAGGGATAATTTGCAACTGCGTAATAGTTGAGAATCACGGTTCCGACGGTGCTTGTTTTGCCCCCGTACACCACCACCGCCGTCGCAAATTCGCCCATGATCATGACAAATATAAAAACCATTCCGATCGCCACTCCGGGCAGCGACAGCGGCAGAATAATCTCCCAAAAGATCTGATAAGTTTTTGCCCCCATATCACGGGCCGCTTCGATAATTGTTTTATCTATTTTTGCCAATGAGAAAAAAATGGGTCCGACACTGAGGACCACGTACAGCTGAACCAATGCCATCGTATACGCGAATTCAGAATAGAGTAAAAAGTCGACTGGCTGGTCAACGATACCCATGTTAAGTAGAAGTTTATTTAACAGTCCTCGACGCCCAAGCATCGGTATCCAAGCCACGGCTCGAATCAGATAGCTCGTCCAAAATGGAACCATACAAACCAGGAAAAGTGCCATTTGCCACTTAAATGTCTGAATCCGAAGGGCAAGAAAATATGCGATCGGGTACCCAACCAATAGACACAACGCCATCACTTCCAATGTAAAACGAAACGTATTCCAGAGCGTTTTCAAAAACACACTTACAGACAGAAATCGATCTGCCTGTGAATTGAAAAATCCCTCGTTGTAAAAAAAAGCGGCGTAATTTTCTAGGGTAAACGAGGTGTCCAGTTTTCCGATCTCGGAACTCCAGAAAGTGAACAAAACAATGCTGAGCAGAGGTATTACCAGAAAAAGCAGCAGCCAAACCGCGCTGGGAGCAATCAGCCAACCAACGGGAAACCCAGTGTCGCGGCGAATCGCCTTGGCCTTAGCCTCGATTTCTGGCGGTACGCCACTGTCGCCGATAAGGCCACGGTGCTGGAGTTGCGCTGAATCGCTCATGGTCCTGACTTAGGCTTCACTTGTAAGCATCAAAAAAATGGGCGAGGCCATCATAGCCTCGCCCACTATACCGTCAATGAAAAAATCAGGCGCTTAGAAACTCAGTCCAGCGCTTAACAAGATAATCGTTTTCCTTCATTATCGAGTTCCAAACTGCGATGTTGCTGAACCGGGTCTCGTATGAACCACCGTCCCGAACCTCGCCCACCTCGACCAGTGGGTTGCCCCAGGGATCGCTAAGCGCTTCCGCAGCGGGCTTGCCCATATACCAGTAGTCCCATTCTGCCGCAGACAGGTACTTTTTGGCGTTGTCTGGAATCGGATGGTAATAACCCATCCGGCCCTGGAATGCCCCGGCCCAACCGTTTAACCACCAGTTGAGGTATTCATAGGCCCGATCAAGAGCTGCCCCGCTGACCTTGGCAGAAATCGTGAGTCCAGCATGCCAGCCACGGTATCCTTCATCTAAGGTCGCGTAGACGCAGTTGATTCCTTCAGCCCGTGATGCCGTCACTGCAGGGGACCACATACTTTCAATGAGCACCTCGCCGCTCACCATCAAGTTAACCGATTGCCCGAAGGTTTCCCAGAAGGACCGAAAATGTCCTTCCTTTTTCCTCTCAATCAGATAGTTTATGAGCTGATCGATTTCTGCCCGAGTCATATCACCCTTGTCTCCAAAGCTCATGAGCCCCGCAGCCTCAGTAGCCATAGCGACGTCCATAACCCCGACTTGAGGTGTGTTGGTGAGGCCAACACGGCCTTGCACATCTGAGCCAAGCATTTCTGCCCACGACGTTACATCACGACCCAAGGCGTCTCTGTCATAACCCAACGAATCGGCATTGTGAAACATCGGTAATGCGGTGATGTACCGCGACGGCCCGTCGATCAGATTGCCATCTGCATCACACCACAACAAACGAAACGGGGCATCCCCATCGCCTTCCTTTGAGTCAGGCGTCAGTTTGCCGGTCTTGCTGAGGCTCGATACCTTGTCCCATTCAGAGATGCGGTGAGTATCCAGCGGCTGGAAAATCTTCGCCGGTAAGAACACATCAAAATCGTTGAAGTACCCCTCACAAACATCGTACTGGTCGTTCTGGTTGAGCGCCTTGCCAAAATACGCGCCATAGCCCAAAGCCTGACCCGTAACACCATATCCAAGGTCTGCTGCTGCCTGTCCCTGAATCTCGTTAATGACACTGACACCCAGTCCAATGGTACGCAGTGGGTCAGCAGCCTTTGCAATAAATGGAAAACTGGCTGCCATCGAACCTGCCGCCACCGCTTTGGCGGTCGTTCCCATGAACTCACGACGACTCACACCAGTGTCATGTTTACGTTTAACAAACTCTTTTGTTTTCTTTGCCATCTTTATTGTCCTCCTGGTTTAACTTGTTGAACAAATACTGTCAAAAAAATACGATCTGAGTGCACTCTACTATAAACCAAGGCCTTCGCAGATTCTCATGCTCGAGCCGGGCGAATCAGCTTCAGCAACCAGAAAATAACACAAAATAACGCCGTAATCAGGACCAGGGCGATAATTGCCGCTATCCGCTTGCCAAAACCTGCATCAAAGCCAAATCCATCTTGCAATACATACACGCACGCATTCTGCACTGCTTGTAGTGTGCCGCCACCGCTGAGCAGTATCGCCGTAAAGGCAGATCCTCGAAGAGAGGTCAGCACCATTGATTCCACACTGTGCTGTTGCACAATATGTGTACGATATGCGTTCCAATGGAAAATACAAAATCCGATAATACCCACTATCAGTGCGACCCAAAATATGGCGTTACTGTAATTGATGCCATGCAAAACTGTCGTAAATAGATCTTCAAAGGGTTGAAAAAAGTACAGGAAAATAAGCACAAGTATCAACAGGAGAAAACCCACCAACGTCGAAAACCATTGCCATCCAGTCATTGCTTGAGTCACCGTAATTTCAAATAAAAAGAGTCAATCTGTATCAACTTCACGCCTGCGAATTCGTAAATACGTTCATGCGGTACAACGCAGTAATGTGAACCAAAATAAGCAGGAATACAAGCGGATGTCGCGCCATAACCCCCGCCAGAATCTTACCTGACCGCACAAGGTCATACTCGCGCGACCAACAGAAAGACGCCATAAAGCACGATAAATAGGACATCTCGAATCGGACCGCCAGCCTGACGATTGCTTCCCCGAGTCACGGACAATGCGATGATCTCGATAATCAGGAAAATCCCTGCGAGTACCGCAAATGGCCAAACCGTAGACCACCAAGAAAGAGTCTCTGGCAGTTGTACCCCGCGAACGATACGCCATATGAACAACAAGATGGGTACGATCAAGAAATACGCGTATGCCACCAAAAACCGATAGCGAGTCACCTTGCGGTCCACCAACCAAAATACAAAGAAAAACAAAGTCAAGTACAACACATCCCAGAACAACACGTTGTAATTTTCTGTCCCTCCGTTATTCACTAGATTAAGGAATGAGAGGAACAGTAGGAAAATCATTCCGTCGCAAAATACCCACTCTCGAAATGGTTCACCTTGTCGCTTAGCTGACCATGCGCGAGTCGCTTTATCGAATAACAACACCAAGGCCACCCCCATCGTTGCGGGGTACATCAAGTAGACCATCAGCAAGTACTGATTCGATTTGTCGACTGCAATCCAATTTAAAGCCAGAAAGGCAACAGCAATCGCCAATAATCCCAGCAAACGAATTCCCGCTGGCGCCCTTACTGGCTCTACTTGCGAGATATCGGGCAGATGTTGCTCCTGAGAAATATGGTCTGGCGAAAAGCGCCGACTGACGATGGTGACGATGAATACGGTTAGTGCGACAACACCGATCAAGAGCATGCCCACCAAGAAAACGAGAGGTCGAGTCCCACTTCGCCACGAGGTCTCATGCCCTGCCCCAAACGGGTACCAATACGCAATTACGGCAATCACAGCCGCGATCAATCCGAGTACCGCAACAACAGCTAATAGATATTCAAACCATTTTGGATTGCCGGCCTCGATCTGCTGCTCTCTGAAACCCGATGGGGCCCTGTCACGTTTTCGAACAGTTAAATGCACAATAAACGCGATCAACCCAATCGCCGCTATCGCGACCATCACTGCGATGAATATTAGAGATTGTGTATCCAATGGACTTGTCTAGGTCGAGATAGAAATTATTGGGCCGCGCAGGATGAACACGGGCAACTGCTCACCAGATCGAAGTATTTACTGATTCAGCAGGGCTTTTTGTACGCACTTAAAAAAACTTTGCTCGGTAACACTTTGTAGAATTTTCCCTGCTGACAGCTCAACATCGTCTTCAGATCTCACTGTCTCTGATACATAAATGCCATTCACTCGCAACTCCCCACGCACTTCAGTTCGGCCACGATAAGACGAATGATAGACAACATCGAAACCCCACGCATCTCCATAAGCCTTCCGCAAAGCTTCGACCATTGACTCTATTGTGTCGACACGATCTGTCTTTACGCCCTCAGTAGGCACAGCATCCACTGGCGGCGCCGAGACAGCCGGCACAGACACGGAAGTATCAACTGCTTTAACGTCCGTGCGCGCGGGCCGACTGGCTTCAGGCTGGGCGGGTTGATTTCGCATTTGCGCCCGAAGAGACTCGGTAGCCGCTTCGTCAACCCGCTCGTTGACCAAATCCACAACCACACCATAGGCGGCTTTTGCGTGCTCGACAGTACAAAAATCATCGAGCACATCATCCAGCACCTGGGCTGCTGGGCGCTCCAAAGGCTCTCCGTAACCCCCCCCACAAGGGGCGTAAAATGCATGGACATCGCCAGCGTTAATTTTCAGGCCTGAAAACTTAGCCGGCATGTCCTTGATTTCGGAAGGATTCTCTACGTTGTAGATTTCAACCTTGCCAGTTGCGCCAGGCCAGCCTCCGAAAATGCCCCAAGGCACATCGTGGTGCCTTTCATTTTCGTGCGTAATAAACCCATCGGTAAGAACACGCTGTGATTTGACAACACCAATCCCACCGCGGTAACGACCGGCTCCTGGAAGCACATCATCGCGAAGCTCATAACGGTCGCATATCATTGGGAGGTGAATTGCGAGGTCTTCAAGCGGATTGTTTCGAGTATTGGCCATCAGGTTATCAATGCTGTCCGGGCCATCCGATTTGGGGCGTCCACCATATGCCCCTTCGTTGACTTCTAAAAACACCCAATAATCCCCCGAGGGTCGAACGCCGGAATACGCGGCAAATGACAATGAGGCGGAACTTCCTGCAATAATTTGATCGGGCAAAACCGGTGCTAACGCGTTGTAGATTAAGTCAATTACTCGATTGCATTGGGTAAACCTGGCTTCTGCTGCCGCTGGAAACTTGGGGTTGTAGATCGAACCTTTGGGTGCAGTCACCTGAATGGGCCGAAACGACCCCTCATTTGAAGGCACCTGTATTTCTGAAGTCTCAGCATCGAGAAGTAACGATCGAATTGCGCAAAAACACGCCACCTTAGTTGAACCTTCGAAAGGTACGTTAAACCCCGTTTCTACCTGATCTGCCGAACCTGTCAGATCAACCTCAATCGAATCCCCTTTGATACGCACACATACTTTTACAGGCAAGCGTATACCGCGATTTTTCCCATCATCATCCAAAAATCCTTCTGCTCGGTATTCACCATCGGGAATTTGTTCGATCTTCTGCCTAAGAATTCGCTCGGTATAGTCCATTAATTGTTGCGTGGCTGAAATAATTGTATCTTTTCCATAACGTTCGATCAGTTCGTGAAAGCGTCGAACACCCAACCTAGCCGACGCAACTTGAGCCTCAATATCACTTTTCAGTTGTTGGTTGGCGCGACTGTTATGGGTGAGGAAATTCCATATCGCTTCGTTACGCACACCTTTTTCATAAAGCTTGGTTCCAGCGAATAACATTCCCTCCGCATAAACATCCGGTATATCAATGATTAAGCCGGGAGTCGCAGCCCCAATATCGAGGTGATGAGCCGTGTTGGCCCCAAAGCCTACAAGTTCACCACCGTGAAAACATGGAATAACAATCGCAATATCTGGAGAATGGCTTGCACCGTAATAGGGATGATTGTGTATGACGACATCCCCTTCATTCCAAACCCCACCTTGCAAGGAGTCCTGAATTCCATGTAGGTATCCGGGAAGAGAGCCGATATGCAGCGGTGTTGATTCCGACTCGCATAACGTATTGAAATCCGTATCAAACAATCCGGCACCTAGATCCTGAGATTCTCTGATAATCGAAGAGAACGACATGCGGTAGAGGATG
>Ga0207962_1000079_pt1 | contig 25859 bp, 23 predicted proteins | sample Knorr_S15_td_AAI_FD_185603 | JGI IMG/M metagenome (GOLD analysis project Ga0207962, IMG submission 185603) | Marine microbial communities from Southern Atlantic Ocean transect - Knorr_S15_td_AAIW_ad_750m_LV_A (SPAdes) (version 2) | ecosystem: Environmental > Aquatic > Marine > Oceanic | place... | reverse complement strand
AGATAGATGTAAATTGTCATTGTCGAGACTGCTCCAGCTTAAAAAGTATATTAATTACTATCACTATAACAATTTTTGATATAACAGAAGTTTAATATCCTGCTAATTGAATCGGTGAAAACAGTTCTAAAAAAAGAAAATAACTATCGAATAATTAAAATGTTTGAGATGAAAAAAATGAAAACACTGTATTTTTTTTTAATGTGGGTTTTTGGATTCTTTGTTTTACTTTCCTTTGATTTATTCATGGAGGGTTTTGTGTTCGAATGGTTAGAGTGGAATGGAACCACAAAAAACGATTGGTTTTTTGCTCTATGGTGGGGGTTTGTAGTTGTTTGGTTAATATATGGAATGGTAATTTTATATAGAAAAATAAAATTGGCTTGAGAAATTATTATGGAAAAAGAAAAATTTGTTTATAGCAATGAAATAAAAAAGAGAATTACTCACACAGTGGCTGGATTTATAGTTCTGTTTTCTACCTCAATAATGGCCGAGCAGCCAGTTTTTTCGCAACCAGAGTCAGCTTATTTTTACACCTCGGGCAGCACAGATCCAGGCGTATACTTTATTTCAAGTACCAACGGCGATGACGTAGGTTGGGTGAGCAAACTGGCGGCAGACGGTAGCATGATCAATTCACGCTGGGCGACGGATCTTCGGCACCCCATGGGAATGAGGGTTTCTGGAAAACGCCTGTGGATCAATAATACTACCGAGATTGTTGGCCTCAATTTGGATAACCCCGATGATCGAATTGTTCACCCGATAGACGGTGCAATCAGTTTGAATGATCTGGCCACTGACTCTTCAGGACATGCCTACGTTTCAGATTCGATGAATAGCCGGGTGGTTAGAGTGGATTTGGCGACTGGAGAAAACAGCACTTATATATCCACCTTACCCTCTTCTCCTAACGGAGTACTGATCCAAGGAGACAGGCTTTATATTGCCAGTTGGGGAGTCATGTCCGACCGACCGGAGGAACGTGCAGAGTGGATAACGAAGACAGCAGGCGATTTGTATTGGGTTTCCTTGAAGGATTCAAAAAAAAGCAGGCATATTATTGTCCCGGAACTTGGCAACCTGGATGGTGTAGAAATTGACCAAAAAGGAAATATCTATGTTTCTGATTGGGAAAGCGGCAAGCTCTACAAAATTTCTAGCGGGGCTAAAATGGTCGTCGACCTTGGTCAATATGGCCAAGGTTTGGCTGATATAGGCCTGAATTCGCTTACGGGAGAATTGGTTTTACCCGTTATGCTCAGCAGCGAAGTCTTATTTTTCACTCCCAGTCCTGAATGAGTTGGATGATTGTTCATTTACATTATCATGTGCCAGTTGAGCCAATAGAGTAGGTTTGTCCGTGTATCGACTGTTGATATTACTGCTGGCCTTGGGAACAAGTCATGCTTATTCCCAAAACAGCTACGACATTATCATCAGCAATGGCAGGGTCATTGATGGTTCGGGAAATCCTTGGTATGAGGCAGATGTCGCCATCAATGGTGAACGCATTGTCCGAATTGGTGACTTGTCATTAGATACCGCCAACCAGTTCATCAATGCCGAAGGGCTTATTGTCGCTCCAGGCTTTATCGATCCACATACCCATGCTCTGCGAGGGATTTTAGATGTGCCCAATGTTGAGAGTTCCCTACTGCAGGGAGTGACTACGCTCACCGAAGGCAATGACGGCACTTCACCTTTTCCCGTCGACGAACATTACCAGGCCATACTCGATAAGCAGATAAGCCCGAACTGGGGGATCTTTGTAGGACATGGGACTATCCGATCCCGGGTTATCGGCGCGGAAGATCGCGATCCAACTCCGGGTGAATTGGAACAGATGAAGGATATGGTTCAACAAGCCATGCAACACGGTGCCTTGGGGCTTTCTACCGGATTGTTTTACGTGCCCGGCAGTTTCGCTTCCACTGAAGAAGTTATCGAGTTATCCAAAGTTGCTGCTAAATACGGCGGCATCTATATTTCACATATGCGGGAAGAAGCTGCTCAGCTAATCGACTCGGTTAATGAAACCATCCGCATCGGTGAAGAGGGCGGCATCCCGGTACAAATGACTCACCATAAAGTCATCGGTGTCAATAATTGGGGATCGTCGGTCGAGAGTTTACGCCTGGTTGACGAAGCTCGCGCCCGCGGTGTCGATATCACGATCGATCAATATCCTTACACGGCTTCTCAAACAGGCATCAACGCTTTGATTCCACAATGGGCACAGGAGGGAGGTCGTGGCCGCATGCTGGAACGTATTGAAAGCCCGGAAATACGTGCCACTATCAAGAGGGAAGTTGTTCTGAAGATTCTCTACGATCGTGGAGGCGGTGATCCTAAGAATATATTTATTTCCCGCAACGCCTGGGATCCATCCATGGCTGGTAAGAACCTGGCGGAACTCACCATCGAGACGGGCATGGACCCGACCCCGGAGAACGCCGCCGAAGTAGTCTTTGAAATTCTGAAAGGTGGTGGTGCAACGGCCGTGTATCACGCTATTAGCACGGACGATGTAGATCGCATCATGCAACACCCAGTTACCGCGATTGGTTCCGATGGTCCGGTAGGTATATTTGGAGAGGGAGCTCCGCATCCCCGTCAATACGGCACATTTGCAAGGGTATTGGGACATTACGTTCGGGAACGTGGCGTACTGACACTGGAAGAGGCAGTACGCAAAATGAGCAGCCAGACCGCACTTCGGCTGGGCATTCATAACCGCGGATTGCTCACCGAGGGATATTTCGCTGACATCACCGTATTCGACGCTGATGAGATTATCGACAAGGCAACTTTCGAAGATCCGCATCAATATGCGGTTGGCGTAAAGTTTGTATTGGTCAATGGAGAAATCGTCGTGGAAAACGGCCAGCACACTGGCAGACGTCCAGGAAAAATCATATACGGACCGGGCTATTATGATAATAATTAATACAAAGTAAAATAATAGTAAATGAAATCAATAACTTACAAAGATGTTATCATTGAGTTGGAGTGTTCGTATTAAAGGGGGAATGACTGATGGCAGAAATACTTCATTTAGATTCTGAAACTTCAGTAGAAGAAATTTTAAATGCTTTAGATCAAGATGCTGTAGTAATTATTGATAATGTTATTTCTTTAGATACCGTTGAGGCATTGAAAGGTGAGTTAGCTCCATATCTTTCAAAAGAAATATTTGGTAGAGATGAATTTACTGGTTTTAGTACTAAGAGAATTGGAGCTTTAATTGCAAGATCAAAAGTATGCAGAGATCTTGCTTTGAATCCTTTAGTAAATAATGTTGCTAAGCAATATTTAAAACCTTTTGCTGATGGTTATCAGTTACATTTCACATCTGCTGTAAGTATTGGCCCTGGTGAGACAAAGCAGATTTTACATAGAGATAGAGGCATATGGGGGGGTTATCTTCCAAGAAAGGTAGAACCTCTTATGAGCACACTTTGGGCTGTAACCGAATTCACCAGAGAAAATGGCGCGACTCAGATAGTGCCGGGTTCTCACAAATGGGACAAAGAAAGAGAGCCTAATGACGCAGAAATTGCTTACGCTGAAATGAACCCGGGTTCTGTTTTGCTATACACCGGCACTGTTATGCACGGGGGAGGTGAAAATAAAACCGCATCGGAAATTCGTACGGGAGTTTTCTTGCATTATGCTCTTAATTGGTTAAGACAAGAGGAAAATCAATACCTGTCTTGTCCTCCAGAAATTGCCAAAGAGCTAAGCCCAAAATTAAGATCTTTAATTGGTTATTCTAAGGGGGGGTATGTTTTAGGTTTTTACTCAGATCCCTATGACGAAGAAGCTAAGTTTGAATCAGTATCTCCTGAGAACATATTCAATAAAGCCAAGGATAAATTTGAAAGCCTGCCTAACCCGGAGGAATTAATTGATGAAACTTCTTAATATTAAAATAGGTTTTTATGAAAAATAAAAGATTTATGGAGAATTGAATATGCCTGGAGAGGCCATCAATAAAAATGACGAAAATAAAATAATTCCGTCTTCTACCGTATTAATAATTCGTGATGGTGTATCCGGGTTAGAAGTTTTCATGGTTGTTAGACATCACCAAATAGATTTTGCTGCTGGCGCCCTTGTTTTTCCAGGAGGAAAAGTAGATAAATCTGACTACGATAAAAAACTTAATCAACATTTATGTGAAGAAGAAAATTCTGACAGGGAGAGTATTCCTTTTAAGATTGCAGCTATTCGAGAATGCTTTGAAGAAGCAAATGTTTTATTTGCTAAAAATAAAGATAAAAAAGAAATTATTAATTCAGATGAATTATTCAAACTTAAAAAATGGCGAGATGCATTTATTAATGAATCAACATCAATGTATGAATTTGCTAGTTCGGAAAATATAGTTTTTTCTATTGATACTCTTGTTCCTTTTTCACATTGGATAACTCCAGAAAAGATGCCAAAGAGGTTTGATACTCGTTTTTATGTTGCTGCAGCACCTACAGGACATGAAGGGCAACATGATGGAAATGAGTCAGTTGATTCTATATGGATAAATCCTCAGCAAGCATTGGAGGATTGTTTTTCAGAAAAAAGAAATATTATTTTTCCTACAAGGCTTAATTTAGAAAAACTTAATCAATCTAAAACCGTTGCAGAGGCAATAAATAATGCTAAGAATTCTAATATTGTTACAGTAACTCCATTAATTGAAAAACTTGATGAAGGAATATTTATAACTGTTCCTAAAGAAGCTGGCTATGGTGAAATCAAAGAAGTTATCTACCATAAGCGAGCAATCAATTGAATAAAAAGTTACACAATAATCTAAACAGCTAAAAAAAGTGCTGTATCTATTTATTATATTATTATTGGCGATTGCTCTTTTCATAGGCAATGCTGCTATTAGTCTTTTGTTGGGCATTCTTTTTTCTTCCCTCAATAAAAAAGATCAAATCTTAATTCCAAAAAAGATAGGGTCAAAATTTTTAAAAATAGGGATTATTTTTTTAGGAGGTACTATCAGTTATGCATCTTTGTCCAATGTCAGTATTGATTATTTTCCTTTGATTTCTCTGTATGTAATTACTGTAATGATTTTAGGTTTTTTACTAGGATCATTGCTGAAGGTTGAAAAAAAGCATTTACTTCTACTAATTTCAGGGACGGCAATCTGTGGAGGCACAGCAATGGCTGCTTTGGCTCCTATCATAAAATCAAAAAAGGAAGAACTCGCATCCTCTATAACAATTGTTTTTTTACTTAATTTATTCGCAATCATTGCATTCCCATTGATTGGCGAAGCTATAGGCTTATCGCAACGACAATTTGGTATCTTTGCCGCACTGACAATTCACGATACGGCTTCGGTTATTGGTGCTGCCTCCATATTTGGTAATGAAGCATTGGAAGTTGCTACTATCATGAAGCTAGGAAGAACTTTATGGATTATTCCATTGGTCTTACTTTCATCCTGGTATTTCAACAGACGAAAAGAAAGTCTAGATTTTCCATATTTTATTTTACTGTTTATATTTTTTGTTATTGCAGGTTCTTTTTTTATTTTTGAGGATTCATGGATTTTATTTTTTAAAAATACCAGCAAAATTTTTCTTTCATTGGGTTTATTTTTTATTGGCACGGAAATAAGTTTCAATGCCATAAAACAGATATCTTCAAAACCTGTCAGTTTTGCTGTTCTGCTATGGTCTTTGGTCATTGGTGTTACTTCACTATTGTATTTCTTATGATGAATGGCTATGGTGAAATCAAGGAATCTATCAGCCATGAGTTGGAATAAAATGAAAAGCAAGATGGGTTTTTTTGGGTTAATGAGATCTTTTGATTCCGCCGAATCATCTTTCGAAAAGATTCCTGGTGGAGGATTAAAAGCAACCATCCATCATGCTTTACTAAACAATGTAAAAATAAAACACCTTGTCTGGTGGTTTGAAAATATAGATGGGGTTACTACTTATAACGGACAAGATTTTAATGGGTTAGAAGTCGACGTCTATCGTCTTTGGCATCCTTACGATCATATAAAAGTAGCTTGGAAGAAAAAGTTACTCAGTCCACAAGGAAGGGTTTTACCGGGTTCTGTGATGAGGATAAAGGAAACATTTGGTGGTTATTTGATTGAAGAGAATGCATTAATTTCTAGATTTGACGATGAAGAATATAATTTTGATTTTAAAAAATTTGGTTTGAAAGTTGGCGAACTCATTCATGCTTACAAAGAGGTTGAAGGAGGTGTTAAATTCAAAACTGAAATGACGATTAGATGTGAGACTCCTATTATTGGAGGATTAATAACATGGGTGGCAACAAAATTTGTCATGCACGAGAAAAAGATTAAAGCTTGGATTCAGCATAATATTGAGGAATCAGGGGAGAGTGAACACTTTATACCCAAACTATACGATCACGCACAATCACAGTGAGTCTTGGTCTTGGAATTCACTTAACTTGCTTGAATAATAAAGAAAATTGAAACTGCCAATCTATTACATTGATGCATTCACAGAAAATGTTTTTCAAGGCAACCCTGCTGCAGTAGTCGTTGTTAAGGAAAATTTAGCCGATGAAACTATGCAAGCCATAGCTTTTGAAAATAATCTCTCAGAAACAGCGTATGTAAATATATCCTCGTCTCCATACTTAATCCGTTGGTTTACTCCAACCGTTGAGGTTGATTTATGCGGACATGCTACCCTTGCCAGTGCCAGGATTTTGTTTGATGAGTATCTTCCTGGTGATTGTTCCCAGGTGATTTTTACTTCTATAAATAGAGGCACACTTACCGCATTCAAAAAAGGTGATCTGATTTATTTAGATTTTCCTGCAGATCAACCAAAAGAAGTCGAGCAAAATAAAGTTATTTACAAAGGATTGGGAGAAAAACCGCTTAAAACATACAAGGGGCAGGACGATTATTTAGCTGTCTTTGCTGCGGAAGAAATTATTAGAGCGATAGAGCCTGATTTCAATAAACTTTCTCAGTTAGATTCCAGAGGTTTAATTATCACTGCCCCCGGAGAAGAAGTTGATTTTGTTTCTAGATTTTTTTCCCCTCAATCAGGAGTTAACGAAGACCCCGTTACTGGCTCTGCTTATACATTAATGATTCCATATTGGCACGGCATATTGGGAAAGAAAAAATTCTCAGCTAAACAGTTATCATTTAGATCTGGAGATGTTGAATGCGAGTTGCTTGAGAGCAGGGTATTGATCGGGGGCAAAACAGCAAGATACCTGGAAGGAGAGATACTTATTTAGTTCACAGGAGTAGGAATATTTTTTTTATCCTTTTATACTTAAGTTTCGAATTTTTGAGGAACATCTAATGAAAAAAACACTAATAACCCTTGTAATGCTTGTTTGTGTTTCAATTGTTTATGGGCATGATGATCATGAGCACGATAAATCTGAAATAATAGATATTGCCATGTCTGCTGCGCCTTCTAATGTCAGTGGCAATGCCACGATTATGGGTTCAGACGGATCAATTTTAAGAGAGGGAAGCAATGGATGGACTTGCATGCCTGGTTCTCCTCCCAATGAAAATGTCGCACCCATGTGTGTTGACCAAGCTTGGCAAAAATGGCTACAAGCCTACATGACTCAATCACCTTATGACTCAGAATCTGAGTCTTTCGGCTTATCCTATATGTTACTTGGAGATATACCTGTTGATAACGATGATCCTAGCAATCAAGATCAATCTAAAGGAACATGGGTGGCAGAGGGGCCACATCTTATGATGCTATTGCCTGAAAGTTTGATGGCTGACCTCCCCACCGATCCATACTCTGGAGGTCCTTACGTTATGTGGAAGGGAAGTGACTATGTTCACGTTATGGTGCCCTTAGAGGTAACTGCAAGGCCTGAATAGCCAATAAATTTAACTCCTGGTAATAGTTCTTTAGGTGCACGGCCATATGCAACTACCCTATAAAATATTAGGAGCTCCAGGCTCTCCATACAGCAGGAAACTTCGCTCAGCAATCAGATACCGCAGACTTTCATACATTTGGGCCAATAGAAATGGTTCTGAAGATGTCAATACTCCGACAGTACCAGTGAACCTGTTGCCGGTGTTAGTTTTACCGGGTGCGAGCGGTGACTACAAGGAAGCAAAGATAGATTCAACTCCGATTCTTAGATATTTGGAGGATGAACACAAAGAACGTTCACTGATACCCACCAACCCAATTATGGGTTTTTTGGATTATTTAATAGAAGACTATGGCGATGAGTGGCTAACAAAAGCCATGTTTCACTATCGCTGGTCGCATCAAGAAAACGTGGACTTTGCCCGTTCTGTTTTACCTCTTTGGGTGAAGACTGATGCTGCAATGGAGGAGATAGAACCGATATCAGAATATATATCCACGAGGCAAATTGAGCGGCTTCGATACGTCGGCTCGAATGAACTAACCGGGCAGTTCATTGAAGACAGCTATATCAGGTTTCTAAAGCTTATGGACCGTCATCTTATTGGTAGGAGATTTATTCTTGGTAATCGTCCCGGTTGTGGAGATTTTGGAGTTTTTGGACAATTAACCCAGCTCGCTCAAACCGACCCGACTTGTAGAGCGGTCACTTTAAAAAATGCCCCAAGGATATTTGCATGGTGCGACAACGTTGAAGATCTCAGCGGCCTTGAACCTAAAGAGGAAGACTGGATGGAATTTGATTCATTTCCGGAAACCTTAATGGCGATATTGAGGGAGATAGGCAGAACCTATGTTCCTTATCTGATTGCTAACGGTAAAGCCTTGGATGCCGGGCAAAAGCAATGGGAAGCAGAAATAGATGGCAGAATTTGGTCTCAAGGTTCTTTTCCCTACCAAGCCAAATGCTTGGCTTGGATCAGAGAAGAGTTCTCAAAATTGGCGGATCAAGATCAAGCAATCCTTGCTGATTTGCTGGAAAAGACCGATTGCCTGCCACTTATTGGTTAAATAACCCTACGATTGAGCTACCCTAGAAAAATATCGTTGTCGTGGCATACTACAGGATCCGATTAGAATATTTGGGTAGTCTGTAATGAATAAATACAAGTACATTGTAGTCAAAAAAAGATTGGGCGTGGCCAATGTTTTTCTCAATAGGGTAGAGAACCAGAATGCCTTGAATGAAGGGTTAATGGTTGAGTTGACCGATTTTTGTTCAACAATAAGAAAAGACGTTAAAACAAGACTTGTAGTGTTCAGATCAAATGCCAAGAATTTTTCAGTTGGTGCCGACCTAAAGGAACCGAGATCAAATCAAACAAAGCTGTATCAATGGAAGCACAACAGAGGAAAGGATCTTATCCAGGCTATTTTGAATGTTGAGCAAATAACCATTTGTTTGATGCACGGTTATTGTCTCGGAGGGGCTGCCGTCATTGCTTCTGCTTGCGATTTTAGAATCGCCGAAAAAAATACAAAAGTCGGCTATCCTGAAATTAATTTAGGGATGAATTTAAACTGGCTGGGTCTGCCTTTGGCAATTAATTTGGTAGGCATATCCAGAGCCAAACAAATGGTTATCGGTGGAGACTTTCACGATGCAGATCAACTGGCATCTTGGGGGTTCATTGACGAGGTTTTTACCGCCGAGAATCGAGAACTTTGCCTGAAGAAATGGGTGACAAAATATGCAGAGAAGCCCCCTTTAGCTGCACAAATGATTAAACGCAGTTCCAATGAATTGGCCATGAGTCTTTTTAAAGGGATCATGCACATGGAAATTGAGCAATTTATGCTGACAACAAGCACAGAAGATCAGAAAAAGGCCATTGAAGGGTTTCTGACGAAGAAACCTGTTAAATTTGAAGGCAACTAGCCAATCCTGGGTTTAATTTGGAGATAAATATGAAAAAGATTTACTTGGTACCTCTAATCTCACTGGTTTTTTTTAGCAGCTATGCTGCTGAAAACGACCAAATACTCTCGGCAAACACAATTGAAGAACAAAACCTGCATCAACATATAGCGATGCTTGCATCCGATGCATTTGGGGGCAGGGCACCAGGTAGTGAAGGCGGGGAGAAAACAAAAGAATATCTGGTGAATGCTTTTCAGCAATTATCGCTGCAAACAATTAACGGAAATTACCTGCTGGATGTTCCCTTGGTTGAAGTATCAGTGGATAAAGGATCCTATGTCTCCATTCTTCAAGACGACGGTGAAAAGATGCTTGAGCAAGGTGGTGAAACCGTTTTTTGGACCAAGAGAGTTCAGGAACAAGTTGCCGTCGATGACAGTGAAATGGTATTTGTCGGCTATGGAATTGTTGCTCCGGAATACGGATGGAATGACTACGAAGGTATGGATATGACTGGAAAGACAGCGGTAATGCTGATCAACGATCCAGGCTTTGCAACCCAAGACGATGCCCTATTTAAAGGCAATGCCATGACTTACTACGGAAGATGGACTTACAAATACGAGGAAGCTGCCAGACAAGGCGCAGAAGCTGTGGTGATCATTCACGAAACCGCTCCAGCTGCTTATCCTTGGCAAGTCGTTGAAACCAGTTGGCAAGGAAAACAGATTGATTTAAAACGAGAAGACATGGGCCTAAACCGAGTTAAGGTGGAGTCTTGGATCACTCATTCCATAGCACAAGGTCTGTTCGCAAAATCTGGACTGGATTTAGAAAGATTAAAACAACAAGCTCTGACCGCTGCGTTTAAGCCTGTAGCGATGAAAGGCCTTAATTTCAAAGCGAGATTAAATAACACCATTAGATTTACGAATTCTCATAACGTCGCTGCTGTAAAAAAAGGATCACTCAGACCCAATGAATACATTCTGATGATGGCTCATTGGGATCATTTAGGTACCAAGGAGGAACAAGCAGGAGACAATATCTACAACGGAGCGGTGGACAATGCCACCGGTGTTGCTGGAATACTGGAACTGGCAGAAACCTTAAACGACTACAACAATGAAAGATCCTTGCTTTACCTTGCGGTCACTGCAGAGGAGTCGGGACTTCTTGGGTCAGCATATTTTGCTGAATACCCCCCTATAGATTTATCTCAAGTGGTTGCAGGATTTAATTTTGACGCCATGCAACCGAGAGGAAAGTTAAAAGACGTGGTTGTTGTTGGTTATGGTGCATCACAGCTGGAAGATATACTGGAGAAGAAACTGCAGAAATATGATAAATATTTAGTTCCAGACCCAGAACCTGAGAAAGGTTATTTCTATCGTTCGGATCACATAAGCCTGTCTAAAAAAGGAGTGCCAATGCTTTATGCAGATGGGGGCATTGATAAAGTCGAAGGCGGTATTGAAGCCGGCGAGCAACTGGCACTCAACTATGTCACCAAGGACTATCATCAACCCTCTGATGAATACGCTACCGACTGGGATCTCAGTGGCATCGCAGAACAATTATCGATAACGGCTGAAATGATCCTTGATCTTGCCAATTCAGAAGACTGGCCAGAATGGTATGAAGGCAATGAGTTCAGATCGATTAGAGAAGCGTCACGAATGGCGCCCACTAACTAAGGAAAGGAGTGCTTTTGATTGGGAAGCGTAAGACGGATGGACGGTGATGCAAAATCTGCACTGCAAGAGCTTTATGAACGTCTTGCGAAAACCTTAGATGAACAGCGCACCAAGGCGCGAGATAAGCGACACGAGCTTGGTTTTCGTACAGCCAGGGAAAACCTACAGGATATAGCAGACCCCGATTCATTTGTGGAGTATGGGCAACTGGCTGTTGCAGCACAGCGTAATCGTCGAGACTACGAAGAGCTACAGAACAGCACCGCAGCCGATGGCATCATCACCGGTCTGTGTACCATCAACTCTGAACTCGTGGGAGCTGATGCAGCTAAGGCGATTGTCATCATTAATGATTACTCGGTGCTTGCTGGTACTCAGGGCTTCTTTCACCACAAAAAATTAGACAGGATGTGTGATTTGGCTGACCGATTAGTCCTGCCCGTAATCATGTACACCGAAGGCGGTGGTGGCAGACCCGGTGATACCGATGTCACCACACACATTGCCGGACTCAATGTTCTCTCGTTTACCAACTGGGCCAGGTTGGCAGGCAAGGTTCCCCGTATAGCAATAAACAATGGTTTTTGTTTTGCTGGAAATGCGGCTCTGTTTGGATGTGCCGATTTCAAAATTGCCACTCGTGATTCTTGGATTGGCATGGCAGGACCTGCCATGATAGAAGGAGGTGGGCTTGGCACATTTGAGCCAACAGAGATCGGACCTGCCGAAATGCAGGAAAGTAATGGTGTCATTGATATTCTCGCTGAGAATGAAGCGCAAGCAACCCAGCTTGCCAAGCAACTTCTGTCGTACTTTCAAGGTGCAACCAGCTCCTGGTCTGCCGCAGATCAGGAGCTGCTCCGGGATATCATTCCCAAAGACCGTCGCTGGGCTTATTCGGTTCGTGATATCATCCAGATAATAGCGGATGAAGGCAGTTTTTTAGAAATTCGCCGTGTCTATGGACGCAACATTATTACCGGTTTTATGCGACTTGAAGGCCGTCCTGTCGCCTTAATTGCAAACGACTGCCAGCAAATGGGCGGTGCCATTGATTCTGTATCTGCTGAAAAAGCCGCCCAATTTCTTAACATTTGCAATGCATTCAAACTGCCACTGGTATCTCTTACAGACACCCCTGGCTTTATGGTAGGTCCTGACAGTGAAAAGGAAGGTGCGGTGCGTAAAATGGCATCTTTATTCATTGCTGGTGCAGCGTTAAAGTCACCGGTGGTGGCAATTTTTCTACGCAAAGGTTACGGTCTTGGCGCGATGGCAATGGTCGGTGGTAGTTTTCTCGATCCTTTGTATTCCGCCGCTTGGCCCACCGGTGAGTTTGGTGCGATGGGTCTTGAGGGTGCGGTGAAGCTTGGGTTTAAGAAAGAGCTTGACTCAGAGAAGGACCCAGAACAGAGGGCTGAATTATACGATGAACTGGTGGCTCGGATGTATGATGCGGGCAAGGCAACGGAGATGGCTTCCCACTTGGAGATTGATGCCGTCATTGACCCGGCAGCAACCAGAGAATTTATTATCAAGGCACTGCATGCAATTCAATAATCGTAGTTGCTGTCTTATCAGCTGAATGGCAAGTGAAAAAGCCTGTCTTGCAGTTGAATATTAGCGATCCAACAATCTATCTGGACATGGATGGCGTGTTGGTTGATTTTTTTAGTGCTTTTGCAAAATTTGCTGGAGTGGAACACTGGAAACACATTGATCAACGAAAGCTGCAAGACGTATTGGATAAAATAACAGGCTCAGATTATTTTGCCAAGCTACCTAAAACAAAGGTCTGCGATAACATTATAGAAATGGCTATAGACTTTGCAGGATCTTATTCCATTTTATCTTCACCGTTGAGAGGAGATATTGCCAACAGCAGTAAACACAAACAGACTTGGGTAACGAATAATCTGTCTCCACAACCTAGAGAAACAATTATTGTTAGAGATAAAGCCCTCTATGCAGCTGCAAACGGTGCACAAAACATCTTAATTGACGACCGTGGTTCGAACATTGACAAATGGCGGCAAGCGGGCGGATATGGGATAAAATATCAAGCAGATGAGGACAATTTGTCGGTTATATCCGAAGCTTTAAAAGCGTACGAGCGAGAATAAGTTTAGTTTTTGAGTAAAGTTGCTAAATGCACGTAAGCTGCATTTTGATACTCTGGGCTTGACCCAGCCATTACCTTGCCTTTAATCGCACATGTTTCATAGGCCCGCCTTCTGGCTTGCGGATCACTGAAATCAAATTCTCCCTTATTGGGAACGTAAACTGTTTTTGTTTCCCCAGACACCCAAAATTCACATTCTGCAAAACTGTAAGCATCAGGCCATAATTTCAGTGGTAAAAGGCCGTCAAAGGTATGATACGCACCTGGGTACAATTCAATTTTGGCATTGCCACCCATTTTGTTAATCCTAGAAACAAGCTCGATGCACGGTTTTGGTGGAGTCCAATTGTCTGCCGCACCCATATAGATCTGCATCAAGTCTTTGTCCCAGTCATCAACATCTGGCAGGGCCATGCACCCGGGATACCACATTAAATACCCGGTAAAACTTTCTCCTTTTTCAAATGCTTCTCTTTGAAACGGCATCCACGCGTTAAACAAGACAGCAGAGCCTCCCAAACTCCAGCCAGCTGCATAAATTTTCCTGTTATCAATTCTGGGGTCATCCCAGAGCATTTTGAGAGCCATGGCCATGTCCCAGATCACTGTCTCGAGCGTCAAATTAATCTGATCACCAACGGTGGATGTGGTGCCTCTGGAGTCGAAAGGATGCATGGCAAAGACAGCAAAACCAGCTTGTCGCATGAGCTCAAGGTATTTGAGGTGATGTTCCCCCCAATTAAGCGAACCATGCGATGCAATGATCAATGGGTATTTGTCATTAATTTCATCAGGAAACCTCAAATAACCAAACACCTCTTGGTCAGGTTGAGTATTTATGGCATTGTCAAAAATATTCTCAAAGCCAATAATATTTTTAGAGGTATAAGTCATTTTTCCTTGATCAGAATCATGCCCAAAGACGTTAAAATTAAATAGAAATAGGAACAAAAAGATTGTTGATAAAAAATGATTGCATTGTCTTTTCATGGCAACATACTAACAGATAACCTTGAGCAGTTATGTTATAAAGAAAACACAGAAATCTTGATGATGTTAGGAGAAATAATATGAGAAAAATAAACACGAAGCATACAAGGTCGCTAAAATTAGGGCTATTATTGGCAATAGCTTTTGCTCCATTTTTTCTTCAAGCAACAACCCTGATCCATGCTGGAAAATTGATTGACGGCAAGTCAGATAAAGCTCAGACAAAAATGACTATTGTGATTAATGATAATCTTATTACAGATGTGATTAAGGGCTATAAAAACCCTAAAGACGATGAGACCTACCTCGATCTGAAGCGCCATACAGTTCTTCCAGGGCTCATGGATATGCATGTTCACTTCGGTGGCGAATATCAATCAAAAGCAGAGAGACCCTCTAAAGTTGAGAAGGAGATGGAGGCTATTCTTGCGACTCAAGACGCATACGTTACTTTTTTTGCTGGCTTCACAACTGTGAGGCAAGTCGGCGATAGTGGTATGGTTGCCATTAGTCTCAGAGATGCCATCAACCAAGGTAAGGTTGTTGGTCCGAGAATTTTCACCTCTGGAAAGAGCTTAGCAACCACAGGAGGTCATGCAGATCCCACCAACGGCAGGGCCGTCGGTGATTATGACTATCCATTACCAGAAGATGGTGTTGTCAACGGTCCTTATGAAGTTTATACAGCGGTAAGACAAAGATATAAAGACGGGGCTGATGGCATAAAAATCACAGTTACAGGCGGCGTTTTAAGTGAAGCTAAATCAGGCAGTAATCCACAATTTACACAAGAAGAAGTTAATGCCGTTGTAAGTGCGGCTAAAGACTATGGAATGTGGGTAGCAGTTCATGCCCATGGTGCAGAAGGAATGAAACGTGCTATTCGAGCTGGAGTTGATTCTATTGAACATGGGACCTTCATGGACGAAGAAGCCATGGAGCTTATGATTGAAAACGGCACTTATTATGTTCCAACAATTTCTGCTGGAGAGTTTGTTGCTGCAAAATCTAAAATAGATAATTACTTTCCAGAAATAGTCAGACCCAAAGCAGCCAGTGTCGGCCCTCAAATAGGAGTTACTTTCTCCAAAGCCTATAAAAAGGGGGTAAAGATAGCTTTTGGGACTGACGCAGGTGTTCAGCCTCATGGAACAAATTGGGAAGAATTTGTCTTCATGGTTAAGAATGGAATGCCTGAAATGGAAGCCATTCAATCTGCCACAATGGAAACAGCAAAGCTTCTAAAAATTGATGACACCTTAGGATCCATAGAAGCGGGTAAAATAGCCGACATCATCGCAGTCAATGGTGATCCTTTGGAAGATATTAGTTTGCTTAAAAGTATTTCTTTCGTGATGAAAGATGGAAAAGTATACAAACAGATAAATTAGAAATCATAGTTGGTTAAATTGTGAGTATGACTGGTCCATTTGATTCATTAAGAGAATACGTAAGTGCTTTGGAGGCAAGAGGTCTCTTGCTTCGCATTGCTGAAATGGATCAGGACAAATACGAAGCAACAGGTTTCGCATACCAGCTGGTTAAGGAATTTAGTTACGATCTGGCACCTGCATTTTTAATTGAAAAAATACAAATAAACAATCGTTGGATGGATGGACCTATACTGGGTAATCTTTTTGGCGGTTGGCATGCTGAAGCATTGATCTATGGTGTGGATGTTTTGGATCGGAACCAGAAGGCAGCTCGGCAGAAGACTTTTCAGCATCTTGCAAATCTTTTTAAAAAAAACAACCGATGGCCAAAAATTTCTCCGGTGGAAATTGACTCAGGTCAAAGCCCTTGTAAGGAGAATATTTTGCTCGGGAGCGAGGTCGACATTTTAAAGTTTCCTTGGCTGCAGACCAATCCTGCAGATGCGGGTGCTTATATCAATGCAGCAACCATCTTTATTGAAGATCCTGATTTGGGACGCAATGTAGCCACCTACCGTTGTCAGGTCAAAGGCAAAGATAAAATAGGAGTGAATACGGAAATCGGCCAAAATGCTTGGAATTTTCTAATGAAGATGCAAAAACAGGGGAAAAAGAAAGCAGCCATTGCCGTTGTTAACGGTGTGGATCCAATTACCTTTACTTTGGGCGCTTCCAAATTAGCAAAATTAGGCGAAGACGAGCTTGAGTACGTTGGTGGTTTAAGAGGAAGACCCGTGGAGATGGTTAAATGTGAGACGAGTGAGATATTGGTTCCGGCCCATTCTGAAATTGTGCTCGAAGGCGAGATACCTTTGGGTGAAATGGAAGAAGAGGGTCCTTATGGGGAGATGTACGGCTTTATGGGACTCAAAAAACCTCAGAATTTTTTCATGAACATTAAGGCAATTACTCATCGCAATAATCCCTGGATCGTTAATTCATTTGCCGGGGTAACCAAAATTTCCCCTAGTATTTTGCAAACCGTTATTAATTCCATAGATTACAAGGAATCCATACCGCATCTCTTGGATATTTATCGTCCGGCAGAGAGTACCGGTGTGCTTGTCGCCAGCATTGATAAAAAGCATGCGGGCGAGGGCATGTCTGCTGGGAGAATCCTGGCCGAAAAAGATTTTTTTGGCAAAGTGATCATTGTTGTTGACAAGGACGTCGATGTGCATGATAAAGCTGAGATTTTTCAGGCTTTAGGCACACGATGGCAACCTTATCCGGCTGCAGAAATTATTGAGGAAACCAAGGGGATGCCTTTGGATGCCAGTGCTCCCAAGAGGTTTTTTACCAGCAAAATTATCATTGACGCCACCCGACAATTCACAAACGAAGGGGGCCCAAGTATTTGGCCAGAAATTTCTAAAGTTATGCTGCAAGAGCTCAGTCCAGAGACCTTTGACCTCGTTGAGAGTAACTGGAAGAGTTATTTTACTGATTGGAAACCATAAAATGCCTCATTCAGATGAATACTTTATGGAACTTGCAATTGAACAAGCTGGTATCGCGCAAGCAAAGGGTGAAGTCCCCGTTGGGGCACTTTTTATTGAGAAAGATGAGGTACTTGCAGCTTCTGGAAATGCATCCATAGAGGGCAGCGACCCAACCGCTCACGCTGAAATCATGGTCATGCGCAAGGCCGCCCAGTTAAAGGGAAACTATCGATTGGGAGGCTCTGTATTCGTGACACTTGAACCATGTCTTATGTGCCTCGGAGCAATGATGCATGCCAGAGTTGAGAGATTGGTTTTTGGTGCTCACGACCATGTTTCTGGAGCAGCTGTTTCGGTGTATAACTTAGCCCAGTCACCTCACCAGAATCATCGTATTGAAGTGATTGAAGGTATTTTGAAGAGAAAATGCCAAACCATCCTCAAAGAATTTTTTCAATCCAAACGACAATAATGGTGGCATCACTTGATTTTAGCAATGTCGAATTTGGTTTAATCGTCAGGTAAAAACTCTAGCGCCTCGTTGCCTTGGCAATTTTGGAAAAATCAAGGCCCTCAAAGGTGAAATTCCCACCCGGGGTGAATGCTTCGCCTACTTGCTCACGCCAATCGTAATGCAAGCCTAATGACCCATTCATTGGCGGCTCAACGATGAATTTAACGGTGTACTTGTCATCAATCTTGCCTGGCAATTTAATATTTTGGGCGTAATGAAGATTATCAGATAGATTAACATGCGGAGCCAGTTGCACTGCAATTGAAGTGTCAGTGCTTTCATTTTTAACGAGCACTGCAACTTGTAGATAGGCAACATACCCACCCGGGATTGAGCCTTTAGGAGCATCCTCCGACCAATGCGCCAACATCTCAATGTGCACATCGGTTTCATTTTCGTCAAGAAAAACATCAAAGGGGGCCACATCGTCTTTTATTCCACCTTCAAAAGTTAAATGGATGCCGGGGTTAATGGATGCCTCCCCAATGATCATTTCTGGCAGCGCAAACAATTTAAATGGTGCTAGCCAGGTGACAAATAAGATTGCATTTAGAATGTTACTTTTCACTTTCTATCTAATAAACCTTACAGTTATTTGGTTACGTAAAAGATCCCAAGAAGAATCACTATTGTTGAGATTGTTCCTTTGATGATGAAAAATAAAACCGACCCTTTAATGGTGTAGCTCAAAATCTTCAATTTACTGTCTTTAAGTTTGTCTAAAAATTGCATAATTATCTGACTTCCAAGCTTAGTTGGTAAATATGATAATGATAATCATTCTCAGTTACAATAATTATTTTTCCTCTATCCATTGTTTTTGCAAACAATAATAACAACCGATAAAAGTTCTGAGTTATAATTTCGACGAAGTTTTGTGATTACACCACAGCCAAGAATCAATGCCCTCAAAAAAACTCTATAGAATCATATTTACCAATCAAGGCAAGGTTTATGAAATCTATGCCAGGAATGTTAGCAGCAGCAATATATTTGGTTTTATTGAAATCGAGAAAATCGTCTTTGGTGAACGAACATCAGTAGTTGTTGACCCCTCTGAAGAGAAAATTAAGACTGAATTTAGTGGAGTTACCAAAACCAACATCCCCATGCATTCTGTATTGAGAATTGATGAAGTGGATAAACAGGGTATCAGTAAAATTAGCAAAGCCGACGGAGACAATATCACTCACTTACCCGGTACTGTTTATCTACCAAAAGATAAGCCCAAAGAATAACTGAGCTTAATTTGAAGGGCAAAGCATGATTGAAATAAAAGGCCCACCCTCTCACTCGCCATTCAGACTGCAACAACTGCTCGAAGAATTAAGGAAACTCAATGGTTCAATTGAAGATCTTGGAGCTCGTTACACGCATTTTATTGATTCCAGTCATCAACTGGTACAAAAAGAGCTTGAAGTACTAAAAATTCTCCTGACCTATGGTCCAGATTGGGACATAGGCGCAGAAGAGGGTGAAAAAATCATTGTTATTCCAAGGCTTGGGACCATCTCACCTTGGTCAAGCAAGGCAACAGAGATAGCTCGACTGTCTGGATTATCCACAATTCGTCGTATTGAAAGGGGGATAATTTATACCCTTGTTAGCAGCAGAGATGTAGAGGAGAAGGACTTGCAATCTCTATTCGGAAAACTCCATGATCGGATGACACAAACGGCACTTTTGCACGGCCAGGATGCTCAATTGTTATTTCAATCCCAAGCTCCTAAAGAGCTATGTTCCATACCCGTATTGTCTCAAGGGTTGGCTGTGTTGCAACGGGCAAATGTTGAACTTGGTCTGGCGTTATCACTCCAGGAAATGGAGTATTTGATTGAGAGCTTTGAACGGCTGCAACGCGATCCCACAGACGCGGAATTGATGATGTTTGCCCAAGCAAATTCTGAGCATTGCCGGCATAAAGTTTTCAATGCTGATTGGATCATTGACGGGGTCAAACAAGATTACACTCTGTTCGATATGATCAAACACACCCACCAATCATTCCCCAAAGGTATTTTGTCTGCGTACAAAGATAATGCAGCAGTTATGACTGGTGGACCTGGCAAGTGGTTCTTGCCCGATTTTGAAAAAAAATCCTATTCATTTTTTAACGATGATATACATTCGATGATGAAGGTAGAGACGCACAATCACCCCACTGCCATCTCACCTTTCCCCGGAGCTGCAACTGGATCCGGTGGGGAAATTAGAGATGAGGCTGCTACCGGCAGGGGAGGTATTCCTAAAGCAGGCTTGACTGGATTTGCTGTCTCACACCTCCAGATACCTGACTTTGTTCAACCTTGGGAGCAGAGTATTGGCAGACCTGATCGCATTGCCTCTTCCTTAGAGATTATGATCGAAGGCCCAATTGGCGGAGCATCCTTTAATAATGAATTTGGCAGGCCCAATATATTGGGGTTTTTTAGAACGTTTGAAACCCAGAATCAACTGGATGAAAATTTCGCTTGGGGGTACCACAAACCAATAATGATTGTCGGTGGTTTGGGGAATATTTCTGGCTCATCGGTGGATAAATGTGATACCGAAGATGAGTCTCTTTTGATTGTTTTGGGAGGACCAGCCATGCTGATTGGTCTAGGAGGGGGTTCTGCTTCTTCGCTCTCATCGGGTATGAGCACAGAAGATTTGGATTACGCTTCTGTGCAACGTGGAAACGCAGAATTAGAGAGAAGAGTTCAGGAAGTAATTAACCAGTGTTTTTCCATGGCCATCGATGAATCTTCTGATGGAAATCCCATTCTCTTGATTCACGATGTAGGAGCTGGAGGTTTATCCAATGCCATCCCTGAGGTTGTGGACCACAGCCAAATGGGCGCAGATCTTGAATTGAGGAGCATACCTAATGCGGAACCGGGCATGACTCCATTGGAGATATGGTGCAATGAAGCTCAAGAACGCTATGTTCTGGCTATTGATGCAGGCAATCTGACTCTATTTGATCGTATTTGTAAACGAGAAAGATGTCCATACGCTGTCGTTGGCACGATCAAAGAGCACGGCAATCTTAAATTGCACGATGATCATTATGATAACTACCCAATAGATATGCCCATGGATGTTCTTTTTGGCAACCCTCCCCAAACACAGATCAATATAGGAACGAGTAATGTGCAAATTGAAATGGGAAATCTAGACTTTATAAACATTGATCAGGCTTGCGAGTACGTTCTTCGTTTTCCAACCGTCGCTGATAAAACTTTTCTCATTCATATTGGCGACAGGACTGTAGGTGGTTTGGTATCCCAAGATCAGTTTGTTGGGCCTTGGCAAGTTCCAGTTAGTGATGTTGGGGTTACAATTAAAGACCATAGTTCTTTTCAAGGCGAAGCCATGGCGATTGGAGAGCGGACACCGATTGCGATTTTAAATCCTTCGGCTTCCGGTCGATTGGCAGTTGGGGAAGCCATTACCAATATCTTGTCTGCTTCCATTGACAATATAAGTGATATAAAACTCTCAGCAAACTGGATGTCATCAATCGAGACGGACGCACAAAAACAGGCTTTATATGAAACGGTTGAAGCGGTCACCTTGGATTTATGCAGCAAGCTTGGTCTTGTCATACCAGTTGGCAAAGATTCACTCTCAATGCAAACGACTTGGGAGGAGGCAGATGCAGCAAAAAAAGTGACGGCACCTTTGTCTCTGGTGGTATCTGCTTTTGCACCTGTGATGGATGTAAGAGAAACAATCACACCTGAATTGCAAAAAATAAAAAACTCCAAGTTATTACTGATTGATTTAGGCCGTGGTAAAAATAGATTGGGTGGTTCATGCCTGTCTCAGGTTTACAATGTTGCTGCTGGGGAGCCAGCTGACCTGGATGATCCAGATTTACTAGCCAATTTTTTCTCTGCAATCAAAAAATTAAAACAACAGCAGAAAATTTTGGCTTATCACGATCGATCCGACGGCGGATTGTTTGCAACATTATGTGAAATGTCCTTTGCCGGCAAAATGGGTTTGACGGTTAGTCTTAGTTCAGAATCTAAAATCGAAACCATTGCTGCCTTATTTAGTGAAGAATTGGGTGCGGTTATCCAAATTGATGCTGAAGATTGTTCTGGTGTATTAAAGGTATTTGAAGATTATAAATTGAAAGAATGTATTTCAGTAGTAGCAGATGTTACTGAGAAAGATGAAATAGTGATCAACTCCAAGCATGGTTATAATCAAACATTCAGTTTGTTTGCTCTGCGACGAATGTGGTCTGAGCTATCCTGTAAAATGCAGTCTTTAAGGGACAATCCGGTTACCGCAAAAGAGGGTTTTGAAGCCTTACTTGATGCAACAGACCCAGGTATTCAGCCCGTAATCAGTTTTGATATGTCGAATCTTTGCAAAGCCAAAGTTGGTAAAAGCGAAAAGCGACCAATGGTGGCAATACTTCGTGATCAAGGTGTAAACAGCCATGTTGAGATGGCCGCAGCCTTTGATGCGGCTGGATTTGAAGCCCACGATGTTCATATGACTGATGTTCTTGATGCCAATCGTAGTTTGGATGATTATGTTGGTTTGGTAGCTTGTGGTGGTTTTTCCTACGGAGACGTTTTAGGTGCTGGTGGTGGTTGGGCAAAAACAATCCTCTTCCACTCAAAAGCAAGGAAGGAATTCGAATTGTTTTTTTCCCGTGAAGATACATTTACCCTTGGCGTCTGTAATGGTTGTCAAATGTTGTCTCAATTAAGAGATATTATTCCAGGGACAAACCACTGGCCACAATTTGTTACCAATCTTTCAGAGCAATTTGAGGCAAGGTTGAATGTTGTTGAAATCTTGAAAAGTAAGTCACTCTTTTTTACCGACATGGAAGGCAGCTTTGTACCCATTGCTACCTCCCACGGCGAGGGTAGAGTTCAATTCTATGGGCATTCGGATCATCTTACTTTGAGCAGTAATCAACAGACTTGTATCCGATACGTTGATAATTTTAGAAATCCAGCATCGCAGTACCCAGCAAATCCGAACGGTTCCGAGGGAGGTTTGGCGGGTCTGTGTTCTGCCGATGGGAGAGTAAGTGTGGTTATGCCGCATCCAGAAAGAGTACTTCGGTCCATTCAGTATTCCTGGTACCCACCAGAATGGGGTGAATACGGGCCTTGGCTGAAAATGTTTCAAAACGCGAGGGATTGGATTGGTTGATTCTAAAATATTGGTGGTGAAGGATGACAACATTGCATCCTATGGGTTTGGTGATGATCATCCATTCGGTCCTGACCGACACGGTGCTTTTCACCGGTATTTAGCCGGTTCTGGCGTTGCCAGCTTGGTTCATTTAGCTGCTTCTGAGTACATAGCTGTTAGGGCAGATATAGAGAGGTTTCACACCTCTGAATATATTGACCGGGTAATTGCACAATGTCAGTTGGGGAAAGGATTTTTGGACGCTGGAGACACACCTGCGATTCAGGGCCTTTATGAATCTTCCCTGGCTGTGGTTGGCGCCTCTTTATTTGCTGTGGAAGAAATACTGTCAGAACGATTTACAAGGGCATTCGTTCCCATTGCTGGACTCCACCATGCCAGAAGAAACTCGGCCGGTGGATTCTGCGTTTTTAACGACATTGGTGTGGTTATCGAAACATTAAGGCAGACGCATGGGATCAATAGAATTGCCTATGTAGATATAGATGCCCATCATGGAGACGGTGTTTATTATTCCTACGAACGAGACCCGGATCTGATTTTCGTAGATGTACATGAAGACGGACACTTTTTGTATCCCGGAACCGGTTTTGCTGAAGAGATAGGCATTGGACCTGCTGCGGGAACGAAGAAAAACATTTCACTAAAACCCGGGGACGGCGATGTTGAATTTCAGGAGGAATGGCCTCACATCGAAACCTTCCTTGATGACTCTGAACCGGATTTTTTTATCCTTCAATGTGGGGCAGATAGTTTATTGGGTGATCCCATAACCAATCTTGGGCTTTCTGAAAAATCTCACTATCTTGCTGCCAAGTCACTCACGGCATTGGCAGAAAAACATGCACAGGGACGAATAGTTGCTTTCGGTGGAGGAGGTTACAACAGAGACAATATTGGTAGAGCGTGGACCCAAGTGGTGAAAGCATTTGTAGATCATCCATAAAAAAATCGATCTATGTTCTCTAAGTAAGTAAAATCACAGTACCAAGAATAATATTCTGGCTAAGAGAATGACTATAGAGCAAAAAATTTCTGATTTGGATCCTGAGCTCAGTGCTGCAGTAACGGCTGAATTACAAAGGCAAGAAGAACATATTGAGTTGATAGCATCGGAGAATTATGCAAGTCCAGGGGTTATGGCACTCCAGGGATCGGTGTTGACAAATAAATACGCAGAGGGATATCCGTCACGTCGATACTACGGCGGTTGCGAGAATGTTGATGTTGCTGAAAACCTGGCAATTGATAGGGCCAAACAACTTTTTTCTGCTGATTTTGTTAATGTTCAAGCCCATTCAGGTTCTCAAGCAAACATGGCCGTTTATATGTCTTTGCTGGAGCCAGGAGACACCATACTTGGAATGAGCCTTTCCGAAGGAGGCCACTTAACACATGGATCACCGGTAAATTTTTCCGGTAGGTTGTACAACTCTGTCGGCTATGGATTAGACAGGGAAACAGGCATGATTGACTATCATCGTCTTGAGGTTTTAGCCAAAGAACAAAAACCAAAAATGATCGTTGGGGGCTTTTCTGCGTATTCTCGTATTGCTGACTGGGAGAAGTTTAGAGAGATAGCAGATACAGTCGGTGCATATTTGATGGTTGATATGGCTCATATTGCAGGTCTTGTAGCCGCCGGTTGTTATCCGAATCCGGTGCCAATAGCGGATGTTACAACATCGACCACACACAAAACACTAAGAGGGCCCAGAGGGGGCCTGATATTAGGCAGGGCGAATGAAGAAATTGAAAAAGCAATTAATAAACAAGTCTTTCCAGGCACACAAGGGGGACCGATGATGCACGTGATTGCCGCAAAAGCTTTTGCATTGTTAGAAGCAATGCATCCAGATTTTGTTGGCTATCAAAAACAGGTTATTGCCAATGCCAAACTCATGGCAAAACTATTTATGGAATCAGATTTCAAGGTTGTTTCTGGGGGCACAGACAGCCATCTATTCTTGTTGGATCTAACGGACAAAAATATTACCGGTGCCGAAGCAGAGAAAACTCTGGGTCAAGCCCATATAACTCTGAATAAGAATGCAGTACCCAACGACAAAAGATCGCCTATGATTACAAGCGGTCTTAGAATTGGCACTCCAGCAATAACAACTCGCGGTTTCGAAGAAAATGAAGTCACCAAACTGGTGGAATTGATAATTTCAATCCTTGCAAACATTGAAAACCAGGATCAAATTCTCTTGGTTAAGAATCAAGTTCAGCAACTGTGTAAACAATTTCCTGTTTACAATCTGATTTAGAATCATGCACTGCCCTTTTTGCGGTAACCAAGAAACCAAAGTGGTAGATTCCAGATTAGCTGGAGATGGATACCAAATTAGACGCAGAAGAGAGTGTGTGGGATGTTCTGAAAGGTTTACTACCTTTGAATCTGCAGAATTTGTTTTACCAAAATTGATAAAGAGAGATCAGTCCCGTGAGCCTTTCAATGAGACTAAATTGAGGAGCGGAATCCTTAAGGCAACGGAAAAGAGGCCTATAAGCAGTGAAGTTATTGAAGAACTGATCTCAAGAGTGATTCGAAAAGTTCAAAAAATGGGGGAAAGGGAGATTCAGTCAAGACTGCTGGGTGAAATAGTGATTGAGGAATTGAGAGAAATTGATGAAATCGCTTTTGTTAGATACGCCTCTGTTTACCGAAGATTCCAGGAT
>Ga0207962_1000069_pt1 | contig 27395 bp, 22 predicted proteins | sample Knorr_S15_td_AAI_FD_185603 | JGI IMG/M metagenome (GOLD analysis project Ga0207962, IMG submission 185603) | Marine microbial communities from Southern Atlantic Ocean transect - Knorr_S15_td_AAIW_ad_750m_LV_A (SPAdes) (version 2) | ecosystem: Environmental > Aquatic > Marine > Oceanic | place... | reverse complement strand
GCCCACTGGCGGCCCTGATCGTGGGCCCAGGTCCAACCGGCATCACCCGGGGGTCCTACATAGATGAAGGCGGCCTTCACGGCGCTCTCACCATCGGACTCGGCACCGCCGGGCAGTCCGATGCTGTAGTCGATGAAGCGGTTGGTCGACATGTCTGAAGCCGACAGGTCCGCCGGAATATCCATCCCGGCCGCCCTCATCTGATCCAGCGCCGTGTTGGTCCGCTCGTCGATGAAGTCGCCAAGCGCCCCATTAGGACCATTGGAAACCAGCCCCAGGTCTGACTGCGACTGCACTGAATACGCTGCGATGCCCTCGTCGTAGGTCCAGAACGAAGCAATCGTCTCCACCACTTCGATGATCATCGCGTTGGTCCGACCAGGATCGGCCATGAAGTCGATCTGCGCCTGCTGGACAATCGGCACCAACTTCTCCAAGCACGGTGCCATCTCGTCAATCTCGTCAGCCCGAACAGCCAACGCTGACTTGTAGATCTCAAAGCCGGCGTCATGGACCAACTGCAGACGAACGTCTTTACCAAACTCGGTGTACTTGTGCTTGTAGTCCCACGGCTCAGCCGATGCGTAGCCCTGCTGTGCAATGTTGCCCTCAGCAATGAACCGTGCCGGCGACCCGTCGTAGGACGGATCCACCTGGTCTTCGGACAACACGCCCTCAGCTATGAACAACTGCGTCCAGGTGCCACCGCCGAACACACTGACCGTTATATCTGTGTTGCCCAGATCGGCGATCGTGTGAATGTTCGGATACACCTCCGGATCCCACATGATCATCTGCGGGTTCTTATCCAGCGGGGTTACAACCTGGATTACCGGCGCGTCGTCCCAGAAGAACGCAACCGAATCCGTATCCGCATAAGCCAACGTGATGTCCATGTCGGTGTACATCTGCGCCACGGTGTTCTGGAACCCGATCGCTGGGCCACCAGCCCGAACCTGGATATCAACCCCGGTATCAACCCCGGATGCCATCAACGAACCGGTCGTTGTCTGGTTGTCACCATCGATCACGTAGTCGTCACCGATCATTTCGTACATTCCGCCATGCTCAGACTCGGGGAACCAATCGGTCTGGATCACAACGGTGGCCGGACAAACACCAGCCAGCCCTCCTGCGGGGACAGCTGTTGTCGCTGCAGGAGCAGCCGTTGTCGCTGGTGCCGCTGTCGCGGCCGGAGCCGCGGTTGTTGTCACTGTCTCCTCAACGCCAGGCGACGCGGCGTCGTCGTCGGAACCACAGGCCCCAGCTATTAACGAAATGCCTAGCAAAAGACTCAGAACAACTCGGCCTTGTCGATACATACCTAATGTCCCCCTAGGAGTGACGAAATCGGAGATTTCTCGCCCTGCCGGGCGAAATGGACGGTAATCAAACCGCCGGCGGGACATTAGGCGCCAGCGGTCACGCTGATCCACTTGCATGGCCATAGATTCAAATGCGTTCCGAATTCGGAACTTGCCCGATCTCGCCTACCCACGATTAGGACAGTTCCTCAACCAGGAAAATCGAAGTCAGCGATTTCCCGAAGTTGGCTGGCCATCGCTCCGACCACCTCATCAAATAGGCGGCAGCCCAGGTCCACCGTGGCCCCTGAGGGGTCACCAATATGGCCCTGGGGTCCAAAGTCCCGGCTGGTCCAGCCGAACTGAACCGATCCACCAAAACGCACCCACTCATTGGCCGCCATCCACTCTGGAACGCTACGGACCGCCTGTTTCATATCGACTTGACCCGGTCGCAGGTATGCGAAGAGTGCCGTCTCATGCAGCCCGCCGTGGATTCCCATCCCGAGTTCCTCTTCCGTGGACGGTCCGCCCGAAGCGGGCGGAATAAACGGGTGAACAAGGAATGTAAGAAGGCCGTGGGCTACCCGAAGGTCTCGACAGGCGGTAACTAGGAGAGAGGAGTTCCCTCCATGGCCGTTTAGGAAGACCAGTCGTCGGGCTGGGGTGGCGGCTACACAGACCGCTAGGTCGTCGAGCACCCGAAGCAGCGTCTCTGCACTGAGCGACAGAGTGCCGGGCGACCAGACATGCTCGTTTGACTTGGAGACGGCCAGCGTGGGCAACAGCCAGAGGTCAATGTCGTCTCCCACCGCGTTCAACAGGGCCGAAGCAACTTCGTCTGCGATCACAGTGTCGACTGACATCGGCAGATGGGGTCCGTGCTGCTCGATCGCCCCCACAGGAAGGACGACCACCGAGTCCGAAGTCAGAGAGTCCGCTGCCTCAGGTCCCGACAAGTCGGCTAAACGTCCTGACATGAAGGAACCCTACCTTTTGGATCTTTTAGATTTTTTGGTCCGGGATAGCAGTTCTGGCCTGGGATGGCAGGCCACCAGCTCAACCCGGTGCTGGGCTTTCACCAGGACCCTCCCAGCGGCCTAGCCCCGGCACCTCTATGCCCAATTGCGCCAGCGCCCGTGCCGTCGTGCCAGTCACCAAGCCCTCTATGTCCACTGGCTGTTCATAGAAGGCGGGCACCGGAGGGAAGATGACGCCACCAATCTCAGTGACGGTAGCCATCAAGCGGAGGTGACCCAGGTGTAGGGGCGTTTCTCGCACCATGAGCACCAGGGGTCTGCGTTCTTTAAGGGTCACGTCGGCGGCCCGAGTGAGCAGGTCCGCGCTATAGGAGTGGGCGATGGCCGAGAGGGCACGAATGGAGCACGGAGCGATGAGCATTCCTGAGGTCGGAAACGATCCGCTGGCCGGGCCAGCGGAGATATCTCGAATGGGGTGAACGACATCGGCCAGTCCCTCGACATCGTCAATGGACCGACTCGTCTCGAGGCCGACGGTTATCCGGGCTGCCGCCGTGACCACAAGGTGGGTTTCGACGTTGGGCTCGGCAGCCAGCAACTCCAATGCGCGAATCCCGTAGGCAACGCCACTCGCTCCGGTCATACCAATGACAATTCGACGAGGCTCGGACATAGCCGATTTCCTAGCAGGCGGCGCGCTTGTGGGCCCTACCAATCGACGAAGTAGAGGATCATCTGGGCGCACTACCATCGCTCTGTGTCTAGCCAGCCCGCAGAGACAGCACCTGATCTGGTCTTAGCTGGTGGCTGCCTTAGCGATGGGCGTCTAGTCGATCTTCACGTTGTAGACGGCTTGGTGTCGGCTGTTTTCAAATCCGGCACACCAGTCGCGGCTGGCACCCCTAGAGAAGACCTCGCTGGTTGGCTCCTGGTTGGGGCCATGGCTGAGCCGCACGCCCACTTAGACAAGGCCCTGACTGCCGAGCAGGTTCCCAACCCAAGAGGCGACCTGATGGGAGCCATCGACGCGTGGATGACTGCGGCGTCAGCCGGGATGTTTACCCCGGAAGACATCGCCGACCGGGCCACCAAGGCCCTTGAACTGCTGTTGGCGAACGGCGCCACGGCGGTCCGGACCCACGTCAATATCGGTGCCGGTGAAGAAGCCCTCAGAGCGGTCCGGGAGGCCCGGAGTCGGATGGACGGCCTATTGGACGTCCAGATCGTGGCTTTGACAAGCACCCCCATCACCGGTCCGGAAGGTCGGGACAACCGCCGGGCTCTGGCCGTCGCTCTGGAAGTCGGGGTGGACTTGATTGGTGGTTGCCCGCACCTCGACCCAGACGGAAACACGCTGATGGCTGATGCCTTCGCTGCAGCATCGGACGCCGGGATCGGACTGGACTTCCATGTGGACGAGGTGCTGGACCCTGAAGTCCTTTACCTCCGCGAGCTTGTGCGGATGGTACGTAACACCGGTTTTGCACACCCGGTGACTGCCAGCCACTGCGTGACTCTCGGCCTCCAGTCGCCGGACGTTCAGGCTGCCGTCTCCCGGGAAGTCGCCGATGCCGGTGTGAGCGTGGTGGCCCTTCCACAGACAAATCTCTTCCTGCAGGGTCGAAACCACCCGACGGCTACTCCACGCGGTCTGACAGCAATCGATGCCCTGCGTCAAGCCGGTGCCCTGGTGTGTGCAGGAGCAGACAACGTCCAGGATCCGTTCAATCTGGTCGGGCGAAGTGATCCGCTAGAAACAGCAGCTCTTCTAGTCATGGCTGGCCACCGTCTTCCTGACGAGGCCTTCCGCATGGTTGGGACTGACGCCCGTGCCTGCCTAGGTCTGCCGTCGGCTGAACCCGTTGTTGGGGCGGTCGCTGACTTGGTAGCAATCGATGCACCTTCGGTGCGTGGAGCCATAGCCGATGCACCCATGGCTCGAAAAGTGTTCCACCGTGGGAAACTTGTCGCGGCCACTTCCCAGTCGAGGACTATCTACCGATGACCGGTATTCGCGATCTACGTACATTCATTGATGCGCTGGAAGATGCCGGTCAACTGGCCCGGATTTCCCAGCCGGTTTCCATGCAGCACGAACTGGCCGACGTGGGTGCAGCACTCGAACGAGCTGGTACGGCGGCTGGCCTCTTCGAACGACCGGAGGACAGCCCATGGCCCATCTTCTCCGGTGGCGTGGCCTCCAGTCGTCGTGTGGCTATCGCCCTGGGCTGTCAACCGACCGAGGTGGTTGACGTCATGGAACATGTCCTGGAACCGGCTCATGGAATCGGTCCGGTGATGACCGACGATGCCCCTTGGCAGGCCAACACCGTGGTCGGAGACGACGTCGATACTTCGCTCCTACCCATCCCGGTCCACTCCCGGGGTGATGGTGGCGCGTTCATCACCGGCGCAGTAACAGTGGCACGGGATCCGATCTCGGGAAGGGGAAATCTCGGTTACAACCGGATGCTCCGGATTGACCGAACCCACTTCGGCTTCAATGTCAACGAGTGGCGGGACGTAGGAACCTTCTGGAAGTCCCGGGAAGATCCCGACGCGCCCTTCCCTATCGTCCTAGCCATCGGCCTGGACCCGGCAGTCATGATTGCCGCTGGGGTTAAGACGCCGGTAGATGAACTCTTCATCGCTGGAGCTATCCGAGGTCGTGGGATCGAGGTGTGCCGGGCAACCACGGTGGATGTGAATGTTCCTGTCGATGCTGAAGTGGTGGTCGAAGGCTTGCTGCATCCGACGGTTCGAAAATCCGAAGGTCCGCTAGCAGAATTTCACGGGTACCACGGTGAGCCCTGGAATAGCCCAACGTTTGAAGTGACCGCCATCTCGTGGCGGGACGATCCGATCTACCAAACCATCGTTCCTGGCTCATTCGAACACATCTACCTCGGAAACGTTCTCCCCCGTGAGCCCCTTCTGCGCCGATTCGTCCGCCATCTCGACCCAGCCGCCGACGTTCACATCCCTCCCTACGCCAATGGCTTCCTGGCCGTTGTTCAGATCGACCGGGACAACCCGGGAGCGCCCAAGAACCTCGCTCTGGCCGCGATGGCTGCCCACCTAAATGTGCGTCACGTGGTAGTGGTGGATCGAGACGTCGACATGTACCAAGCGAGTGAAGTCCAGTGGGCGCTCACAAACCGAGTTCACTGGCCGGAGGACGTCTTCACTGTGCCTGGTGCACAAGGCCACGAAATGGACCCAGTTGGCAACCTCCGCGGCGTAGGAACCAAGGTGGGCTTTGACGCCACTTATAAGCGGGAGCGGCGCGAGTACGGCGAACGAGTCAGCTACCCCGCAGTCAACCTGAGCAACTACCTGTCCTAACAGGTGACCTCGGCGCCGAATATCTCAGCAGTGCGGCGGATACTCGTCGCGGCAGCCTCGGCCCCGGCGGCCGCTGGGAGGGATGGGAGTTGAAACTCGTCAATTCCGCAGCGAGCCATAGTTGAGAGCATCTCGTCGGCTACAGCCTCCGGGGAACCCATAAGCACAAAGTGCGGGACCCACTCCTCCCGGACGAGACGGGCGGCGGCAGGTGGTCCACCGTGACGAAGGGCGTCGCGGATGGCCACGGTGTCACCCTCGGTCATGCCGATCATCTCCTTGACTACAGCTGGCGAGTCAGGGAGTCGGAACGAGAGGGACTCCCTCGCCATCCAGAGGTCAGCATCGGTGGTGACCAACATTGTGGACCAGACAATCGTGAACTGCCGACCGTGTGCCTTGGCCGCCAACCGCAAGGAGGTCACGTGATCGTCTAGCAGGTCGCGGTGCACCCAACTCAGGACAAAGCCATCAGCCAGCCGACCTCCCAGGTCGGTCATGCGAGGACCCCGGCCAGCCAGAATTATTTCCATGTCGGCGCGCCCGTATTCGAGACGGGCTTCTCGAAATCCAAAACTCTCAGAATCGACGTCTACTTCCCTACCCGCGTAGAGGCCGCGGAGCGCCTCCACCATGGACTCGACGGCAGCTACCGGTCGCCGGCGTTCAATCCCCATCGGACCCAGGGTCATACCGCCACCGGCGCCAAGCCCAACAAACGCTCGCTGCCCACTCAACTCGTCGATTGTCGCGATGGCCGAGGCGGTAGTGCCCGGGTGACGGGAGTAGGGGTTCGTGATCCCGGTGCCGACTCGAATGGTGCTCGTTGCCAGAACGACTGCGGTCATTGTGACGTATACATCCCGTGTCGCCAGACCCTCGTCGTACACCCAGCACCGGCAGCAACCGAGATTCTCGGCTAGCCGGGCGAGGCCCACCAGGTCGGCCACTGGACCATGGGGCATGAGGCTGATACCCAAAGGAATCGTCACCTAATTCCCCCAGCCAGGCCTCGAAGGTCAGACAGCACCACTCGTGCTGCGTTGCGGCCCGACGCCCCGATGATTCCGGCACCTGGATAGGTCCCAGCTCCCGTGAGGAAAAGGCCGCCTATCGGTGTCCGGTAGCGGGTCAACTCCGGAGCGCGCCCCAAGAAGGCATCCAATGGAGAACCGGCCCAGGCCGGCAAATACCCCTGATGCAGTGAGAACTCCGTCTCGTAGCGATCTGGGGTCATAACACGCCATTCCATTACCAAATCACGAGCCTCGGGGACCATCTGGCCTGCCCATAGGTCTAGCCAACGGCCAGGTTCGGTCGATGACTTCCAGCCCCCGGGGTGGTCATAAGGGGTGAAGAGAACTTCGAGGCTGAGCACATGCCGATCTGTCGCCGGGGACATCAGCGGGTCTACCAGGGACGGCACATCGATGAGCAGGGTCGGTCGGTCGGCCACCTGCCCGTAGGCCCGACGCTGATGGGCTTGTATCAACTCATCGGGTGAGGGTGAGACCACCATGGTGTGTCCGACCGGATCGAATCCCGGGATGTGTTCCCGTAGCCCCCCAGCCGCCGCGGGAACCGGAATGCCACCTAGCACGGCGTCCACCTTGGACTGGTAACCCATCGGTGGAGACCTTCGTTGCCACCGTCTCACAAGTCGACTAGCCGACGGGGGCGCATCATCTCTAAGCCAACGAACAAACACGTCAGACGGGTCGCATGCCGCAACCACAGTGTCTGCCTGGAGATGCGTACCATCGGACAGAACGACGCCCTCGACGAGGCCGTTGCTCAGCAGCAGCGACTCCACCCTTGCTTCGCACCGAATCCGCCCTCCAGCCGCTTCGAACGAACCGCGGATGGCGTCCACTAGCGCTCCACTGCCCCCAGCCGGCCGGCCACTCTCCACCAGGTGTCGCATTGAGTAAGCCAGGGCCGCTAACCCGGTACCCGGTGCCTCAGGCGCCATGCCCCAGACCGTGGGTCCCATTCCTGCTGCAGGCATGGCGAGGCGCCAATCGTCAAAGTAATGACCGAGGATTTCTGAAGCACTCGCCCGTGACCACCTCAGGAGTCGGCTCAATCCTCGAGCCCGACGACGGAGCGCGCTGGCTGCCAGCCGTGGCGCGGTGGGCAGAGTCCTCAACATGTCTAGGAGTAGGTCAGCTACCGGCAGGGTGTCGGCAAGATAACGGCGATAGCCGGAGACCGAACCCGGATGAGTGGCGGCAAGACCTTCGACGGTGCGCTCGGCGTCGTGGAACAAGACCCAGGGGTCTCGGCCGTCGTGGAAGGAGAACACTGAATCAGCATCCGTCGAAAGGTACGAAAGGCCGTGATCGTCCAGGTCTAACTCCTCGACTAGCGGGAGTGTCCGGATCAGCGAGTGTGTGCAGTGGCACACGTTGAAGCGGGCCCCAAGACCCTCCACCGTCGAAGCGCAACCACCTGCAGTGGGGCGGGCCTCTAGCACAAGAGTGTCGACACCAGCCCGGGCCAGGTAGCTGGCACACAACAGACCGTTGTGGCCGCCACCTACCACTATCACCTCAGCATCCCGAGTCGGCGGGGAACTCACTTTGGTCCAGACCTCAGGAAAGGAGCGGCAGAACTTCTTCGGCAAGCCGCGCCATCTGCTCTTCAACGACGTCGTAAGAGTCGCCGGGCATACCGGGGAATAGAAGGAGTTCCTCGACGCCCACTAGGTCCCGGTACCAGTTGATCGAATCGGCCAGGTCTTCCGGTGAGCCAGCCAGAAAGATCCGTTGGTCGAGCGACTCCTCGAGTGTCGGGACCAGACCGGCCGGTGCAGGGCGACCATCCGCGCCCATGTACCCCTTACTCCAGCCGTAGGGGCCGAGGAACTTCCAGAACTCATCGTGGCCAGGACGCAACTTCTCGACAGCCTGCTCTCGCGTATCTTCGATCCGAGTGCACAACACCAGCATCCGTTTCTCGCCACGCGCTAATGCCCGACCGTGGGCCTCCTCGTAAACCTCAGCAAATCGGCTCCAACGCTCTGCAAGGAAAGTTGGATGGTTATTCCAGAAGACTCCCCCCCAACCGCGCCGGGGTACCTGCTCGAGGGTGGGAGGCGAAGTGATGGCCTGCCACGTCTCATAGGGATACCGAGGGCGAGGCACGAGCGTGAGTTCCTGCACAGTCCCCCCACGGTCTGGGATCCCATGCGGTGGGAAATCATAAACCTCACCGTGGAACGCAAAGGTCTCCTGGCCGAGCGCCATCTGGATGACCTGCATGGCCTCGTCGAACTGTTGGCGGTTCAGGTCATCAGCCTTCACCTGACTGGGATTATCAAAACTCCCGACCTTCGTTCCCAGCGTCTCGGCTTCCCGTGGCACTGTGCCCCGCCCTACCCCGAGGATGGCCCGACCACCCGAGAAGTTGTGCAAAGTGGCGAAATCTTCGGCGAACCGCAAAGGGTTCCATTGGGGAATGATGTTAAAGGCCATTCCGAGGCGGATGCGCTCCGTCCGTTCGGCAATAACTGCACCCAGCATCAGACCATTCGGCACCACCTCGTATCCCTCGTGCTGGAAGTGGTGCTCGGTGAGCCAATAGGAGTCGTAGCCAAGTCCCTCTGCTGTTACCCCTGCATCAACTAGTCGTTCGGTGGCTTGCCATACAGCGTCGTTGTCATACCTTCGGTCTGTCGAAGCAGGTGGCCCACTGCCAGCGTCATCCATCTCCACTCCTCCGAAGAGGAATATTCCAGCTCGCATCGTCACAAGGTACGCACCTAAAGAAGGAATCGCTTTGTCGGCTGCAGCTCACGTCGAGCCGCCTTGCACGGTTACGCATCGAGCCGCCTGGCACGGTTACGGTGCGGCCCGCACTCTTCCACTAACCGGGTCACCAGAGGTGGAACAGTGGGCTCGGGGGATTGATGGAGTCAGATCGAACAGGGTCAGTAATCGGGTCGCTGGCGTTCGAAGAAACGGGCATGGTCTTTCCTGACGGAACCGAAGCCCTTCAGAACATCTCCTTTACCGTAGATAAGGGAGAATTCGTAACGGTCGTAGGCCCATCGGGCTGTGGAAAATCGACGCTCTTGAAAATCGCTTCCGGTCTTTTGGAACCCAGTAGCGGCTCTGTACGCGCGGATCGAGACCAGCTGGGTTACGTGTTCCAAGACGCCACTCTCCTGGACTGGAGGACTGTCCAAGGCAACGTGGAACTGTTAGCTGAACTCCACGGAGTCGGGAGTCAGGAGCGCGAGCGGATCGCTGCCGAGGCCATCGAGCTGGTTGGCCTGTCAGGCTTTGAGGGGCACTACCCGAGGGCTCTCTCTGGTGGGATGAAAATGCGTTGCTCGTTAGCCAGATCGCTGACCTTGAAACCTCCGGTTTTCTTGTTCGACGAGCCGTTCAGTGCGGTGGACGAGATCACTCGTGAGCACCTGAACGATGAAACGCAGCGCCTATTCCGGACCGAAGAGTTCGCAGGGTTATTCATCACTCACTCAATTAGCGAGGCGGTGTTCCTTTCGACACGAGTGTTGGTGATGTCAGCGCGACCTGGCCGCATCGTGGCGGAGTTCGATATCAGTTTCGATTACCCCCGCCTCCCGGAACTCCGATTTGATCCGTCGTTCGCTGAACTCTGCGGCCAGGTCTCATTGAAACTTCGTGGGTCGTACGCATGACTGGCCGATCCGCAATCCAGAAACCGGGAACAGTCCGGAGCCTGACTGAACGAATACTTCCGCCTATCGTCCTCGGTTCCGGGTTCGTGGGCATCTGGTATCTCCTCTCCTACGGGCTGTTGGAACCTCGACGCCGTTTTTTGCTCCGTCCGCCCCACGAAGTGGTGCAGGTGGGCTTCCTGGATTGGGACAATTTCTCTGACATCCTCCTATCTCTCTGGTCCAGCACGAAGGTGGCCATGATCGGTCTGGTCATCGCCATCTGCATCGGATTCATCCTGGCGATCATGATGAGCCAGGCCAAAATTGTGGAGCGGGCCATCTTTCCGTTCATGGTCACGCTTCAAGCCATCCCGATTCTGGCCATTGTCCCCCTTATCGCCTTCTGGTTCGGAACTGGCCAGAGGTCACGGGTCGTGGTCTGCGTGATCATTTCGCTTTTCCCGATCATCGTGAACACCCTGTTCGGGCTGCAGTCGGCTGACCGTGGCCTGCACGACTTGTTCACACTTCACCATGCTGACCGGGTTACACGGATGCGCAAGCTCATGTTTCCATCTGCCCTGCCGGCGATCTTCGCCGGACTGCGCATCTCGGCTGGGTTATCGGTTATCGGTGCCATCGTCGGAGACTTCTTCTTCGGAAAGGGCGACGCTGGTATCGGACAACTGCTGCGCCGGTACGCCAACCAACTCCAGGGCGAGGAGTTGCTTGCCGCCGTGATCATGTCTTCTGCCCTAGGGGTAACGGTATTCCTGGCCTTTGGCTGGCTCCAGCAACGGGCGATTGGCCGCTGGCACGAGACGACCACAGGCGTCGATTGACCCCTAGCCGATTAGCTGTCAGTCGATGGCTATGACCGCGACTTCGACTTTCCACGCCGGCTGGGCAAGTTCTGATACGACCACCAGTGTCGAGGCAGCCAGGCGCCCTTCGAGTGCCCGGTCTCGTTCTGCCATAACCACACCGAGGTCTTGGCCCGTAACCACATAGGTGGTTACGGAGACAACGTTGGCCGGCCCCATGGAGGCCTCGAACAGGATTGCCAAGACATTGGCCCACACTGTTGATGCCTGGTCGGTGAGACTCTCAGGCACCGTTCCATCCGGCAGAATCGGTACCACACCAGCTGTATGGAGGATTTGCCCTGAGGCTTCGGACAGCACCGCATGGGCAAAGGTCGCGACCGGAGGAGCAATGCCATCAGGTCGAATTGGTGTACTGGTCATGGCTGGACAGTAGGCCCTCGACAACACGGAGCGCTGTGAGGGTGCGGACTAACGTCGCCGGCCATGGAGCAACGAATCGCCCTCTACTTCCAGGACAAACACCCTGTCTCCTACGAGTTAGAAATGGCCCGGTACGCAGAGGAAAGGGGTATAACCGAGATCTGGCAGGCCGACACCAGGTTGGCTCGAGACTGCGTAGTAATGATGGGAGCGCTGCTTGCCGAGACCCGTACCACCCGCGTCGGATCCGGAGTGCTCCCAATATGGACACGTAATCCTGCGGTGATTGCCGCTTCGTGGAGCACGATGTGGGAACTGGCCGGGCCAACTCCCGATGGACGTAGCCGCACCATGCTAGGTCTGGGCGCCTGGTGGGAGCCCATCGCTTCTCGAGTAGGCGAAGATCGGCGGCGTCCCCTGAAGGCCCTGCAGGAAAACATTGAGGCCATCCGGTCTCTGTTCACTATGGAGGAAGTCAGCTACGAGGGAGAGTTCGTAAGCCTCGACCGCGTGCGACTCGACGTGGCTTACGGAGATCGGGGACCTCGCGACATCCCGATCTACCTTGGCGCTACTGGTCCAAAAGCCCTGGAGCTCGCCGGAGAGTTGTGCGATGGCGTTGTCCTCAACTATGTAGTTACACCGGACTACATCCGCCAAGCGGTCGAGCGCGTAGCCGAAGGTGCTAGACGATCTGGCCGCACTATCGACGAAATCGACCGACCTGAACTCCTGGTCTGCTCCCTGTCCGACGACGATCCGGATGAGGCGGTACGAACCGGAAAGTCGCTCGTCGCCTACTACCTGGGCACCGAACCACACATCATGGAAGCCAGCGGTGCTGACCCTGATCTGGTGGCCCGCGTCCAGGAGGTAGTTGGCTGGCCAGCTACCGAGGCTGACTACCGTCGGGCGGCTGACCTAATTCCAGACGACCTGACTCGGTCCCTGATGGCGGTCGGAACAACCACTGAGTGCATGGACACGGTCGCCGAGTTCGTGGACGCCGGAGTGACATGTCCGATCCTCTACCCGCTAATGGACGACATGATCCCGGTAATCGACGCTTTCGCCACCTGGGCTCCCTGATGTCAGACCCTGGGGAATCGAACCAACCCGGTTCCACGCTCCTAACGGGTGGAGCGGTGGTCACTGTCAACGACCAGAACACCGTCCATGACCCTGGATGGGTGCTCGTCAATGGATCAGTTATTGCCGACGTTGGTGCTGGCGAACCGCCGCATTTGGCTCGTCGTAAGGCTGAAACGGTGATCGACACCTCAGGCTCCGTTGTGATGCCGGGCATGGTTAACGGGCATACCCACCTGTTCCAAACCCTGTTCAGGGGCCTTGCCGACGACAAGTCTCTCCTGGACTGGCTTAGGGACTGCATCTGGCCGGCCGCCGGTGAAATTGACGCCGAAACAGCGCGCGCTGCGGCCACTCTTGGTCTGATCGAAAACCTTCGCTCAGGTGCTTCGACTGTGATCGACCACCAGTACGTGCACGCAGACCCCGATATCGATGACGCCATCTGTCAGGTGGCGGCCGACCTAGGTATTCGGTTTGAACTGGCCCGGGGTTGGGCCGACCGCAACTACCACCCACCACTTACAGAATCGGCCGACACGGTGTTGAAAAGAGTCGAACCACTGCGCGAGACATGGCACGGTTCTTACGACGGACGTATCACCATCGGCCTGGCTCCGCTCATCCCCTGGGGATGTTCGGACGAGGCCATGGTGGCCACCGCAACTGCTGCCCGATCGTGGGGCGGTCACATCCACACCCACTGCGCAGAGACGGAAATCGAAGTGGAAATGAACCTCAAGGAGCGGGGGTTGCGCCATGTTCCGTGGTTGGACTCTCTCGGTGTGTTAGGACCCGATGTCCAGTTGGCGCACTCGGTGTGGCTGGACGAAACAGAAATCCAGCTCATAGCCGAGCGCGGTGCGTCGGTAGTCCACTGCCCGGTTTCCAACATGTACTTGGCATCGGGAATCGCCCCGATCCGGGCTCTCTTAGACCATGGGGTAAACGTGGCACTAGCCACGGACGGGGCGGGCAGCAACAACCGGCAGGACATGTTCGAGACGTGCAAGACCACTGCACTGCTCCAAAAGGTAGGGCGGCATGATGCCATGGCCCTCCAGCCGGAGGAGGTCCTGACAATGGCTTGTCGCGGCGGAGCCAAACTCCTAACCCGAGCCGATGATCTCGGCGCCGTTCAGCCCTCCTGGAGGGCCGATCTGGTGGTCGTTGACCTCGCCAGTCCATTCGTGGCCCCAGTGCACCGACTGCCGTCAGCCCTTGTTTACTGCGCTACGCCCCGCGATGTTGTCCATGTAATGGTGGACGGTCGTTTCATCATCCGGGATCGTAAGTTGACCACCGGCAACGAGAAGGCCGCTCTAGCAACTGCAACCGCCGCCGCCAAGAAGGTCCTCGGCCGTGCAGGCATGCCGACCCGTTAGCTCGACAAAAGGCTGTGGATTCAATTAGATCGTGTTTGCGGGCCTTTGCTCTTGAAGCAACCGGCCATTTCATGGAGCGCTGGTCGATACTCGGACCACCGACAGGAACTCGATGAGCATTGCCCTTACCTGTCTTGCCGGGATGCTCTTCGCGGTTAACGCCACGTTCACACGATTAGCTCTTGATCGCACAAGAGTCCGAACCGATGTAGCGGCAGCGGCCACAGTCATGACAGCGGCGGCTGTGGCCTCAGTTATTGCCATCATCGGCGGCGTCCGACTCAGCGATCTGAGTTGGGCAGAATCCCAGGGGTTTTTCGTTATTGGGGCAATCGTTCCTGGTGTCGCTCAGTTGACATTTTATGCCGCAATCCGCATGGCTGGACCGTCTCGTTCCGCCATCATGTTGGGGACAGTGCCGGTGTGGTCGGTTGTTCTAGCCACCATCTTCCTTAACGAACACTGGTCGGCCTCAGTAGTAGCTGGCACCCTTCTCGCTGTTGTGGGCAGCGCCCTTTTGGCGACGGAGGGGATCACCAAAGCGAGTGTGTCGCGGTTGGGGTTGGCCCTTGCGGCTCTCACAGCTCTCCAGTTCGCCATACGGGATGTCCTGGCTCGATCAGTTACCCAAGGAAGCAATCTGGATAGTCCCGCAGCGGCCGCTGTAACTCTTTGGGTCGGGGCTGTAGTTCTGATCGGGGTAGGAGTTGGGACTGCTAAGCCACGGGAGTTTTCGAAGAATCTGCGCCGCAGCATGCCGGCGATGCTGATTCCGGGTATTGCTGTCGGTCTCGCCATGCCGGCCCTGTTGGCTGCCTTTGAGCGGAGTCGCGTTGGGGTCGTGTCCCCACTCTTGGGAGCCACACAAACTGTCGGAGCGGTCCTACTTTCCGGACTTTTGATTGGAGGTACTGAAATAAACAGGAGAGTGGTCCTCGCGGTCATTGTGACTCTGGCTGGAGGCACCCTGATCGGCGTCACCCACTGATTGCGCATTGAACCCGAAGGTCGTGGGTTCAAATCCCACCCCCACTACCAAGAAGCCGCAGGTCAGAGCCGGTCCTTCGGGGCCGGCTCGCTAAAGCGCTTGACGTACCCAACGGCATAGGCTGGCTCGCTGCGTGACGACTCGCTTCTCTTGGCGATGTCACCCCCGCTGTTGCAGCCGCGACTACTAGTCAATCAACCATTCAGTGATCGTTACGGTGATGAACACCTACCAAGACAGCGCCGCCCACACCAGACGACTCAACCAGCAACTCTCATGAGCAGCATCCTCGGAACCCGAGTACTCCGACGAGAAGACCGGGGCTTTCTAACCCTCGGCGCCACTTACACCGCGGATCTCAACGAGCCTGACCTGATCGGTAGCGTCCACGCCACCTACGTGAGGTCCACGATGGCCCACGCCAAGATCGTTGTGGACACCACCGAAGCTGGAACAATGCCCGGGGTGGTCGCCGTCTACACGGCCAACGACCTCGATGGTTCGATGCTCCTGCCCGGCGCCATACCGCTCTTCCCAGAACCGATGCTGAACCGACCCCTGTTGGCCAGCAACCGGGTGCGTTTCGTAGGGGAACCAATAGCAGTGGTACTCGCCGAGCATCCCTTCCAAGGAGCTGACGCCGCGGAAGCAGTCTTCGTAGATTACGACCCACTTCCAGCAGTGGTGGATCCCGAGTCGGCACTAACCGACGAGGTGGTCCTGTATGAAGAAGTTGGGACCAATCAAGCAATCGACTTCTCCAGCCTTGACATGGCTACTGGATTGACAGACTCCACCTTCTTCGATGAGTGCCAGGTTGTCGTCCAGGGGCGGGTCGCTCACCCCCGCGTCCATCCCGCCCCCATCGAGGTCCGATCAGCGGCCGCTGCGTGGAATGGCGACTCACTCTCTGTGTGGATGTCGAATCAAAGCCCGCACGGTGTGAAGAGATCTCTAGAAAGCCTTTATGGAGAAACGGCACTCGAGGGGATTCGAGTCGTCGTTGGTGACGTTGGCGGCGGCTTTGGCGCCAAAATCGATCTCTACCCAGAGGAGGCCCTGCTGCCATGGCTGGCCTCAGAATCTGGACGACCCGTGCGATGGTTTGAAACCCGCACCGAGAACATGGTCGCTATGGGGCCCGGCCGAGGGCACATCCACCGGTTCGTAATAGGGGGCACCCGAAGTGGTGACATCACCCACTACCAGCTCGACGTTCTGGTTGACAGTGGCGCCTACACCCGCATCGGCGCATTCCTGCCGATGTTCACCCTCCCCATGACCGTCGGGGTGTACGACATCCCCAACGTGGAAACCGCAGCCCGGTCAGTGGTCACCAATACCACGCCGCTGGAGGCCTACCGAGGAGCAGGTCGGCCCGAAGCTACCTTGACCATCGAACGGGCTGTCGACCTGTTCGCCCACGAAGTCGGAATGGATCCCATTGATGTGCGGCGTCGTAACCTGATCGCTGCCGATGCCTTCCCGGTTACCACCTCCGTGGGCACTGAGTACGACAGCGGCGACTACGAGACCAGCCTCAACCTGGCTCTTCAAGCGGCCGGAATCTCCGACCTGCGAGACGAGCAGGCTCGACGCCGGAAAGCGGGCGAAGCCCTGCAACTAGGCATCGGCGTATCGGCCTATGTAGAGGTTACGGCCGGCCCAGCGCCTGGTGGCGACGAGTTTGGACGGGTCGAGATAACCGCTGATGGGACAGCTCGGGTCCTCTCCGGGTCACTCAGCCATGGCCAAAGCCACCAGACGACCTTCTCGATGATCGTGGCTGATCGTCTCGGCATGGACCCCAACGACATCGAGTTCATCCAGGGCGATACTGACAGAGTCGCCCACGGTGTCGGCACCTATGGTTCGCGCTCCACCCAGTTGGGAGGATCGGCAGTCCATGACGCCGCTGGGTTGGTGGTCGATGAGGCTCTTCAGGTAGCCGCGAATCTAATGGAGGCTGCTGTAGACGACGTGACGTTGGACATCGACACGGGCCGGTTCCATGTAGTCGGATCTCCGGCTGTTTCGCGGACCTGGGCCGAGATTGCCGCGGCTGCCGGCGAGGGAGTCCTTGAGGCAGAGTCCAAGGAGGATAGAAAGTGCACCTATCCGTTCGGCACTCACGTAGCCGTCGTAGAGGTCGACATCGAGACGGGCCATGTGCGCCTTGACCGAATGGTCACCTGCGACGACGCAGGAGTCATTATTAATCCAATGATCGTAGAGGGGCAGCGTCATGGGGGTATCGCCCAAGGCGTCGCCCAAGCTCTGATGGAGGAGATCACCTACGATGAGGTCGGCAATCCCCTAACCACCAATTTTGCCGACTACGGCATCATCTCGATGGCCGAACTCCCATCGTTCGAGTTGACATCGCTGGAAACACCGACGCCCAATAACCCGTTGGGCGTAAAAGGTATCGGCGAGTCAGGGGCCATCGGTTCGACGCCCGCTGTGCAGAGCGCCGTACTTGACGCCCTATCACCATGGGGGGTAATCCACCTTGACATACCGCTCACCCCGCAGAAGGTGTGGTCGGCCATCTCGGCCGCCAACTAGTAGAGCGGATTCAAACTAGGCGGCAGAAACGCTCCGGTCGTCAACTCAGTACATGCATTCTCGGAGCCGCAGTGTGCAGCCCGATGTCTGTTCGCTGCAGTCCCAGTTCAGCTGTTCCTCCTAGTAGTCGACAACCTCGGCACGGAAGCGGTCGAGGTAGTCGTTTCGATCCTCCGCCGAGACGGCGAAGTCCGGAACCAGCAATTCGTCCACACCCACGGCTGCGTAGTCGGCCACTACTTGACGGAGTTGGGTAATCGGGAATCAGTCTTCTGGGACAACTGCCGGGCCGTAGTGGGGTGGCTGGCCAGTGATGGCTGCCCAGCGGCGAGTGCCGTACTCAAAGTGCCACCACTCTCCGTCAAATATCACGAAACCCTGGGCGACCATGGTGTGGTACAGCAATCGGCGGACATCCCGGTCGACACCTGGCTCGTTTTCCAGCGCCGTTGCGTGAGCTTTGGGCGTTAGATCGTCAAAGCCGGTTCCGGGCGCCAGTGGAATGCCATCAAGGCAAAGGGTTAAGTCGACTGAACCGCCTGTGAGGTGGGGCGACGGTGTCGAAGGCTGGTCATTTGGTTCAGCGAAGAAGCCAGGCGGAAGATCGGGGTCGGCGTAGGCCGTCCCGTAAAGTTCTGCCTGTAGGGCGTGTGGTCGCCATCCGTCAAAGACGGCCAGCCCCCATCGCTTCGGAAGGCTTTCGGCTGCCCGACCGAGGCGGTCGGCTACGGATGTCCGCAGAAGACAGTCCGGAACCGCGTTACTCCACCCGGCGAGGCGGTAGTTCCCGAGGCAGGTGATGCGGGGGTGGTCCACGACTACAAGAGGTTCCTCCACCCGGTGGCGCACCAGTGGGTGGGGCGGATCCACCAGTGTTGGGAGCGGTCTAGTCGTCGGGACGGTCGTTCCGGCGGAGGCCAGCACCTCGGCGGCAGGAAGTGTCAGTTCGGGTTCGTTTAGACGGAGGCTCATGGGCCACCCAATACCTGGGCCGTAACCTCCAGCCGGTTGGCTCCATCATGGGGGTTAAAGATCGGGAGCAGGAACTCGTCCAGGCTGTGTTCGTTGGCCAGAGCGTCCAATTCGGTGGCGCACTCATCCACCGTTCCGGCGATCACAAATGGCAGCACCCACTCGTCAGGCACGTGGCGGGCTGCCGAAGCTAGGCCGTCGCCCAACGCTGTGCGGATAGTGGCTATGTCGGTATCGGTTATACCGAGAGCGGTTCGGACCGGTGCGGGGGAATCGACCAACCGATAGGTCATGTGCGGGCGCACCTCCTCTAGGGCCGCGTCATCGGTGACCACCATGGTCGAATAACAGATACTGACCTTGTTGCCGGAGCGAGACGCACCAGTTCGAATCTTTTCCACGTAATCGCCGAGCAATGGCTTATAGATGAAGTCGAGCATGACGCCGTCGGCCGTTGCCCCACCCAGATCAAGCATCCGCGGACCTCGGCCGGCTACCCAAATAGGAAGTTCAGGACGGGCCCAGCCCAACTGCGCAGCGCGCATTGAGAACGTTGGCGCGTCCAGATCGACCACTTCACCAGCGAACAGGGCCCTACAAGCCTCGATGGTTTTGCGGACGGTCTCCAGTGGCTGCACCCGCTCAAGAGCCAGTGGATCTAGCGTCAGACTTCCGCCTGCCCCCAAACCCAGAAAGGCCCGACCGCCCGATAGTTCATCGAGGGTGGCGATCGCAGTGGCGGTCTGTGCAGGATGTCGGGTGTACGCGTTGGTGATGCCTGGTCCAACCTCCAACCTGTCGGTGGCCTCAGCAATCGCCGTCATGGTTACGTAAAGGTCACGCGTTGCCAAGCCTTCGTCATAGACCCAACTGCGCTTAAAGCCGAGTCGCTCGGCTTCTACAGCCAGATCTCTGATGAGGCCTACCGGTGCCTCGGGGATCAGGTTGACGCTGCCGTGGAGCCGTCGGTTGGGCATCTGCGGAACCTACTTCGGTCTTCGAACAAGTGAACGGGGGTGGTGGGCGCCAGTTCAGCGAGCGAAACCACCAGACGGTCAACTAAGGGGAGGGCAGGGTTGTCGACCTTCGTGATGGCAATGGCGAATCCGCCGTCGGTCGGTACCCCCTGGCGCCCTCCGTTTGGATGGGTGAGGAGTACTGCAGCTCGCTCGGGAGTGAGGCGCTCGAAGGGAGAGCATCCGACAGTTGCCGCCAGTCGGAGGGGGCGGTGGCACTGATCGGCGATCACTCGGCCTAAAGCATCGGCACCAATCACAGCCACCACATCAACCGGACCTTTCGGGAGTGCCGGTTCATGGGGGGCAGGAGCCTTGGCCGGATGACCCCGCGACCCATCGGCTTCAACCACCACGTAATCGACAAATTCGAGCCAGCCGGCTGGGGCGTCTAGCTTCACGCCCACCCCCTTAGGTTCTCCCACTACCGAGTCGTCAATGCGGTCCCACACGAGGACAGGCCGGTTGTCGCGAGCCACGTTGGCGGCCAATTCGGCTGACGATGGGCCGACGAGCAGCCGGGCGTCACCAATCTCGTGGGCAGCCATACGGGTCGTGGTAGTCAGGATTACCTTCGGTCCAAGTCGTGCGCCAATAGCGTGCAACAAGGTGGTTTTCCCGCCACCGCCTACGAGCGAAGTGATACGTCCGGGTTCGCCGAGGAGATCAGCGATGTTGGCCATTGTGTGATTGGGCTCATCAGACATCAGGTGCTGCGGTCGATCCAGGCCAGGACCGCCTCGAGGACTCCTCCACCTACGGCCAATGCCTTATCCGATACCCGGTCGACGCTTACTTCGCAGCGTGGATCGATGTCTCCCACTTTAGTGTTAGCCACTAGAGGGGTCCCCTCGCTCACCAGGCCGCGGACGACTCCGTCAAGCGCGGCCAACACGGGGGCGCTTCCCACGTAGCCCAGCAACTCTCCAGTCGAGACTCGGTCACCGATCTGTCGAATCCATCTTGCCTTCCCATCGACCGGGCTTCGCAACACCCGCTCAGCGACACGGCCGCTCACCTCCCCGGGCGTCCCGGTGTCGGCCGCCGCCGGACCGTCAAGGATCACCCGACCCAAATCTGGCCCTCGGAGGGTCTCGACTACTACATGGCAATCCCGACCAGCGGAATAGCCCGGTCCGAGCGCAACAACCAGCGGGGCATCATCCAGGGAGGTGTCAGGGTTGCGCTTAAGTAAACGGGCGTCGATTACTACCGACCGGGGGACCACATCGGGTGGGGGCAGATCGGGGCAGATGATTACAGGCACCGCACCGGTGGCTGCCTCAGTGGCCAGTTCTTCAAGTCGGTCCACGCGGCGGGCAGTCATTCCCTCAACAGTGGTGACGCCTGACGAATCGGTGAGGGCGGTAGAGACGGCCACAGTCCGGCGGACAGTCAGCGGGTGCTCCAACTCGCAAACCACCACCGGGAAGCCTGCCCGGTGGAGGCGTAGTGCCGTGCCGGTTGCCAAATCCCCACCGCCACGAAGGAGACAGAGGTGATCAGGGAACAGCACCGAACGCCTGCTCCGGTTAGGTGGTCCGTTGGCGGTCAACTACCTGAGCGAGAATCGATACAGCTATCTCCTCAGGAGTTTCGGCGCCAATCTCTATGCCGACGGGAGACGTGACCCGTTCCAGATCGGTCTCGGACACGCCAGCATCCAACAGTGATTTTCTCGCCGTATCCCAGCGGCGTTGGCTTCCCATGACTCCCACCGTTCCGACTTCGGTGGCCAGCAGGTGGGGAAGATTTTCGACGTCGACTTGAACGTTGCGGGTGACCACTACGGCGTGGTCATCGGCGGCCAGTCGAAGATCGGCCAGTACATCGGCTAGTGCTCCAGGTCGAACGACGACGCCGGATCCGCCGGGCAGACCTTCGGCCAGTCCTTCAGCCACGTCAAAGCGATCATCGGTTGCGACGACGTGAAAGCCCAGCCAAGAGGCGAGGTCCACGACGGCCCGGCCGACGTGGCCACAACCGATTACGAGGATGGTGGGAGGGGGCATGTGGGGCTCCAAATAGATCGTGACTTCGCCTCCACAGATGCCGGGGTCACCAGCACCAGGATCAACGAGTCGGTAGTCGAGGAGTCGGGAACAGCCGTCGGCCAGACAATCGACGGCCTCTTCAGACACTCTGGATTCCATCTCTCCGCCACCGACCGAACCGATTCGTCGGCCGTCATCAACGACCAGCATCTTGGCACCAGTTCGTCGGGGGACTGATCGTGTAGTGGAGATGACGGTCGCCAGCACTGCCGATTGGCCGTCTGCGAGCAGACCACGAAGGTTGTTGAGGATGTGCGGGTCGACCGCTCCATCGGGCAGGGGTGGCCGAGGTCGCGGATCTCGATCGTCGGGTATGTCGGCGGTGGGGCTCATGCAGCGCTCCACAGGCGCAAGGCCTGTTGATGGAGGCGGGCCCGCTGGCCCTCGGGGTCGCCTGCCACCACTTCACCGTCGCGGACCCGCCAACTACCGGAAACCATGACGGACTCCACATGTTGACCGCTGCGGAACAGGACTACTTGCTCCGCGAGGTTGGACGCCGTAACGGGGGTGGGAAAGCGGCCATCCAGGACCTGCAGATCGGCTGACCAGCCGGGCGCCAGTCGCCCGACCAGATCCAGAGCGAGGGCTTGGGCACCTCCGGTGGTTGCCATTTCCAACACCCGGCGCGCATCCATGACGCCGGGATCCCTTAGTCGAGCCTTATGGATCAGGAATGCTCCACGCATGACCTCGTATAGGTCGTTTACATAACCGTCGGAGCCGAGGCCTACGGTGACACCTGCGTCTAGCAGTTCAGGGATCGGGGCGATTCCGCCTCCTACTTCGCCGTTGGCCAGAGGCATGTGACTGCAACGCACATTGCGGTCTGCCAAGATTCGCCGTTCGGCGTCCGACAGGTGAACTACCTGCGAGGCCAGAAAGTTTGGTCCGGCAACGCCAAGGTTGTCGTAGTGCTCAAGGGAGCGGTGTCCGTGGGTGGACTCGCACCACTCTCCCTCATGAACGCCCTCATTGCAGTGGGCATGGACCAGCACACCGAGTTCTGATGCTCGGTCAAAGGCTTCAAGGACGAAAGTGTCCGAGCAGGTGAAAAGGGTGTGGATGCTGACCAAGCCCGAGAGTAGTGAAGCAGTTCTGCCTGCCCGTTTCTCGCTATCTCTACAGGCCTTAATAAAGCGAACGTTTTCGTCCAATCCGGCGGCGGCCACCTTCGACCCCGATCGTTCCGTGGCCTCGAAACTCAGGATTCCGCGAAGACCGGATTGCTCCACCGCTTCGGCTTGGGCTGCAAGGCCGTCAGGTAACGCGTTAGGTGCCTCCAAGATGTCGAGAAACGTGGTGGTACCTGAGCGCAGCATCTCGGTGCAGGCCCAATCGGCCGCTGCGGCCACCATTTCGTGGTCCAGGCCGTCTTCGACCTTTGGCCACCAATATTCTTCGAGGAACGGCCAGAAGCCTGCAGGGGCCGCGTCCTGCGGAATGCCGTGGGCTAATAGGCCATACATATGAACATGGGCGTTCACAAATCCCGGAAGAACTATCCGGTCGGGTAGGTCTATTACCTCATCGTCGGGGTGGTTTGCAATGAGGGTGCCACACGGACCCACGGCATCGACTACGTCACCTACGACCCGGACTGCATGGCCGGCCTCAGGTTCGGTGTTTGCGTCGGCGAGCAGCCAGTCGGGGCGGAGAATGGTGCCAGTAGTCGGGCCTGCGGACGCATCCGCAGTTGTCGACACGGTCAGTCTTTCGTCAGGGCGTCGAAGACCCGTTCCGGTGTGAACGGAAGCTGGTTGATCCGGACCCCAACAGCGTTCACGATGGCGTTTCGGATGGCTGGTGCGACACCGTCCTTGGGAATCTCGGCTACCGCTTTGGCGCCGAATGGCCCGCTGTCCTCCATGGTTTGGACCAGAAATACATCGGTTCGGGGCATTTCATCAGCGCGGTAGATCCAGTAGGGCCCGAAGGCAGCGTTGAGCATCCGGCCGTCGTCGTCGAGGGCGAATTCCTCGCAGTGGGCGTAACCGAGGGCCTGGAGCAGTCCGCCTTCTACTTGGCCGCTGGCCGTGACCGGATTGATAGCTACTCCACAGTCCACGGCCATAACCATGTGGTGGATCGTGACCTGGCCGGTCTCGGTGTCGAGTTCGATTTCGACGAAGGTTGAACCAAATGGTGGTGGGCAGGTTGGCGATACATAGGATCCGGTGCCCATGATTTGCTCCTGGTCGTTGAGGTGCAACGAGTCCAGGGCGATCTCTTCCAGGCTGACAGACCTGCCATCGGGGGCGTACGCTCGTCGGTCCCGAAGCTCGATTGAGCAGACGTCGCAGCCAAAGACCTCGACATCGTCATGGTGTTCCAGAGTTACGCCCTCTACCCGCAGATGAGCGTCGGGGAGCTTGATGTCTAGGAGCATTGCGGCTCGTTCCTTGAGTCGCTCGCGGACCACTTCGGCGGCCTTGAGCGCCGCAGTGCCAGAGATGTAGGTGGTGCTCGACGCGTAGGCCCCTGTGTCAAAGGGGGTTACGTCAGTATCTGATGAGTAAACCTGAATGTCGTCAAGGGGGACACCGAGTACTTCAGCGGCGATCTGTCCCAGCACGGTGTCCGCGCCGGTACCCAGATCGGCTGCCCCAACCAACATGTTGAACGATCCATCGTCGTTTAACTTGATGAAGCAGCCGCCCATATCCAGAAACGGGATGGCCGTCCCGTGCATGGCGTGGGCGTAGCCGATGCCTCGGCGGATGTGCGGTTGCTCGGCAGGCTCTCGCCACAACCGGTCTTCTCGCCGGTGCCAGCCGATGGCCCGCGCTCCCTGAGCTACACACTCCTCGATACCGTCGGACATCACGATCGGATACTCATCAAACTCGCCCTCTACCAGCGCCTGTTCACCGATATGGGGGGCGAGGTTCAACTCGTCACCTGTTTTTGCCCAGTTCTGCCGTCGGAAATCGATTGGGTCAAGTTCAAGGTCGGCCGCTATGTCTTCCATGTGGCATTCCAGGCCGAACAGGGCCTGAGGGGCGCCGTAGCCACGGTAAGCGCCGGGTACCGGGATATTGGTGTAGGCGACCTCACAGTCGAAGCGCTTGTTGGGAGCGTTGTATGACGTGAGGCCTCGCAGGCCGGCAACGGCCTGCACGGAAAAGCCATGGGTTCCGAACGGGCCGGTGTTGCCGACCAAACGCATTTCCTGGGCCACCAGGACACCGTCGTTGTTGACACCGGTCCGGTAGGTCATCGTTTGCGGATGCCGGGTCCGGCTAGAAACGAATTCTTCCTCGCGGGAGAGTTCCAGTCGGACTGGACGACGGGTGGCGATAGCCAAGTGGGCGACGACGTCCTCGATCAGCATCTCTTGCTTTACGCCAAAGCCACCGCCGATACGGGGCTTAATGATGCGAATATCTTTAATGTCGCGTCCGATGAGCGGCGCAAGCATACGGCGAGTGTGGAAAGGAACTTGGGTGGCGGTTCTGACTACGAGACGTTCGTCAGAGTCCAGCCATGCGACGGAGATGTGAGGTTCGATGGGGCACTGTTGAACCTGGTGCACCCGGAAGGTTTGTTCGTAGTAGTGGTCGGCTGTTGACAGGGCTGCTTCGACGTCGCCGCGCTCGACGTCCATACGGTGCACAAGGTTCCGCGAGGAGTCGGCGATGTCGGTCGTATCGTTCTCGTCATGGATAACTGGGGCGTTACCAGATAGGGCCTCCAACTCGTCGAACACTGCCGGCAGAACTTCCCAGGTGACTTCGATGAGCGAACAGGCTTCTTGAGCGATTTCGACCGTCTCGGCGGCCACCGCGGCCACCCGATCGCCGACGTGGCGGACCTTGTTATCGAACGAAACTTGGTCGTGGGGTTTGGGATTCGGATACGACTGACCACCGGAGGCGTACTTGACTCGCGGCACGTTGCCGTGGTGGATCACAGCATGAACGCCGGGCAGGGCTCTGGCCGCCGAGTCGTCGATGGAGATGATCCGAGCGTGGGCGTAGGGGCTGCGGAGAACCTTGGCGTACAGCAGACCGCGCATCTCAAAGTCGTCGGTGAACGCCGGGTTGCCCTTTACTAGTCGAAATGCGTCGACCTTGACCTCGGGTTGGCCTACGACAGCGGTAGTAGGTACGTCTTTGGACGGGACGACACGTGGGATGGCCGGTGAGCCGATTGGTGGCCCGTCATCAGGGTCGAGAACTATGGGATTTACGCCATCAGTCATTGGCGTAATCATGAGAGGGCGGAAGGGTTCGACTTCCTCACCCCGAAGTACTGCTGCAGCCTGCTGGATCGCAGCCACTGGCTTCACGTAAGCGGTCTCGCGGTCGAGGATCCCCGAGAGCATGTCTCGAATGGCGTTCTCGTCGGGGTTCGGGTCGTGCTCAAGGAGAGCGAGAGTTCCGAGCACCATGGCGCCTACCGAATAGCCGGACTGCATCGCCCCAGTAGCAGCGAAGGCCGCTTGGATTGGGTGGAGGTCCCCGTCGGTGTTCAGAGATTCGACGGTAGTGACCGAGTGGCCACCTGCTTGAACAGCCAGGACAACCTCAGAACTAGCCAATCGACCGTCGATCAGAACGGCCGAAGCTCCAGTTTCACCAGAGGTAGAGCCGAAGCGGACGCTGACCATTCCCTCTCGGCGGAGCAAGGCAAGGAGTGTTTCGTAGGGAGCGCAGTCAACGGTGCGGTTCGTGCCGTTGAGTTCGAAGGTGACCTCCATCAGGTGACACCCCCGATTGCATTGACGGCTCTCTTGGTGAGGACTTCGGCGAGTTTTCTTCGGTAGTCGGCGCTGCCTCGGAAATCGCTGATTGGTTCAAGCCCGGTCGTCGGATCTCGTGGATCGGTGAGTACCGGGTGGTCGGCCATACCAGTGAGGGCTAACCGGACGCCGTCGTCGGCGTTCCTGGCCGTAGCGGAGACGATGGGCGTGTCAGACGGAGTACGGGCAGTGGATTGTCGTACACAATCTCCCGATGGGTCGAATTCCACTGCGGTAACCACATGGCCGGCGGCTACGCCCGCTTTCAGCAGGTCGGCTAAGGGCAGCGTCTCATAGCCACCGGGGCCGACAAGTTCGACTCTGGCATCGTGGACCAACAGGGCGGCAAGCAGGATGCTGTCAGCGTTGCCGGTTGCCACTGTGCCACCCACTGTGGCCAGGGTGCGCAGGGTGCTGGGTAGTTCAGCCTGGGCGGCGCCCGCGAGACCGGTCGGAACGCGGTCGTCGTTCACCATGTCGTGGAGGGTGGTCATGGCACCTAGGCGGAGTCGACCCGCATCCCCACTAATGCCGTTGAGTCCACAACCCTGAAGGTCAACCATCGTGACGGGGGTCGGGTCGTCGTCACCATTCAGGACTGTTCCCCCAGCTAAGGGCTGGTGAGAGTTGTCGTTCAGGAGGGCCACCGCGTCCTCGACGGAGTCGGGGCGGTGGTAGGCGATCGCTCGAGGCACGGCGTTCTCCCTGGTCAGGATCAGCCCTCCCGGGGATGCGCCTCGCGGTCGAGCCTGATGTCTTCAGTTTCAAGGCAAACGGTAGCACCGACCGGGGTCTCGCTGGCAAGGGATGACACCCCGAGTGTCATCCCTAATTATCAGTCACTCACTGATAATTGGTTGAGCGCTTGGAACGGATGGCGGCCCTACTGTCCACCAGCGACGAAGGGTATGCACCGATGCGGCCCGTGTCACCTTGGCGTCAGGTCACCGTCAACTGCAGCGACACTCTGGTGGCACCGTGGTCGATGGCCGCCCGGACGACGGCGTCGACGGTCTCCAGCACCGATTCGGATTCGCCGCTGACCGCCGTCC
>Ga0207962_1000067_pt1 | contig 27554 bp, 28 predicted proteins | sample Knorr_S15_td_AAI_FD_185603 | JGI IMG/M metagenome (GOLD analysis project Ga0207962, IMG submission 185603) | Marine microbial communities from Southern Atlantic Ocean transect - Knorr_S15_td_AAIW_ad_750m_LV_A (SPAdes) (version 2) | ecosystem: Environmental > Aquatic > Marine > Oceanic | place... | reverse complement strand
CGGTGTTCTGGGGGCTTGGCCTGGTTTTGGCGGTTCTTGGGGCCATCCCACTAATAGGGATAGTATTTACGATCGGTTTATATCCGGTTGTTTTGATGATTAGCGTTAATATATACGATTCAACAACTAGAGAGCCCTAATAGAAGGCTGCGTATCACGTAACCCATAATGGCCTGGTAAATTACAAAGTGAATTACAAAAAGCAGGGCTGCTGAAATTATTGAGAGAGAAGAAATAAACTTGAATACGGGGGGCGAGTAACAATGATTTTGTTTTTAAGGGTGTTTGCATATATTTGTCTTTGGACCACCCCCCTCCAGGTGGCATTTGTTTTGTGGGGTATCGGTATTGTTACCGTTACCGATTATAGTATTTTGTCCCTATCAAATATCGAATTTATTACGAACTACCTAGGATTTTTGCTTTTTATTATTGAGTGGGCGTACACATGGTTCTGGAATGCCTTCTTGGATTGGGTTTTTTCTTTGCCGTTTATTTTACACCAGACATTTAAGGCAATAGTGAGCACTTGGCTGGGCCTTTGGATACTTAAAAATATAAACGGACGGCAACCTGAAAAAGCATAAACGGCCATCTGCCGAATTGAGCTCACTCTGTTAGATAGGAAAACCTAGTGCGAACCAGATGTGCGAAGCGCTTTCTGACTTTTTCGTAGCCGCTTCACATGCTCCTTTAAAAATGGTTTCCGGTGTTGGGCGACGCCGGTTGCTAGCACATCGATCACAACCAGGTGGGCTATGCGAGAAGAGATCGGTGTGAATGCTTGTATGTCCTCTTCCATATTTACGTGTATAGGTATAGTACAAGTTTCGCTCAGCGGCGTGTTCTGAGGCGCCAGCCCAATAACTGTTGCGCCAGCCTCCTTGGCTAGGTTTACGCTCTGCAACAAAGCTCTGGTTTGTCCCGACTGGGAAATGGCGACAACAACATCCTCTTCACCAAGAGATATCGCCGACATATGCTGAATATGAGGATCCATAAGGGCTGTTGTGGACAGCTGTAGGCGGAAGAATTTGTGTTGTGCATCAGCGGCTACTGGCCCGGAAGCACCAAACCCGTAGAATTCTACCCGGCGTGCATTGCTAATTGTGTTAATAGCCTGCTCCAAAATGTCGGGGTCCAGCTCATCCCGAACCGTCCGCAAGGTGCCCACCGTAGTATCGAAAACTTTGTTACATAGATCATTTACCGTGTCGCTATCGTCAACAGCAAATTGTGTATAGACGCTACCCATGCCGATTTGTTGGGCAAGCTGCAGCTTGAAGGATTGGAAGCCGTCGAAACCGAGAGCACGACAGAAACGAATAACCGTGGGATCACTAACCTCGGATTGAGCGGCCAGGTCTACTATACGCATGTTGATTACATCGTTCGCGTGAGCCAGAACGAAGTCGGCAACCTTTGCCTCGGACTTCCTTAGCGCTGGGTGGTTATCTGTGATGCGGCGAATTATATTAGGCGAATCCACAAGGCACCTGTTAAATTATTGATTAGCTACTTTCAGCTAATGCTACTCAATTTACCAGGCACGTGCACTCTGTTTTATTCGTCTAGGGACCTATGAATAAACCGCAGGCTAAAGATAAATTTCAAATTAAGTTTGTCGATTCGATAGAGCAGTTAAATGCCATCGCATGGAATGAAATTGCCGGCACAAAGAACCCCTTCATGCGCTACGAGTTTTTGCATGCTTTGGAATCTACGGGTTGTACCAATGAGCAGACCGGATGGAGGGCTCATCATCTAGTGGCATATACGGCTGGTCGCAATAAGTCACTAGTTGCGATTATGCCGCTTTATCTGAAAACTAATAGCTGGGGTGAATATGTCTTTGATTGGTCCTGGGCGAATGCCTATAAGAGTTATGGTTACCAGTATTACCCGAAATTTGTTACGGCTGCGCCGTTCACCCCCTCGCCGGGCAACCGAATTTTTATAAACAAACAGTACCGGGGAGAGGGGTTGCTTAAACTGATCGTTGAAAAGATAAAGGAGAAGGCAAAACTTATCGGGGCGTCTTCTTGGCACGTGCTATTTCCAACAGAAGAAGAACACGACGCTCTCGGGCTACTAGGTGTCCAGCCTCGCATTGCTACCCAGTTTCATTGGCAGAACAAAGGCTACGAGTCCTTTGACGAATTCCTGACATTTCTTAACTCACGAAAACGCAAATCCATCCGCAAGGAACGTAAATACGTGCACGACCACGGTATAACGTTTCGAAGAACAGAGGGAGCTTGTATCACCGAACAACAATGGGCAGACTTTTATTTGTTTTACCAAAGCACTTATCTGATGCGAGGGATGCAGGGTTATCTTGAACTGGAGTTTTTCCATGCTGTTGCAGAAACAATGCCTGAACAGCTTGTCTTGATAAATGCCGTGCAGGACGACCAGGATATTGCCGCAGCCCTCTTCTTCAAGAATGAAGAAACACTGTTTGGTCGCTACTGGGGCTGCAGGTTTGACCATCAGTTTCTGCACTTTGAGGCCTGCTACTATCAGGGGCAGGAATACGCAATTGAGCACGGACTCAAATCTTTCGACGCCGGTGCACAGGGGGAGCACAAAATCCGGCGAGGCTTCGAACCAATTTTCACCTATTCAAACCACTGGCTTGCTAATCAGGGGTTTGCTGAGGCGATTGCAGGGTTCCTAAGAGAAGAGCGGCCGCATATATTAAATTACAGCAGAGAGGCAAATAATCTTCTGCCGTACAAAGACGTTATTGACTAATAAAACACAATCTGGCCCCTCTAATTGAAAACCTCCTCCATAGAAAAGGAACTGGCGGATGTGTATCATAATTTGCTGAAAGCTGGGCCAATTCGCAACTTAAAAATAATGTTTTTAAACATAGGGAGTGGAGATGAAAAAAATTCTTCAAATAGGCGGAATTAGCCTGATAGCAGTTGCTCTTTTTACGATCCTGTCTCTCCTAATCGGTGGTTACGAACCTCAGGACCGAAGCCCAGGGCTTTGGTTAACCGGAGAGCTAGTGATGGAACCCGTTGCTGACTGGTCATTTACAAATCAGCATGAAGAGATCTTCGTCCAAACGCGCACCCCCTGGTTGATTCCTCACTCGGTGACCGCTTACTGCGCGACTTACAATGATAGCTTCTATCTATTCTCGGCATACTATGGGGGAGGAAATTTTCCCGACTTACGGCGTTGGAACCAAAATGTTGTTAGAGATCCCCGGGTACGATTGAAGATAGGTGATCAACTTTTTGACCAAACACTGAGCTATATAGATGACGAGAGCATTAGGATGCCAGTGCATCAGGCGTTTGTTGATAAGTATCCACAGTGGGCCAGCCCGGGGCTGGAGAACGTTCATATTTTCCAGGTTTTATAATATTAACTGGCTTCTATTTTGATTTTGGCCCAAGCCAATAATTGATTGTTGGCTGGCATGGCATTGTCTTCAACGAGAGAGAAACCGACTTCTTCAGCTAGCTCGTTAGTCCATTCAAAGTCTCTTATTCCGCTCTTGGGGTCCCGCGCTTTCAACCATCTGTCAAAGCCAGCGTTGCTCTCGGTTGTGAATTTGCCGCGATACTTGAACGGGCCATAGACTAGCAATACACCACCATCATTTATGTGTTTGCTTGTGCCTTTAAAGAAGTTTATTACTGAATCTTCTGAGATTATATGCAGGCAATTTGCGCTGAAAATGGCGTCATAAAAACCATAATTCCACGTCTCTTTGTTCACATCGAGGCTAGTTGCAAGTGGCAGGTTTTTCAGCTTTGCGCTGGCGACGCGCAAGTTAAGGGTCTTTACGTTAGAGTGAATGTCGGATGATTGCCAAATAAGGTCAGGGAAATGCCTGGCGAAAAAAGCCGCGTGTTGACCAGTTCCTCCACCGACCTCCAACAATGAACTTCGGTTTATTAGATGGCGCTTGAGTACGTCCAGGATTGGAAGCTTGTTGTTTTCACTAGCCTGACTGAAAGGGGCAGGGGCAGGGAAAGGCATGGATCACAGGTTGGCTACTAACTTTTTTGCTTGCGGTTAAAAACTATGCGGTCACTCGAAGACTCTTCTTCACTAAACTTGTACCCGCCGACATTAAAATCTCTCAGCTTTGTCGGGGAATTTATCCGGTTTTTGATGATGTAGGCTGCCATCTCGCCCCGAGCCCGCTTTGCGAAAAAGCTGAGCACACGATACTGCCCTTTGGCCCAGTCCTTAAACACAGGGGTGACGATTTTGGCCTTCAACGTCTTGGTATCGAGTGAACTGAAGTATTCGTTGGAAGCCAGGTTAATTAGCGCGTTGTGTTTTTGCCCTGCTTGTTCGAATTCTTGATTCAGGGCTCCAGTGAGCTTGCAACCCCAAAATTCGTACAAGTTCTTTTTACCTCTAGCGGCAAACGTAGTACCCATTTCCAACCTGTAGGGCTGCATCAGATCCAGGGGACGCAAGACACCATAAAGACCGGATAGTATTCGTAAGTGCCGCTGAGCAAAGTTCAAATCGGAGGCTCCAAAGTGCTCCGCCTTGAGCCCGAGGTAAACATCCCCTTTGAAAGCGAAGATAGCTTGCCTGGCATTATCCAGATTAAAAGGAGTGTGCCAATTTGAATAGCGAGAGAAATTTTCTGCGGCAAGCGTCTCGCTAATGCCCATTAATTCCTGTAGCTCTTCAGGGTGGAGCTTTTTTAAATCACGGACCAGCTCGGTCGCTTCACTTAAAAAGGCGGGCTTAGAAAACTTTTCTGTTTTCACTGGAGTCTCAAAATCAAGGGACTTTGCAGGAGATACAACAATCAACATAGAATCAAATCCGATTCAAAATTAGCAAGCGCTTCTCATTCCTGACTATCAAACTGTTGCCACCAGAGCATGGGCGTGGTTCCGTCATCAGGATCATATACGTTGCCATAATACCAAAATGTGTCGGGATATTCTGCGCCAGCGGTGTTCAATAATTCTTCTATAACTGCGAACCCAATGGAAACATGAATGCTGTAAACCAGGGCGCGATCGGTTTGTAAATCAAGGCAGCCACCAAGTTTTTCAATTGCCGGGGTCAGGTATTGGCTCAATGTCTCTACCTGATACTTACGAAATACCCGCACAGAGAGATTACCGCTACGCTTAACCAGTTCGTACTCCGCAGAGCCCTGATCGATTATCCTGAGCTTGTCGCCCGCAGCAAGATTCCGTGCAAATAGGGGTGATTTCAACAGGCGGATGTGGCTTGTTTCCGGATCCAGTAATTCCACTTCGAGGCTTTCGAACACTGGTTGTTCATCGTCGTCAATTCCTGCCAAGAAGGGCATGTTAGGTTTGGTAATCAGAGCAAAACATTCCTTTGTGGATGGTCCTCAATTAACTAGGTATGCTCTGGGTAGCCTCTAATCGAGTTGCCCAGACGACTTATGATAGAACGGTTACAAGTAATTGCTACTTTTTTAAGCCGATTTAGGCTTTTTATTGGTTTATTAGGCGTTATTTTTGCTGGGCTATTCCTTATGAGTCTATTCGAAGTTGGTAGTGCGGCTGAGTATGACCTGCTGATCCCGGCCATCGTTGGTTTCTGTTGGGCAGCCACACTTTTAAGTTTTGCGAGCCTCTTCATATCCATACCAGCCAAATTTGAGAGGGGTGCAAATTTGGGGGCGCGTTTGATTTCCCGGATTAAGCGTGGACTGGCACAGGGATTAGGCCTGCTCATGATCTCCCTTACTGTTGCCCTGGTGCTGCTGACTTACCGATTATTGGGGGTCTGGTTGGGGTTCTGACTCTGGCCGGCGCCCGATAATTCGGTTGATCAAGGTTGCTGTGCAATAATGTGCGCCCAGCCGTTTAACCAGTGGCCTTAAGAGAACAAGCAGAAAATTAAGTAGACGGACCGGCATGCAGCGCGCGATAGATCTAATTGACAAAACCATCGATATTATTGGGAGAACTATAGCCTGGCTAACGGCTGGCATGGTGGTGTTAGTGGTGGTTATTGTAACTCTCCGCTACGCATTCCAGTTTGGGTCCATTGCCCTGCAGGAATCGGTCACATACGTTAATGCACTAATCTTCACCCTCGGAGCAGCCTACACGTTGAAGGAGCAGGGCCATGTGCGGGTGGATATTTTCTACTCCCGCCTAACAGAGCGTTACAAGGCAGTCGTCGACCTCATTGGCACTTTGCTTTTCCTCGTGCCAAGCGCTGTCTTCATTATCTGGGTGAGCCAGGACTATATATCTGTTTCCTGGCGCGTTCGGGAAAGCTCTGCTGATCCTAGTGGATTGCCTTATGTCTATTTGTTGAAAACCACGATCTTTGTGTTAGCTGTGCTGCTTATTGTCCAGGGTATTTCTGAATTACTTAAATCGATTCGACAATTTAATGAGACCAAGCCTTAGTGCCTGAGCTCCTTCCTCTTATTTTTTTCGTAGTCGTCTGTCTGGTCTTGATGATGGGCTACCCGGTAGCATTGACGCTGGCCGGTGTATCGATTTTATTTGCTGGGCTGGGGGTGCTTTCTGGCAATTTCGATGCGGCATATATCAGCCTGATACCAAATCGAATCTATGGAGTATTGGTAAACCAGAATCTCTTTGCGGTGCCCCTATTCGTATTTATGGGCTCTATGTTGGAGAAGTCCCGAATCGCAGAGGACCTTTTAAAAAACATGGCCCTGGTGTTCGGACGCATTCCCGGAGGCCTGGGTATTTCGGTAATAGTGGTGGGGATGTTGTTGGCTGCCAGCACGGGGATTGTTGGCGCCACTGTGGTCACAATGGGTATTCTGTCACTCCCGACAATGCTGAACACGGGCTACAGGCCTTCTCTTGCTTGCGGTACACTTTGTGCTACAGGCACACTTGGACAAATTATTCCCCCATCTATTTGTCTGGTGCTATTAGGCGAGGTGATCTCCAATGCCTATCAACAGTCCCAACTGAATCAGGGAGTTTTTGCACCGGACTTTGTTTCTATCGGCGATTTATTTGCCGGTGCAATTATACCCGGTCTGCTTTTAGTGCTTGCGTACGCGGCCTATGTTTTCACCGTTGCCCTGTTCAGACCACACGACGTACCGCAGGTTGAACTGGATCATACAAAGCTTACAAAAAGCGAAATCGGCTTTGCCCTGATGAAAGGCCTGCTACCGCCGGTATTGTTGATGATTGCCGTACTCGGGTCCATTCTGGTAGGGATCGCCACACCAACAGAAGCAGCTGGAGTCGGTGCGCTTGGCGCAATTCTGCTGGCATTGGCTAAACGAGAGCTTAATGTAAAAGTATTACATGAAGTGGCCATTGCAACGACTCGCATTACGTCCATGGTTTATTTGATTCTGGTTGGGGCAACCATTTTCTCTTCCGTATTTAGAGGGTTTGGAGGTGACCTGCTCATTGAGCAATTGTTGACTGATCTGCCTGGTGGTGTTATTGCCGCTACGGTAATAGTTATGCTGGTGATTTTCCTTCTCGGATTTATTCTCGATTTCATTGAGATCACGTTCATGGTGGTGCCGTTGGTTGGGCCTATTTTGCTAGCCATGGGGCTAAATCCGATCTGGCTGGGCGTCATTATTGCCGTTAACTTACAGACCTCTTTCCTAACACCTCCCTTCGGGTTTTCTCTGTTCTACTTGCGCAGCGTGGCGCCTGATACTATTACTACTGGTGAAATTTATAGGGGTGTTATTCCGTTTGTTATCATCCAGCTCGGCCTTATGTTGTTGCTTGCCTTACAGCCGGGTCTGGTAACTTGGCTGCCGTCAGTTATTAATCCATAAAAGGAATCAAGCATGAGCAAAGAAGAAGTAGCAACTTCGGAACCGTTAGGAGAGCTCGCCTTACAAACACTAGCCATGCCAAAAGATACTAATCCCAGCGGCGATATCTTCGGCGGGTGGCTGGTATCACAGATGGATTTAGCGGCTGGGATAATTAGCAAAAAAGTAACGAAGGGGAGATCGGCAACGGTGGCGATCCAAAATGTGGCCTTTTTGCGCCCGGTAAGCGTGGGCTCGACAGTCAGTTGTTATTGCTATGTCACGAAGCGTGGTCGCACCTCGCTGCATATCGCCGTTGATGTACGGACCTCTCATCAATTAAACCAAATTGATAACCTTAAAGTGGCGGAAGGTTTGTTCGTATTTGTCGCGATTGATGATGCAGGGAAATCGCGACCGTTGCCGGATTAATTGCTGGGCAACTTGCGCGCTTCAATCAGCGCTTCTTCGGCGATGTGGTTATAGTCCATTACACCGTCCTTGAAACCTTTCCAGGATTCGTAGATACGAGCCGTGATTTCATCGGTCTGGCCAAGCTCAGCTACTACCTCCTCAGAAATTCTGCGTAGCTCGAGCAGCACGTCATCAGGTAGGCGGCGCAGTTGCACATCGTGGTCTTCAACTAGCGTCCGCAACGCTTTATTATTTTCAGCCATGAGCAGATCCAGAAGAAGTTGATTCATTACTTCCGTCCCCGCCATAAGAATTTCTCGGAGGTCAGAGGGCAACGCGTCAAGCTTTTCTTTATTGAAAATGGTTTCTAAAGTCGACCCCGGCTCGTGCCAACCGGGATAATAGTAGTAGTCAGCGACATCGTGATAGCCCGCGGCAAGATCGTTGTAGGGGCTTACAAATTCTGCGGCGTCTAACCTGCCAGTCTGCAATGCAGTAAGCACTTCACTCACTTGCATGGTTTCTGGAATGCCCCCAGCCCGGCGAAATACCTCTCCGCCAAGGCTTGGTATGCGCATCTTTAACCCTTGGAGGTCCTCTAACGAATTGATCTCTTTGTTGAACCAACCGAACATCTGTACGCCGGAGTTACCACCGCGCACAGGGAACAGGTTAAAGGGCGCGTAAAGCTCCTGCCATAACTCGTTGCCACCGCCGTAGCGTAACCAAGCATCCTGTTCGTAGCTGGTCATGCCAAAGGGAATTGTTGTGAAAAAAGGGGCAGCAGGTATCTTTCCTTGCCAGTAGTATGCGCCAGTGTGGCCAATCTCTGCGACGCCTTGTGAAACCGCATCGAAGACTTCCAGGCCGCCTACCAGCTCATTAGCGCCGTATACGCGAATGAGCATTCGCCCGTTACTCATTTTTTCCACAATCTCGGCAAAATATTCTGGCAAGGTGCCAAGGGCCGGCAAGTTCTTGGGCCAGGAAGTAATCATCTTCCATTCATAAACAGTCTGATCACCTACCGCCGCAGATTGCCTGAAACTATCCTGTTGTTCTCCGCTGCAACCATGCAGCGCCAGGAAAAATACTGTAGTAACGATTAGTCCTCCCTGGGTATCTGCCTTAATTTTTGCAATCATGCTTAATCCTGCGTTAACTGCTTAACCCAAAACTTCAAGCTTTGCGTAAGATAGTACTAGCCATTTGCTACCTGCTGCATCGAAGTTTACCTGAACTCTTGCATTGCTGCCCTGTCCTTCGTAGTTTAATACAACACCCTCACCAAATTTACCGTGCGCTACGCGTTGTCCTAGTGATATTTCGGTTTGTGGTATTTCAGCTCCGCTGCTCAATGAATCGTGCATACCATTCCTGCGGTGAACCTTGGTCCGGCTAACGGTTGTCTTCAGCCTAATTTCATCGATAAGTTGCTTTGGTATTTCTTTAATAAAGCGGGAAGGGCGGCAAAGATTCACTTCGCCATGTAACCGTCGCGATTCGGCATGGGTCAAATAGAGTTTGCTTTTGGCCCGGGTTATGCCCACATAACAGAGCCGACGCTCTTCTTCCAGGCTAGCGATTTTGTCCATTGACATTCTATGAGGGAACAAACCCTCTTCCATCCCGGCTAGGAAAACCAGGGGAAATTCTAAGCCTTTTGCTGAGTGCAGTGTCATCAACTGCACGGCATCATCCGTTTCGTCTGCCTGGGTATCACCCGCATCGAGCGAGGCCTGATCGAGAAAAGCGGCAAGGAAAGCAGGCGATTTAACATCAACCTCATCGCCCAGAGCTACGTCATCAAAATTGCTTGCCGCATTCACCAGCTCTTCCAGGTTTTCTTTGCGGGCCAGCGCTTTTTCCCCGCCTTCTTTTTCATGATGTTGAATGAGGCCACTATTCGCGATGACACGTTCTACTTTTTCATGTAATTCGAGCCCTTCACATTCGGACTGCAGTTTGTCAATTAGTTCCAGAAAAGCCAGAATTGCATTAACGGCGCGGGAACCCGCCAAATTTTCATTGACACATCTGGCACAGGCTTGCCATAGAGAGACATTTTCCTCTCTAGCTACAGTCCGAATTACGTCCAGGCTTCGACCACCTATACCACGGGTAGGGACGTTGATAATGCGTTCGATAGCGGTATCGTCATTTCTGTTTGCTAGTAATCGGAGATAGGCTAGAGCGTTCTTGATTTCTAATCTTTCATAGAAACGATGGCCACCATAGATTCGATAGGGCATACCTACTCTCAGCAAGGCCTCTTCCAGTTCGCGTGATTGTGCATTGGAACGGTAGAGGATGGCAGCATCACTGCGCTGGTTCCCGTTGTTAAACCAATCCTGCAGTCGGTCGACAATGAAACGCGCTTCATCCTGTTCGTTTAACGCCTCATAAAGGCTGATGTGTTCTCCTTCGACGCCTTCGGTCCAGAGCTTTTTGCCGAGTCTTCCCTGGTTATTGGCAATAAGCCCATTAGCGGCTTTCAAAATAGTAGAAGTGGAGCGGTAGTTTTGTTCCAAGCGGACTATCTCGGCATCAGCAAAGTCTACGTTGAACTGCTGAATGTTCTCGATTCTTGCGCCACGCCAACCGTAAATGGACTGATCGTCGTCACCGACAACCATTAACTGTTTGTCGCGGCCATAATTTCCGCCGGCTAGCACGCGCAACCAGGCATACTGTATTGCATTCGTATCCTGGAATTCGTCGACGAGAATATATTGAAATCGTTTCTGGTAGTGTTCGAGGATTTGGGGATTCTTTAACCACAGTTCATGGGCGCGCAGGAGTATTTCTCCGAAGTCAATCATTCCACCGCGGGTGCAGGCTTCTTCATACGCCGTATAAACATCTAGCATCGTCTTAGTGTAATTGTCATCGAAGTGTTCGATATTGACTGCCCGTAGCCCCTCATCTTTCTGAGTGTTGATGTACCATTGGCACTGTCTGGCGGGCCACTTGTCCTCATCGATATGCAGGGAGCGATTGATACGCTTGATCAAGCGGAACTGATCTTCCGCATCGAGAATCTGAAAATCTTGTGGTAACCCTGCTTCGGCCCAGTGAGAGCGGAGCAATCTGTGGGCGAGCCCATGAAAAGTCCCTACCCACATTCCGTTAAAAGACTGGCCCAACAGGGTCTCGATACGTCCTCGCATTTCCCTAGCCGCTTTGTTGGTAAAGGTCACCGCTAATACGGCGAAAGGAGAGGCCTGCTCGGCTTGCAATAGCCAGGCTATACGATGCACGAGCACCCTTGTTTTGCCACTGCCGGCGCCAGCCAGCACCAGTAGTTTCTCAGCTGGACTAGCAACAGCATTGCGTTGTTGCTCGTTGAGAGAGTCTAGTATGAGAGAAACATCCATGGTGTGCTATTTTAGCAAAAAGTAGCCGCTGTGTTTTTAGAGTATACATCGGGAATTTGCTAGAATGATGCGCCCTCTCGGGTGAGGTTAAGCTTTCAGTTTCAGGACCAACTTTCAGGAGACCCCCATGTCTGTCAGATCGGACAATGTGTCATTTAATTGGCAAGATCCATTCCTTATGGAAGAGCAACTCAACGAAGAAGAGCGCATGGTGCGTGATACTGCTAAACAGTATGCGCAAGAAAAACTTCTTCCCCGCGTGCGGGCAGCGTATCGCAATGAAGAGACCGATCCGGAAATATTTCGTGAAATGGGGGCCCTGGGATTACTTGGCCCGATGATAGAAGGTTATGGCTGTGCCGGAATGAGTTACGTCTGCTACGGGCTGATTGCCCGCGAGATAGAATCGGTAGATTCAGGTTATAGGTCCATGATGTCCGTGCAGTCAAGCCTGGTCATGCATCCCATCAATAACTTTGGTACCAAGGAACAGAAAGAAAGGTACCTGCCCAAGCTAGCAAGTGGTGAATTCATAGGCTGCTTTGGATTAACCGAGCCGGATCACGGCTCGGACCCAGGCGGTATGAACACCCGTGCACGAAAGGTTGAGGGTGGATATAGTCTGTCTGGGGCCAAGAGCTGGATCAGCAACTCTCCGATCTCCGATGTGTTTATTATCTGGGCAAAGGATGAAGCGGGTGCTATCCGCGGGTTTATTCTTGATAAGGGCATGGATGGGCTGAGCGCGCCAAAAATAGAAGGCAAACTAGCTCTGCGGGCATCCATTACTGGTGAAATTGTCATGGACGAAGTTTTTGTTCCCGAAGAAAACAAATTGCCAGACGCGGAAGGGCTGGCTGGCCCTTTCAGTTGCCTTAACTCGGCAAGGCTAGGCATCGCATGGGGAGCATTGGGAGCAGCAGAAACCTGCTGGCATACAGCGCTTCAGTACACAATGGATCGGAAACAGTTTGGTAGACCGTTGGCGGCTAACCAGCTCATTCAAAGAAAACTAGCCCAGATGCAAACCGATATTTCACTAGGACTGCAAGGTTGCCTGCAGGCTTGCCGGCTAAAAGATCAAGGTAAGCTGGCGCCACCGCTTATCTCGCTCCTGAAGCGAAATTCCTGCCTCAAGGCGCTCGATACGGCTCGGGACGCGAGGGACATGTTAGGAGGCAACGGCATTTCAGATGAGTATCCAGTTATGCGGCACGCTCAGAACCTGGAAGTCGTGAATACTTATGAAGGGACTCAGGACATTCACGCCCTGATATTGGGGCGGGCACAGACTGGTATCCAAGCGTTCACTGGTGCGTGAAATTTTGGAAACCGCTTCCAGCCACTAATAACAATAAAAGGAGCGGGCATTCACGCTCAGAGGTGGCTGAGAACAACGCCCACGAATATTACAGCACCAACCCAGTTGTTGTTGAGAAACGCTTTGAGACAAAGATCTGGCAGCCGGTCCTTAATGAGATATTGCTGATAGGCGAGCAACACGCAGACGGAAAGCAAGGATAAATAGTAAGCCGACCCCAGCTCAAGCTGTTGGCCAGCCAACCACATCGAGACGACAAACATGATTTGTAAGAGTGCGATAAAGTACTTGTCCATATCGCCGAATAGAACGGCAGTTGACTTAACGCCTATCTCGATATCAAATTCTCGATCTACCATCGCATACTGTGTGTCGTAGGCTATAGCCCAGATTACATTGGCCACAAATAGCAACAACGCCGGTCGCGGTATGGTTTCCGCTTGGGCTGTGAATGCCATTAATATACCCCAGGAAAAAGCAGCGCCCAGCACCAACTGAGGTAGGTTGGTATAGCGTTTCATAAATGGGTAGATGACCACGATGATAATAGCGCCAAAAGACAGCAAAATAGTGTAGAGGTTTGTGAATAACACAAGAAAGAAGCCGACCGTCGATAAGACACTAAAGTAATAAAATGCGTCCTGGCGCCTTAAAGTGCCACGCGCGAGTGGTCGCCCTTGTGTGCGACTGACGCTGCCATCGATTTTGTAGTCCGCGAAATCATTCATGCAACAACCAGCTGAACGCATGATTACGGTTCCCAGCACAAAGATCAGCAGTAGCCAAAGATCTGGCAGCCCCTCTGCCGCTATCCACAATGCACCGATAGTTGGCCAGAGCAACAGATAAATACCGATTGGTTTGTTTAACCGAGTAAGCTCGATGAATGCAGGTAGTTTTTCATAAAAATCAGGGAACAGGGTCTGGAACTGGTTAACTATTTTGGCCCATATAGCGGAAAAATCATTCATATGCGTAAATCTAGAACTGTACCGTGTCCCGCATTCCTAAATGAAGCGCATAGCATAAAGATTTAATTCCTTGCAAACAATGGCGCTCGTTTTGTTGAAACATTCCTAAACTTTGACATAGTTTACCCGGTCACCCAACCAACGTTTGACTAGGGGGTCGATTATTTCAGGGTACTGTTGCAGTATGATTTCCGATGCATCGTGTACCTCGTCGAGTAACTTCGCGTCTCTGGTAATGTTGGCCACGCGAAAAGTCATCAGGCCGGCTTGTTGGGTGCCTAATACCTGGCCAGGGCCTCTTAGCTCCAGATCTTTTTCGGCGATATGGAATCCATCGGTACTTTCTCTTATTACTTGCAAGCGTTGTTTGCTCGCGTCTGAAAGCGGAGTCTGGTAAAGCAGCAGGCAATGGCTCTCCAGGTGGCCTCGGCCAATCCTTCCACGTAGCTGATGTAGTTGGGAAAGCCCCAGCCGCTCGGGGTTTTCGATGACCATTACACTTGCGTTGGGCACATCCATGCCGACCTCAATTACGGTCGTTGCAACTAGTAGCTGTATATCCCCGGTTTGGAAGCGGTCCATTATTTCCATCTTTTGCTTAGACTTCATACGCCCATGGATTAGAGCAATGGCAAGATGAGGCAGTTGGTTTATCAGTTTCTCCGCGGTTACTTCCGCTGCTTGACATTGTAGAGCTTCGGATTCTTCAATAAGTGTGCAAACCCAATAGGTTTGGCTGCCTTCAGAACAAGCCTTATTGATGCGGTCGATAACTTCTTCGCGACGGGCACTTGAGATAATCGCTGTATTTACGGGGGTTCTACCCGGCGGCAGTTCATCAATGATCGAGTTATCCAGATCAGCATAGGCGCTCATAGCAAGAGTTCTCGGGATAGGAGTTGCGGTCATTACCAGCTGATGGGGATTGATATCGCCGGTGACCGCTTTCTCACGAAGCGCTAATCTTTGGTGAACTCCAAACCGATGTTGCTCGTCAATGATTATCAAGCCCAAGCGGAGATAGGCTACATCATTTTGGAATAGAGCATGTGTGCCAATAAGTAGCTGGCAGGAACCTTCAGCAAGGCTGTCGAGAATTTGCCTTCGTTCCGAGCCTTTGCTTTTCCCGCTCAGCCAGCCTACGCTGATCCCAAGGGGTGCAAACCAATTCCTAAAGTTAAGCAAGTGCTGTTCTGCAAGGATTTCGGTAGGAGCCATTAATGTTGCTTGGTAACCGCTTCCGATGGCATGCAAAGCAGAAAGGGCAGCTACCACCGTCTTTCCCGAACCGACATCTCCTTGTAGGAGCCTTAGCATGGGGCAGACGCTTGCCAAGTCCTGCGCAATCTGTAGATAGGCTTTCTGCTGCCCGCCGGTCAGCGTGAAAGGCAGGATTTGCAGGTATCTCGAGATCAGCTTATCGTCGGCTTGCAGCTGAGGAGCGCTCTGCTTTTTGGAATCATTTCTGAATCGGCGCATACACAGGCGGTGTGCGAGCAGTTCTTCGAAAGCAAGTCGCTTCTGGCCCGGATTAATCGCTTCGTTGGTCCAACTTAAAGCCGAATCAATGGGAGGCCGATGAATAAGTTTTATTGCTTCGGTGAGGCTCTGAAGCCCAAGTTGATGTGTTAGATATGGTGGCAGGTAATCCTGTACCTGGCCAGAATCCTCTAGAATTTCTAACGCCTGCCGCGCCACATTTCGTAATCTACCTTGTTGTAATCCCTCAGTAGTTGGGTAGTTAGGAGTGAGGGAATCAGCAACCGGTTCATTTTCGGGATCTTCCAGAATCCGATATTCCGGATGGTACATTTCCAGGCCAGATCTACCGCGCCTTACTTCTCCGAAACAGCGAACTTGTTTACCTGTCTGAAGCATCTCCTTCTGTGCCGCGCTGAAATGGAAAAAGCGCAAGTTGATAAACCCTGTGTTATCTCGGATCACACAGTGCAGGCTGCGACGTCGGCCAAACTGGATAGTGCTATTGACTATCTCTCCCTGCAGTTGGACCTGATCGCCGATCTTAACCTTTCCTATCAAACTAATCTTTGTTCGATCTTCGTATCGTAGCGGCACATGGAACAGCAGGTCTTGGACATTATAGATGCCTAGCTGGTTAAACTTTTTTTCAAGCGCAGGCCCAACACCTTTTAGCCGGGTAAGGGGAATCTGGTCGATTGGTTCGCTGTGCATTACTAATTTAATCCTGAAATGTCAGGATAGCACTTACGCTTGCTTTACGATAAATCTAGTGGGAACCGCTGAGTAATCGCTAAGCTGCAACGATAGCGTCTACTTCTATCATTGCCTGTTTTGGAAGCGCACTAACCTGAATCGTGGCCCGGGCAGGGTAAGGCTCAGAAAAATGTTCCGCCATGACGCTGTTTACCTGTGTGAAATTATTGAGATCGGTCAGATAAATTGTCAGTTTGACAGCATTCTGTAAGTGAGTGTCTGCAGCCTCGGCAATTGCTGACAAATTACGGAAGACCTGTCTGGTTTGTTCTTCAATACCTCCGTCAACCAGCGTCTGGGTCTCTGGGTCCAGTGGTATCTGACCGGAAAAAAACACGAGCGCACCGGACTTGATAGCCTGGGAATACGGGCCAATAGCAGCTGGGGCAGCATCGGTATGTATGGATCCGATGTTAGACATGACGCTCTTTGTTAAGCTCCAATAGAGCTCTTAATAACTTTCCGTACTCGGCGGCTCTTCACTCGAGTGACACTGGTTACCGCTTTGATTAGGCGCACTCGTTTCATGACATGGGCCAGATGCACGCGGTTGCGCACATTGAGAGACAGATTCACAATGATGAAGCGGGCATCCCGCTCTACCGTGCTAATCTTCTCTATGTTGGCCTCTGCACCGGTAATGGTAGTGGCGAGTGTGGCGATGATGCCTCGCAGGTTCTCCAGTTCTACCCGCAGCTCGACCGAAAACTCGCCTTCCACATTCGGGTCCCAACTAACGGCCACACATTTTTCCGGATTGTCCCGGATTTCGGTGATATTGTTGCAATCATCGGTGTGAATTACCATGCCACGACCAGAACTGATATGACCAACGATCGGATCACCAGGAATTGGATGACAGCACTTGGCATAATTCATTACCATGCCTTCCGAGCCCCGAATGGCTAGGGATTCCTGCTGCTCTGGTTTGCTCCCATTCTCGAGCAAAGCAATGTCGCTATGTTTTGTTAGTCTTTGGGCAATCAAGTAGGACATACGATTGCCGAGTCCGATTTCCTCAAGCAACTGGTCCAGCGATTTAAGGCTTGTTTGATTTAGCACGGTGTTGATATTTTCTTTGGCGACCGAGGCAAGGTTGCTACCAAAATTTGCTAGTGCCTTGTTAAGAAGCCTACGACCTAGAGCAACCGATTCTGAGTATTTCTGGTTCTTGAGATGGTGGCGGATATTGCTGCGAGCCTTACCGGTGATCACAAAGCTTAACCATGCTGGGTTGGGCTGGGTGCCCGGTGCAGTGATTATTTCAACTGTTTGACCGCTCTGCAGAGGTTCACTTAGAGGCGCTAGCCTGCGTGAGATACGGCAGGCCACACATGAGCTACCCACATCGGTGTGAATCGCGTAAGCAAAATCCACAGCAGTCGAGCCAGCCGGAAGCTCGAAGATCGTTCCCTTCGGCGTAAACACATAGATCTCGTCCGGGAATAAATCTATTTTCACATTCTCTATAAACTCCAATGAATTCCCTGCGTGTTTCTGAATATCTAACAGGCCATTGACCCATTCGCGGGCACGAATGTGGGCGTTGCTGGGCAGATCGTCACTAGACTTATAGAGCCAGTGTGAGGCGATGCCATTGTTGGCCATTGCTTCCATCTCTTCGGTGCGAATTTGAATTTCAATAGGCACGCCGTGCATGCCAAACAGAGTTGTATGCAGGGACTGATAACCATTCGCCTTGGGGATAGCGATATAGTCTTTGAAACGGCCGGGGACCGGCTTATAGAGGCTATGCACCGCACCAAGCACCCGATAACAAGCATCGACACTATTGACGACGATACGAAACGCGTAAACATCCATGATCTCGGAGAAAGATTTATGCTTGCTGCGCATCTTCTCATAGATGGAATAAAGGTGTTTCTCGCGACCAATGGTTCTGCCTGGAAGGCCTTCGCGCTCGAGGCAGGCCTCCAGGGAGGTCTGAATCTGCAGTACGATTTCTTTACGGTTGCCACGAACACGTTTCACAGCGGCGTTGATTCGTCTTGCCCTCATTGGGTAAAGAGCGGTAAAACACAACTCCTCAAATTCCACGCGCACATTGTTCATACCAAGCCGATTAGCAATTGGGGCATAGATGTCCAGCGTCTCCCGTCCGATGCGACGACGTTTGTCCGAGGTAAGGACCTCTAGCGTGCGCATATTGTGCAGGCGGTCTGCGATCTTCACCAGGATAACCCGAAGGTCTTTCGCCATGGCCATGGCCATTTTCTGGAAGTTTTCGGCCTGTGCTTCCGCATGGCTGCTAAATGTGATTTTGTTGAGCTTGCTGACTCCGTCCACCAGATCAGCAACAGTGTTCCCGAACTGGGATTTGATCGCAGTCTTTGTAACACCCGTATCTTCAATTACATCGTGCAACATGGCAGCCATTAGGCTTTGATGGTCCATGTGCATTTCGCTAAGAATGGAGGCAACTGCTAAAGGGTGGGTGACATAGGCATCACCGGTATGGCGCAACTGCCCTTCATGAGCCTGTTCTGCGTAATAATAGGCGCGCCTGACATTATTAATCTGATCTTTACCTAGGTAACTGGAAAGATCGTCGGCGAGAGAGTCTATAGTGTCCGGTGTGGCTATTTGCAAGAAACTACCCCTTAAGACTTACTCTTCTGCGGGAGGCTTTTCTTCCTGCGCCGCTGTTTCCGTAGGAGTTTCCTCTATAGCATTAAACCCCTCTTCTAGCTCTACGCTTGGTTTGTCCACCAAGATTTCGGCAGTCACCAGGTCGTCGGCGATTTCACGAAGCGCTATAACCGTGGGCTTATCATTGTCGATAGACACCATTGGGTCCTTGCCTTCGATTTGTAGCTGGCGAGCGCGTTTGCTCGAGACCATCACTAACTCGAAGCGGTTATCTACTTTGTCCAAACAATCTTCTACAGTAATTCGTGCCATTTTATTGCCTAAAACCTTATCGCTTAGCGCGTTCTGTCAAATTGTCGTCGTTGCCTTGGGTAGGCAGGATTGGCGTTACAGCCCGCTTTTCCATTGTTTTTTTGGCTTGACGGTTGAGGATCGGGGATTTTACTGAATTCCCGCGGAAATTGCATATTTTTTGGGAGACTATTTCGTCCTATTTGAGCACCAAATCGTTGGATTTCAATCCTTGGTCAGGCTGTCTAGGAGTGGTGCTAGGGTTTTCTCTTGATTTGCGACGGTCAGGCGCTTGGAATGAATGATGGCTTGGATATCACTTAGCGCCGTCTTGAACTTATCATTAACCACGATGTAGTCGGCCTCGGCGACATGTTCGAGAACGCTGCGGGCCTGTTGCATGCGGCTTTCTATCGTTGTCCGATTGTCTTGAGCGCGTTCGGTGAGTCGCTCGGTAAGTGCTTGAATGGAGGGGGGGAGGATAAATATGAAACATGCCTCGGGCTTGACGTTACGCACTTGTGCAGCGCCATGCCAATCGATTTCCAGAATTACATCGTATCCTTCGTCCAATTGTTTGTTTACCGAGCGCTGAGAAGTGCCGTAGTGATGCCCATAGACTTCAGCGTTTTCCAGAAATTCTCCAGCGGAAAGCATGCCCATGAATTCCTTTTCATCGATAAAGTGATAATTGATACCATTTTGCTCGCGGAGACGTCCTGGCCGTGTTGTATGAGATACCGAGACCCGCAGATTGTCATCGTCTTTTAACAGCGCGTTAACTAGAGTTGTTTTACCTGCACCTGAGGGAGCGGTGATTATGATTAATTTTCCCTTCGGCATTTTGTGGTTCCTTAAATCTGTTCACTCAACGTTTTGGATCTGTTCGCGCATCTGTTCTACCAGCACTTTTAGTTCCACGGCGCCTAGGGTTGTTTCCACAACAATAGATTTTGAAGACAGGGTGTTCGCTTCCCGGTTTAATTCTTGCATTAGGAAGTCCAACCGACGTCCTTTTTGCCCCTTTATCTCAAATACTCTTTCAACCTCTTTGAGATGAGAATCAATTCGATCTAGCTCTTCATCAATATCAGCTTTCTGTGCGAATACCACTATTTCTTGTTCAAGCCTAGCGGGATCCAACTCCACTTTCAGTTCTGCCAGCTTATCTTCCAAGGACTTTCTTTGCCTATCGAGTATATATGGCATTCTTTCCCGCACACTCGCAACAATCTCTCGGATAGCGGTGATACGCTGAAAGAGTGCTTGCTTTAGAGATTCCCCTTCACGCTTCCGACTCTCAATAAGTCCCTCGAGAGCGGCTTCAAATAACTGAACTGCTTCTGATCCCAGTGCTTCGACATCAATCTGCTGGCCCGTAATGACCCCTGGCCAGCGAAGCACTTCCATGCTACTAAGTTGTGATGTGCTACCAATCAGGCCCTGTATCTCAGAATTTGCCTGTGTAACTTTCTGAACAAGTTCTTTGTTTACCTGCAAACCTAAGGAAATAGATTCTGTTGCCTGAAACCGTAGTCGGCACTCAACCTTACCGCGTTGAAGTTGTTTTCTGACAATTTCGCGAATCGAGTTTTCCAAACCACTAAAGGCTTCGGGGAGCTTTATACTACTTTCGAGGTAGCGGTGGTTAACGGATCGGATTTCCCATGTCAGAGAGCCCCAAGCCTTTTCCAACTGCTGCCTTGAAAAGGCAGTCATACTTAACATCATGACAGCAAACTTTGTGCAATAGAGGCGCCATTCTATCGCAAGTAGCACAAGGACATCGAGCAAACTTGGCGTTTACCCTCGCACTACAAGAGAATTTCGAGGATAATTTGCAGCACTTTCTAAGACCTAAACTCGTTTAACTTACATATTTCGAATGACAGAAAAAACTCGATCAAGTAACCGTAAACCCGATGAATTACGCGCGATTCGATTAACCCGGCATTACACCATGCATGCTGAAGGGTCTGTATTGGTTGAATTTGGTGACACAAAAGTGCTTTGTAATGCGACAGTAGAAGATTCAGTGCCTCGTTTTCTTAAGGGCACTGGTAAGGGTTGGATAACTGCTGAGTACGGCATGCTGCCGCGCTCCACAGGGAGTCGAATGGACCGTGAAGCTGCGAAAGGAAGGCAGTCCGGCAGAAGCCTTGAGATTCAGCGGTTGATCGGCCGCTCGTTGAGGGCAGCCGTAAACCTTGAACAGCTCGGCGAGCACACCATTAAAGTGGACTGTGATGTTGTTCAAGCTGACGGTGGCACCCGAACTGCATCCATCACTGGCGGCTGTGTAGCTCTAATTGATGCGATTTCCTATATGCTGGAAAAGGATATGATACAGGTGAATCCATTGAAAGAAATTGTTGCTTCAGTGTCGGTAGGTATTTATCGGGGACGCACTATACTGGATATGGATTACGAAGAGGACTCCGGAGCAGAAACAGATATGAATATTGTAATGACAGCTTCTGGGGGGTTTATCGAGGTTCAAGGTACGGGTGAAGGAAAGGATTTTAGCCATTCCCAATTACTAGAGATGGTTGCATTTGCAGAAAATGGTATTAAGCAATTAATTGAAGCACAACAGAAATCCTTGGCCTAAAACTGTACGCGAAATTCAAAGAAAGATAATTAGGGATGAGGATCTGAAAGCTAGCCGGTGGAGAAGAATGTAGAATAATGCAGTCATTTCAAGAAGACTTTCTAAATTTTGTCATTGAGCATGACATTCTTCGTTTTGGGCAATTCACACTCAAGTCTGGCCGTCAAAGCCCTTATTTTTTTAATGCTGGGTTGTTCAATTCTGGGGAAAAGCTATCGTTTCTTGCCCAGAGCTATGCAGCGGCGATTGTCCACTCGGGGCAGGAATTTGATGTTTTGTTTGGCCCGGCCTACAAAGGTATTCCCCTTGTCTCTGCGACGGCCATGGTTCTAGCTAGTAATTACGGTATAAATAAGCCCTTCTGTTTTAATCGAAAGGAAACCAAGGACCATGGTGAGCACGGGTTAATTGTCGGTGCCGAGCTTACCGGCAATGTCATGATAATTGACGATGTTATTACTGCCGGGACAGCGATTCAGGAGGTGTCTGATATTATTGTTGCTAACGGAGCAATTCTAGTTGGCATCACAGTGGCAATGGATCGGCAAGAAAGGGGCACGGGATCGCTCTCGGCGATTCACGAAATTGAGCAGAACCACCAAATAAAAGTCACTAGTATCATAGATCTACAAGATATAGTTGACCATCTCCAAAAAGGTAAGGGCAACGAGAGACGGCAGCAAGTTGACGCTGTGCTCGCTTATCGCAAGGAATACGGGATTTAGACATTATCCCTGAATGAGGCCGTCCAACTAGCTGTCTAAGGTGGTTATGGGTGCAGTATAGGGGGCCAGCAAGTTTCTGCTAAGGAATTCCCATTGCGTATCCCAATTCTCCAGTGGGGATTTTTTAAACTCGCTTCTCACAAACTGAGCCAATCTTCCCTCACATGTAGCCAACAGCAAATTGGCTAGTGCCGTTGGGGATACGCCCGGTTTCAAATTTTCCCGAATCTGTGCTTCCCGCAATACTTGTTTGAGTTGCGACTCCACCCGGTTAAGTAACTGAGCTACGCGAGCCCGCAGACGCTCGGTCTCACCGGCAAGAGCGTCTCCGGTGAGTAACCGTGTCATGCCTGGGTTCTTATCTGAAAAATTCAGCAACAGCGTAAGTATATTGTGGCATCTTGTTTCAGCACTGGACTCGTCGTCTAAAATACGAGATATACGAAGAAACAAGGTTTCTTCGATAAATTTTATCAGGCCTTCGAACATCCGAGCCTTGCTGGGGAAATGGCGATATAGTGCGGCTTCTGATACTCCGACTTCTTCTGCCAATGCCGCAGTGGTGATTCTCTCTCCGGGCGCGGTTTCCAGCATGCGAGCCAAGGCTTGAAGGATTTGGTCTTTGCGTGACACCTTATTGTTATCCATGATTCGCTTATCCGATCGTTCTAAAATTGTAGATCAGTGGTTTTGTCATTGATTTAGCCCGCTCCTTGTAATCAAGGTTCCTACGCCTTCGTCGGTGAATATTTCCAAAAGCACTGCGTGCTCTACTCTACCGTCGATTATGTGGGCGCTATGAACTCCGCCTTTCACGGCCTCTAGCGCGCACTCGATCTTCGGTAACATCCCTCCTCGAATTGTTTTATCGGCGATTAGTTTAGCAACCTGTTTGATACTGAGACCAGTCAGAACCGTGCCCTTCCCCCCTTGTACTCCGGCTACATTGGTAAGCAAAATGAGTTTCTCTGCACGTAAAACCTTGGCAATCTCTCCAGCTACCGAATCGGCGTTGATGTTATAGCTGGCCCCTTTTTCATCGGTGCCAATTGGGGCGATTACCGGGATGAAATCGCTATCCTTCATGACTTCCAGCACCTTTGTGTCAATGCTAACTACCTTGCCAACCTGACCGATATCAACAACCTCGTCATCACCCTCATTAGGTTTGATTCGCAGCTTTTTAGCCTTTATGAGGTTGCCATCCTTACCAGTTACGCCAACAGCTTTACCGTGATTTTTGTTAAGAAGACCTACGATTTCCTTATTAACCAATCCACCGAGAACCATTTCAACAACGTCCATCGTTTTGCTATCAGTGACTCGTAGTCCGTTAACGAAATTGGATTCAATATTTAGCTGATCTAGAACATTGGCAATTTGGGGCCCACCACCATGCACCACGATGGGATTTATGCCAACCAGTTTCATTAGCACGATGTCGCGAGCAAAACTTTGCTTGAGCTTTTCATCCGTCATGGCGTTGCCGCCGTACTTAACGACCACCGTGCGGCCAGTGAACTTCTGAATATAGGGAAGAGACTCAGTGAGTACTTCAGCGATATTCTTTGCGCTATCGATTGTAAGTGACATGGGTTTTAATCCGGTGGGCTTAAATCTAAGTGTTTATTCAATTTACGAATTAAGACTTTAAACGGATCCTTGATGGTTTTAACTGCAGCCATAATCGAGTCAAGACGCTGTATCTAACTGGGCAGCGACGAGCTGAAGCATCTTTCGGGCAACAACATTCTTGTTTGATTCGGGCAATTCCTGTTCTTGGTCCTTGCTAATCGCTGTAACAGCGATTGTTTCACTATCAACACTTTCGCTCACATTGTTGGCGAACAACAGATCTAGGTTCTTCTGCTTCAGCTTCTTCCTCCCATTTTCTAATATGTCCGTAGTTTCAGCGGCGAACCCCACAACAAGGGGGCGGTGTTCCAGTTTTGCTACCTCGCTAATGACGTCAGGATTTCTTACTAAGGTAAGTTGCAGCTCTTTGTCTTTTTTCTTGATCTTTTGTGGAGCTATTTCTCTAGGGCGATAGTCCGCTACAGCGGCAACACTAATGAAGACGTCAGCATTGTCGATGTTGGCGAGCGTCGCGTCCAGCATCTCGCTCGCGGTGACAACATCGATGCGTCGCACGCGATCGGGTGTCACAATGTTTACGGGGCCGCTAATCAGGATTACTTGGGCACCAAAGCCAACGGCTTCCTCAGCCAGGGCATACGCCATTTTCCCTGAACTGCGATTACTAATAAACCGAACTGGATCAAGCGCTTCCTGGGTTGGCCCGCCGGTTATAATAAATTTTTTACCTGCCAGAAAATCCGCTTCAAATAAGCCGGCGCAGAGATTGATAAGTTCGACTGGTTCCAGCATGCGTCCGAGACCGACATCACCGCAGGCTTGGTCGCCTTCTCCTGGACCAAAGATATAAAATTGTCGCTCTTTTAGTGCTTGCAGGTTAGCTTGGGTACCGTCATCGGCCCACATGGCTTGGTTCATTGCCGGTGCAATTGCAATAGGTGCGGAGGTGGCCAATACCAAAGTGCTGAGAATGTTATCTGCGTGGCCATGGACTATCCGAGCAATAAAATCAGCTGTTGCTGGAGCGATCATGACCAAGTCTGCCCAGCGTGCAAGCTCGATGTGGCCCATAGCTGCCTCTGCTTCAGTATCCAGTAGATCAAGATGTACGCGATTACCGGAAAGAGCTTGCATAGTGAGAGGAGTTATAAACTCGACTGCCGACTTAGTCATGGCAACCCGCACCTCGGCACCTGCCTTTGCAAGGAGCCGTGTAAGTTCAGCACACTTATACGCAGCAATTCCGCCGGTAATGCCCAAGATAACGCGTTTGTTAGTGAGGCTTAACATGGGAACCATTGTGAAATCTAGCACCCTAATCAGGGAGCGCTAGACTAGCAGGTCGCTCTGTCCGACGCAATTTGGGCTGCGGCTAAGGTAAATGTCAATGTTTGGGGTATGCTTAGCCATTAATTATGAATACATGAATTTGCCGTTACGATACTGATTTCCTGCCGATGCGTTAGCGGTCTTTGGAAAAAGAACTTGATGTTGGCTTCAAGCATTGGCCCGAAGCGCAGTTCCCGCTGGCTGTAATGTACAATCGTACTTGCACTCAGATTGTTGCAAATATATGCGACTTCCTCCGATCTTCCTGCAGACGCCAGCGATAGAGCCCTAGAAAGGCTGAATCCCTTGCCATTGAAGGGGTGTTCTGGTATAAAACGCGATCTTTTTACCCTCGGGAGTTGACGGATAAGTCAATACTCTTGAGAGGTTGCATATTGCTTTAGGTTACGATCCTTTTTGCAGGATCAAGAGGCAGAAAGATGTCCAGGCTTTGTATGGTAACAGGCAAAAAACCGGCCGCAGGTAACAACGTTTCGCACGCCAACAATAAGACCAAGCGACGATTCTCGCCCAATATTCAAAATCATCGCTTCTGGGTGGAGTCTGAGAAGCGTTTTGTAAAGCTTCGTGTTTCCACCAAGGGTATGCGTATTATCGATAAACTTGGAATAGACACGGTGTTGGCTGATATACGTGCAAAGGGTGCGCGTGTTTAGGCTCTGAAAATGGGGCAGGCACTACAGGTGTACAAACATGAGAGAAAAAATCAAATTAGTATCAAGCGCTGGAACCGGTCACTACTACACCACTGACAAAAACAAACGCACTACGCCAGACAAGTTAGAGATCAAGAAGTTTGATCCAGTGGTACGTAAACATGTGCCCTACAAAGAATCCAAGATCAAGTAGAATTGCTGATCACGTTTAACTAAAATACCGCCATTGTTATTGGCCTTCTGTTAGGTTTACAAGTAATTACTTAGCCCGGCTCAATTGTTTCGCAAGTCTTTCTGTTTTTAGCTGTAGCTCTGGATCTTCTTCGAATTCGATCTTCAGTTTACCAACCGTCGTTGAAACTGTGCCGTATCGTTTTAGCCTGAACAGCTTAGCTATTGACTGCAGAGTCACAGCAGAAAGCTCCTGGCATAAATACATGGCAACCCATCGTGGTACGTTTTTTGATCCAGGGCCTCGGGCTGCTTTGTATATACTCGCTTCTGTTACTTTGAACCGTTTTGCAACAGCGGATACAGTTTTTTTGCAGGATGGGCGCCACTTGGCGTTGGCACCACGGGACAGACCTCGCACCGAAGTAGCCGAGCGCTTTCTTTGTGCCGCCTTGAGAAATTTTTTGTCTCCCATGATGGACGGCAGATTTTTTTTGCCATAGAAATGAGAAAATTCGCCATCCACTCCCAGTGCAATATACTTCCTGTAAGCAGAGGGACGCTTTGCTACAGCAACGCGAAGTTGTCGAAGGGTATCGTCGCGATTGAACCAGACCGGAGGGTTGGTACTCCCACGCGTAAAGTAGGTGTAGCTGATATAAGGATAGGTGTTCCGCTCTGAAACCTTGACTTTGGAGTTAATATAACGAGAGAGTGGAAGCAAGTACTTATCAGCTTGTATAAGCACAGCCTTGTATCGACCCCTAAACAGGGAACCTGCCATGTTCTTCATAGATTGATACTGTTGCGTATAAAGGCCGTCGACCTGGCGCATGAATCTGCTTAGATTACCCTCGGGGGTTTTAACTACCAGATGGTACTGATCACGCAACAAGCAGTAAGCATGTACCTCAACATTCAACCGTGAACAAGTTTCCCCCAAAGCTTCTAGGAAGATTTCAAAATACTTTGGAGAAGGAAATACGCGTTGGTTGCCCAAACCATAATTGGACACGTGATAAGTTGCGTCGGGGTATTCTATTCGAAGAGGTCTCGCCATTTTTAATTCTCTGGTTTTGTTCGTGGATATAACTAGAGCTGACCCTATATGGATCTAGCCCTATAGGTATCGTAATTAAACATGCCCGTCAACAGAATTAGTATTGATGTAATACAAATCATTTAAAGCTAAAAATTAAACCAAAAAAATAATTCTGTGTCACTGCAATAGCACTATTTAAATATGTAAATTAATGCGAGGCTTGACCCCTTTTAAAAATATGGTGCGCTTTATCGGCGATAAGCAGTAACAATCACTCTCTTTGGGGCAGGTAATCCTTCGATAGTTTTATTTTCGTCGTATAAGTCCAATGCTTCTCTTAAAGATTCAAAGGGCATCCAACCCGTACTTCTTTGTTCTTCAATAGTCGTTACTGATTCGTTAATTACTTCAATGTCAGCATATCCAGA
>Ga0207962_1000063_pt1 | contig 28332 bp, 20 predicted proteins | sample Knorr_S15_td_AAI_FD_185603 | JGI IMG/M metagenome (GOLD analysis project Ga0207962, IMG submission 185603) | Marine microbial communities from Southern Atlantic Ocean transect - Knorr_S15_td_AAIW_ad_750m_LV_A (SPAdes) (version 2) | ecosystem: Environmental > Aquatic > Marine > Oceanic | place... | reverse complement strand
GGAGCAGCGGCACCGCCACCGTCATCGGAGCCACAGGCCCCAGCCAGCAGCGTGAACGTCGCCAGAAGCGCCGTCAACCAACGCAGTCGAGTACTCATGGAAACAGGTTCCCCCCGTGTTGAGAAGTGATTACCCGGGCATGGAGTGACGCGCGTCACCCCGCCCGAGGAATCGGACAGTAGACGGGGTTGTGGCCACTCTCCTAACCGCGCGGCCAACTAGTCATGAGTTCGTCATAATCTGCTCCAGCGTGCCACTTGCGCGATCTTGCAGGCCCTACCCGCACAGTTCGGGGGGCCTGTCCGGCCAACCGGGTCACAGGGGCCCTGCTGCCGGTTCTAGCCTCGTCGGTCGTGTCCCACCCGCTGCCAGAGGTCGACGAGCACGGCCTCGTCATACGTGCCACTCCGGCCCCCCTCCCCGAGGGTCCGTCCACGGTCGCCGCCTGCCTCGAGGCCGGTTGTCGTGACCACCCGGACCGCGACGCCCTCGTATGGGGAGACCGTGTCCTCACCTACGCCGAGCTGAACCTCCGGGTGGCCGCTGCCGCCGGTGGCCTCACGTCGCTCGGCATCGGACCCGGAGACCGGGTCGCATGCTCGCTGACGAACCAGCCCGCCCTCGTGGAGGCCTTCCTGGCGACACAGAGACTGGGAGCGGTGTGGCTGGGGGTCAACACCAACCTCACGCCCGACGAGGCCGGCTGGCTTCTGGACGATGCCGACGCCGCGGTCGTGGTGGTGGGTTCCGACCGGACAGGGATCGGAAGGGGCCGGCAGACGATCACCATGGACCCGACCGGCAACGGCAACGATGACTGGGCTGAACTGGTGGACGCCGGCAGGCCAGCTCCGACGGTCAGAGTGGACCCTCACGCCCCGGCAGCCATTGCCTACACGTCCGGCACGACCGGCCGTCCCAAGGGAGCCGTCCACTCCCAGCACAACCTGTTGTGGCCGGGCATCTCCAGTCGCCGCTCCTATCCGGCAATCGACGGGGAGCGCCACGGCACGGCCCTGGCCCTCACCATCCTCAACATCCTGGCCCTCGGACCGCTCTGGGCCTACCTCCGGGGCACCACCGCCGTGCTGGTCCACCGGACCGACGCCGTCGGCCTCGCCGCCGCTGTCCGCCGACACCGGATCAACCGGATCACGCTCGTCCCGACCATGGCCCACGACCTGGTGGCCCACCCCGAGGTGGACCGCGAGGACCTGGCCACCCTCACCCAGACGATCATCGGAGCCGGCCACTCTCCGCCGGCTCTCAGGGTGGCGTGGCTCGAGAAGTTCGGCAGCCGTGCCCTGGCGGGCTACGGCCTCACAGAGGCACCGACCGGCGTGACCCGGGAGCACGTGGACCGCCCGACCCGCGACGACGGGGCCGGCTACCCCCTCGAGCCGGTCCGTGTGGTCGTCGTGGATGACGACGACCGGGAGGTTCCCCATGGTGGGACCGGCGAGATCTGCCTCGCACCGGTGACCGAGGGGCGGTGGGCGGGCACATGGACCCCGATGCTGGGCTACTGGAACAATGGAGAGGCCACGGCCGAGGCGCTCCGCGGCGGGATGCTCCACACCGGCGACCTCGGCCTGCTGGACGAGCACGGCCAACTGGTCATCCGTGGACGTCGCACCGAGATGATCCTGCGGGGTGGGGAGAACGTGTACCCGGTGGAGGTGGAGAGGGTGCTGCTCGAACATCCCGACGTTGAGGAGGCCGCGGTGTTGGGGCTGCCCGACGACCGGCTCGGAGAGGTGGTGGTCGCCTGCCTGGTCCCGTCCGGACACGCCGATCCCGACACCCTGGCCGGCGAGGTGGCGACGTTCTGTCGGGACCGCCTGGCCCGCTACAAGGTCCCGGAACAGTTGGTGATGGTGGGCGCACTCCCCCGCAACGCCATGGGCAAGGTGGTGAAGGCCGAGCTGACCCCCCGGTTCGACGGGTCCTGAGCGCCCTACCGGGCCAGGGGCACGACGCCCCCGTCGGCCACCGACACCCCCACCTGGTCGCCGACGATCTGCGACCCGTCCGACCAGGCCCGTATCCATAGGCCGGCCACGTCGAGGTCCACCACGGCCCGACCGCCCCGGATCGATGTGCCCAGGACCTCGGCCACTGGGTCGCCGTCCACCGGTACTACGTGGACCGTCAGGCGGTCACTTCGGACCAGCACGGTGCCCGGGCCGTCGCCGAGCCGACCCAGGGGGCAGGAGCCGGACCCGTCCAGCACGACCAGGTTTTCGTGGCCCAGGCACTCGGCGGCGTGCACCGATCCCGGATCGGCCCACACCTCGGCGGGCGCACCGATCCGGTCGATTCGGCCGTCACCCAGCACGGCTATCCGGTCGGCCAGGGCGAAGGCCTCGTCGTGGTCGTGGGTGACGTGGACCACCGCCTGGCCAAGCCGGCGTAGCAGCACCCCGAGGTCCGCCGTGAGCCGCTCCCTCAGGACGCGGTCCAGGGAGCCGAACGGTTCGTCCAGCATCAGCAGGCGGGGCCCGGCAGCCACCGACCGGGCCAGGGCCACCCGCTGGGCCTCACCTCCCGAGAGGGTGTCGACCCGGCGCCGACCGAACCCCGCCAGCCCGACCATCTCGAGCGCCCTGGCCACCCGCTGCACCCTCTGGTCGGCCGGCATCCCGGCAACCCGCAGCCCGAACTCCACGTTGCCCGACACGTCGCGGTGCGGGAACAGGGCGTGGTCCTGGAACATCAGCCCGAAGCCACGCTCATGGGTCGCCACGTCGGTCAGGTCGTGGCCGCGCCACAGGATCCGCCCGGCCGACGGACGCTCCAGGCCGGCGATGGCACGCAGCAGGGTGCTCTTGCCGCAACCCGACGGCCCCAGGAGCACCAGCACCTCGCCCTCGGCCACCTCGAGGTCCACGCCGTCGAGCACAGGCACGCCGTCAAAGGCCACCGACAGGCCGTCGACGCGCAGGGTCACAGGTCCCCGCGGACGGCGCCACGCCGCCCCCAGCCCTCGATGGCCAGCACCGAGGCCGCGGTCAGCACCATGAGCACCACGGCTAGCGCCATGGCCTGTCCCCTCAGCGCCTCCCCGGGTGTGCCCAGCAGCCGGAACAGGGCCAGCGGGGCGGTCAGCCGGTCGGGATGCCGGGGCAGGAAGGATGTTGCCCCGAACTCCCCCAGGGAGACGGCGAACGAGAAGGCGCCGCCCACGGCCAGCGCCCGGGCGGCGATCGGAAGGTCCACGTCGCGCCGCACCCGTGCCGGCGACGCACCCAGCACCGCTGCGGCCTCCCGGAGGCGATGGTCGATGCTCCGCAGCGTGGGGACCACGGTCCGCATCACGAACGGCACGCCGATCAGCGCATGGGCCACCGGCACCAGCCAGCGCGACGACCGCAGGTCCAGCGGCGGCTCGTCAAGGGCGATGAGCATGCCGAATCCGACCGTTACCGCCGACGCCCCCAGGGGAAGCATCAACCCGAGGTCGAAGAGCCGGGACGTCGTACGGCGGCCGTGGACCACGACGACCGACGCCAACCCGCCTACCAGCACGGCGAGGCCAGTCGCCACCACGGCGAAGAGCAGCGAGTTGCGGAGCGCCCCGAGGGCCGAGATCGGCAGCAGGTCCACCCGGTCGGCCAGCGCGGCGTAGTTGCGCATCGACCATGCAGCGTCCGCCCCCCGACCCGACGCCAGCGAACGCTCCACCAGCACGGCGATTGGCAAGCCGAGCACCAGGGCCAGGAGCCCGAGGTTCCCGGCCAGGAGCCGACCGCCGGCGCGCGGCAGGACGCGCCGGACCGGTCGCTGTCCGACGGCGCGACGACGCTGCATCCGGTTGGCGACCACCACCATCGCCGTAACAGCCACCAGCTGCACGACGGCCAGCGCGGTCGCCGAGGCCAGGTCGCCCCGGAACACGGCGTGGCGCCACACCTCGGTTTCCAACGTGGCCCGGGTCGGCCCACCCAGTATGAGGATCACCCCGAACGACGTGAAGCAGAACAGGAACACGATCGAGGCTGCGGCAGCCACCGCTGGCCAGAGGCGGGGCAGGGTCACCCACCTGAAGGCCTGCCACGGGGTGGCGCCGAGCACCCGGGCCTGTTCCTCGGGGCGGCTGTCCAACCCCTCCCAGAAGGTGCCCACGGTGCGCAGCACGATGGCCACGTTGAAGAAGACGTGGGCGGCCAGGATCGCCCCCACCGTCCGGGTCAGCCGGAGCGGGCCATCGGACAGCCCGATCCTCTCGAACAGGGCCAGGAATGCTCCCCCGACCACGACGGTGGGGAGCACGAACGGCACCGTGGCCGCCGCCCGCAGCACCGCACGCCCCCGGAATCGGCGACGGGCCAGCAGGTGGGCGCCCGGCCAGGCGACCAGGACGGCCAGGGCCGTGGAGGCCACGGCCTGCCAGAGGGTGAACCAGACCACGCCCCGGAACGACGCCCGCCCGGGAAGCCCGGCAAGCCGCTCGAGGCCACCGACGCCTATGCCCCTGACCAGGATCGACCCGACCGGATAGAGGAAGAAGACGGCCAGGAAGCCGGCCGGTATGGCGACACAGAGCACCCGGGCCGATGACCGGACCAACCTCACGTCAGGTCACCGGAGCACGATCTCGGTCCACCGTTCGGTCCACGCATTGCGGTTCGCCTCGATCTCGGCCGGCTCCAGCATGTACGGATCGTCGGCCAACCGCACGAAGTCCACGAACGCCTGTGGCAGCGCCGCCGAGGCCAGCGCCGGAAACATGAACATGTTCAGCGGTATGTCCTCCTGGAAGGTCGGTGAGAGGAGGAAGTCGACCAGCAGCTCGGCGGCCGCCCGGTGATCCGTACCGGCGAGGATGCCGGCGAACTCGACCTGGCGGAAGCAGGTGTCGGTGACCACCCCGGTGGGTGGGGTGTCCACCGGCGGGTCGGCGTAGATGACCTCGGCCGGAGGGCTGGAGGCGTAGCTCACGACAATCGGTCGACTCCCACCGCCGGATACGAACTCGCCCCAGTAGGCGTCCTCCCAGCCAGCCGTAACCACCACCCCGTTGTCGCGCAGCGCAGCCCAGTAGTCCTCCCAGCCGTCGCCGTACTCGGCGATCGTGGCCAGCAGGAAGGCGAGGCCGGGCGACGACGTCTCGGGGTTCTGCACGACCAGCTGGTCGGCGTAGGCCGGATCGACGAGGTCGGCGAGCGTCGACGGGGCCGGGTCGTCGACGTCGAACCGGTCGATCCAGTAGTTGAGGCACACGTCGCCGAAGTCGATCGGCGTGACCCGGTTGGTCGGGTCGAGCTGCAGGGAGGTCGGCACTCCGGCCAGGGCCGGCGACTCATATGTCTCGAACAGCCCGGCATCAAGTGCCCTCTGGAGGAACGTGTTGTCCACGCCGAACATCACGTCGCCCAGCGGATCGCCGGTCGTGAGGATGGCCGCCGAGACCATCTGGCCGGTGTCACCGGCCGTCTGGAGGACGACCTCGATCCCGGTCTCGGCGGTGAACGCCTCGAGCGTGCCTTCCGACACCCAGAACGAATCATGGGTGATCAGGGTCACCGGGCCGGTCGGCGGTCCCTCCTCCACAGGCGACGGGACCGCAGTGGTCGCCATGCCTCCGGAGCTGAGCGGAACCGTGGTGGGGTCGTCGCCACCACCGCAGGCAGCAGCCGTCAGGGCCGCCACGAGGACGAGAAGGAACCGAAGGCGGAATCGGAATCGGGGTCGGAGGTTCAGCACGTGATCTCCCTTCGCCGGCATTACCCGGAGCAGGTTCTGGTCGGGTCGACAGCGCCCCCGTCGATTGCGACGGTCGCTGCCCTCTCAGCCCGGCATGAGGCCCGAGCTCCCCGGTTGGTTGTCGCCTCGAGACTACCGGTCGGCCAGTGCGACGTGGAAGGCCGGACGGGTACGGCGAATTACCGGAGGTCGAGCGGGAGGATGGCTCGGATATCAGCCGACGACCGGCCGATGTGCAGTTCGCAGGGCCCCGGGTCGACGTGCCAACCGGGCTCATCCCGGGGGGCCACCCCCTGGCCCGACGCCACCGGGGACCTCGAGGAACGTTCGGAGTGCCCGGGATCGCCGGGGTCCCAGTAGGCGAAGGCACGGTGGTCCAGCACGACGACGACGTCGGCAGACCCTCCCGGCTCCAGGCGTACCTTGGCGAAGCCCTGGAGTTCGCTCACCGGTCGGGACAGGCGCGTGGCCAGGGGCGCCACGTAGCACTGCACGACCTCGGAGCCCGCACGGTCCCCGTCGTTGGTTACCGGCACGGTGACGGTCACAGTGGCGCCGGCCTCCATCTCGGTGATCGTGGGGACCTCGCCCAGCGAGGGCTTACCCCAGGAGAACTCCGTGTACCCGAGGCCGTGGCCGAACGGGAAGGCCACCGGTAGCTGGCGCGCCTGGTACCAGCGGTAGCCGGTGAACAACCCCTCGCCGTACACCACCCGACCGTTTTCGCCCGGATAGTGGAGGAATGCCGGGGTGTCCTCCAGCCGATGGGGCACCGTGGTGGGCATGCGACCCGACGGCTCGTCGTCCCCAACCAGCACGTCGACCAGGGCGTCGGCCATCTCCTGGCCGCCGAACCAGGTCTGGAGAATGGCCGGAGCCACGTCGGCCCAGTCGCTGGTGACCACCGATCCCGCGTTGACTACCACCACGGTGTCCGGGTTCGCCGCGCACACCCGCCGAATCAGTTCCGGTTGGCCACCGGGCAGGTCCATCGACTCCCGGTCCCGACCCTCGGTCTCCCAGTCGAGGTTGGTACCCACCACGAGCACGACGGCATCCGCCTCGGTGGCTACCGCCACGGCCCGGTCCATGAGGTCGTCCGGCGACGGCGTCCGCACCCCGACCTTGGCGCCGCTCAGGAACGCCGCACCCTCCGACGTCCATTCGACTGCGACGGCGACGGGTCGACCGGCGAGCATGGGGACCACGGCGCCCGCCTCGGCGCTCCCCATCCCAAAGAACTCCTCACCGGGCGGCATGGGTCGGGCGATCCCGTCGACCACCACCTGGCCGTCCACCAGCAGTCGGGCCCGCCCGGCCTGCACCAGGGTGAGGATGTGGTCACCATCGACCACCGGGGTGAACGTGGAGGTTGCCCGGAACGAGAAGGACCGCATGTCGGACACCCCCGGGACCCGGTCGAAGTGCAGGATCCGGCCGTCCCGGAAGGCGGCGGTCCCCACCTCCGGACCCGTCCAGTCGGTGGAGTCGAAGTAGGCCACGTCGAATCCCCGCCCGCCGTCGGACCGTTTCGTGGCCCGGCCGCCCAGTGGCTGCGCCGACCTGTCGGTAACGACGCCGGGCTCGTAACGGACCTCCAGGCGATCCCCCAGGCGGTCGACCAGGGCGTCCAGGGGAGAGGTCTCGTGCTGGGCCACCAGGGCTGACGAGCCCCCACCCATGACCATCGCCGCCGCCGCGTTCGGGCCGATCACCGCCAGGCTGGCCAGCCGGTCCACGGCGAGCGGGAGGACCCGGTCGTTCTTCAGCAGGACCATGGCCTCGGCGGCGGCCCGCCTTGCCAGCGTCCGATGGGTCGGCTCATCCAGCTGCTCTTCTTCCCGCACGTGCGGCTCCTCGAAGGCACGGGTCCGCTCGGCCAGAAGCAGGAGTCGACGTGCTGCCCTGTCCACCACCGACTCGGGGACCTCTCCGGCCTCGACAGCCTCCACCAGCCGCTCGCCGTACCAACGGGGCGGTCCGGGCATCTCCAGGTCCAACCCGGCAATGGCCGAGGCAGCCGTCGACCTGGCTCCGAACCAGTCCGAGACCACGATGCCGTCAAAGCCCCATTCGCCCCGCAGCACCGTGTCAAGCATCCACCGGTTCTCGGCGGCGTAGGTCCCGTTGACCCGGTTGTACGAGGCCATCACCCCCCAGGCGCCGCCCTCGGTGACCGCCATCTGGAATGGACGCATCGAGACCTCCCGCAGGGTCCGCTCGTCCACCTCCGACGAGATGGTCGTCCTCTCGAACTCGGAGTCGTTGGCCACGAAGTGCTTGACCGTCGTACCGACGCCACCGGCCTGCACACCGCGGATGAAGCCGACGGCGATCCGGCCGGTCAGGTACGGGTCCTCCGACATGCACTCGAAGTTCCGCCCGCCCAGTGGCGTCCGGTGCAGGTTGACCGTCGGGGCCAGCAGCACGTGACAACCCCGGGCCCGAGTCTCCGCGGCCAGCACCCCACCCAGTTCCTCGACCAGCCCCGGGTTCCAGGTGGCCCCCAGCGCCGCACCACAGGGGATGCAGACCGACGGCGTGCCCGTGCCCAGCATGCCGGTCCCGCGGGCGCCGTTCGGACCGTCGGTCACCTTCAGCGACGGGATGCCCAGGCGGTCCACCGGCTGCACCGACCAGAGGTCACGCCCCCCCATCAGCGCCACCTTCTCCGCCAACGTCAGGTCGGCCAGCAGACGTTCGATCCGACCGGTCATGGGCTGATGGTCCCCCATCGACGGCACCTCCGACCACCCCGACGGTTTCGAGCGCCGGGCTGCAGGACCCATCGACAACCTGACGCTCCGTCAGGAATCGGATCGGCACCACGGCTACCCTCTCGTCCATGTACGACCTCCTGATACGCGGCGGCCTGGTGGTCGACGGCACGGGTACTCCGGGAGTACCGGCCGACGTCGCCGTGGCCGACGGCCGCATCGCGGCGGTCGGTGACCTGACAGGGGCAGATGCCGCCGAGGTCGTGGATGCCACCGGCCTGGTGGTCTGCCCGGGGTTCGTGGACCCCCACACCCACTACGACGCCCAGCTGTTCTGGGACTCCTACGCCACCCCGTCCAGCCAGCACGGCGTCACGAGCGTGGTCATGGGCAACTGCGGCTTCAGCATCGCCCCCCTCGGCGACGACTCGGACGCCGCCTACCTGGCCGCCATGCTGGTCAAGGTGGAGGGCATGTCCCCGGCGGCACTGGCCGAGGGAGTGGACTGGAACTGGCGCTCCTTCGGCAGCTTCCTGGACCGCTTCGAGGGAAACCTCGGCGTGAACGTGGCCGGGATGGTCGGCCACAGCGCCATCCGCCGTACGGTCATGAAGGACGACGCCGTCAGTCGTGAGGCAACGCCCGCGGAGCTGGACCAGATGCGGCGCCTCCTGGCCGAGTCGCTGGAGGCCGGCGGGCTGGGCCTCTCGACCAGCAGGTCGTTCACCCACAGCGACGGCGACGGTATGCCCGTGCCGTCGCGGACCGCTGCCGTCGACGAGGTGGTCGCACTCTGCGCTGTGTGCGCCGACCACCCGGGCACCACCCTGGAGTGGGTGGCCGACGGATGCATGAACGGCTTCCGCGATGACGAGGTCGAGCTGATGGCCCGCATGTCGCTGGCCGCACGACGACCGGTGAACTGGAACGTCCTCACCATCGATGCGGCGCGTCCAGACGACTACCGCGAGCAGCTAGCCGCCTGTGACCGTGTTGCGGAAGCCGGTGGCAGGGCAGTGGCGCTGACCATGCCCGTCCTCGTGGGCATGAACATGCACTTCCACACGTTCTGTGCGCTCTACTCGCTCCCCGACTGGGGCGACGTGATGAACCTGGACCATGAGGAGAAGGTGGCCGCCCTGGCCGATCCCGAGACCCGCCGGTTCCTGGAACAGCGGGCGGCCTCACCGGACGCCGGCGTCTTCTCCCGCCTCACCGGTTGGGGCCTGTACCGCATCGGCGACACCTTCTCGGAGCAAAACGAGGGCCTCAAGGGCCGGCTGGTCGGCGACATCGCCCGGGAACGTGGCCAGCGCGACTTCTACACCCTGCTGGACATCGTCCTGGCCGACGACCTGCGAACGGTTCTGTGGCCCGGCCCGACCGACGATGACCCTGCCAGCTGGCTCATGCGCCAGGCCGCCTGGGACCACGACCACGTGATGATCGGCGGGTCCGACGCCGGCGCCCACCTGGATCGCATGGCCGGCGCCAGCTACACCACCCAGTGGCTGGCCGACTGCCTGCGCGGCCGGCGGCTGGCCACCCTGGAGGGCGCCATCGCCCACATGACCGACGTCCCGGCACGGTTCTTCGGCATGAGGGAGAGGGGCCGCATAGCAGAGGGCTGGCACGCCGACCTGGTGGTCCTGGATCCCGAGACCGTCGGAGCCGGCGAGTTCCAGATGCGCAACGACCTGCCCGGCGACAGTCCCCGGCTGTACGCGGATGCCATCGGGGTCGAGAGGGTCTACGTGAACGGCGCCTGCACGGTCGTGGACGGAACCCCGACCGGGAACCTGCCGGGCCGCGTCCTGCGCTCCGGTGCCGACACCGAGACGACCGCAATCCCCGCCGACTCCTGACCAGTCAGTCGGTTCAGCCCTCGGGAGGCGCCGGAACGTCCACGCCGTGCGGAACCCGGGAGTAGTGGTCGTGATGTGCGGTGAAGCGGCCACGACCGCCGGTGATGGACCGCAGGTCGATCGAGTAGCGAAGCATCTCGGCCTCCGGGACCATGGCGCTAATCACCTGGGCCCCCCACCTGTCCACCTCCGAGCCCTGCACGGTCGCCCTACGTGACGACAGGTCACCCATGACATCACCCAGGCAGTCCGAGGGAATCGTCACCTCAACGGCGACAACCGGCTCCAGCACCACCGGGCGGGCACCTCCCAGGGCCTCCTGGAAGGCCAACCGACCGGCCATCTTGAAGCTCATCTCCGAGGAGTCGACCGAGTGGTGCCTGCCGTCGAACACGGCTACCTTCACGTCGACCACCGGATAGCCCGAGGATCCCCCATGGGACATGGCCTCGGCGACGCCCGCCTCGACGGCCGTGATGAACTGTCGGGGAATAGCCCCACCGGTCACCTCGTCGGCGAACTCGAAGCCGGACCCAGAGGGCAGCGGCTCGATCCGGATGGAGGCGACGCCGAACTGCCCGTGTCCACCGCTCTGCTTCTTGTACTTGCCCTCGGCCGAGGACTTCGCCGTGATCGTCTCGCGATAGGCGACGCGCACGTCATCGGTGTCGACCTTGACGCCGAACTTCCGCTCCAGGCGGGCCATCACGTTCCGGAGGTGGGTCTCCCCCAGTCCGCCGAGCAGCGTCTGGCGGGTCTCGGAGTTGCGGGTGACCGTCAGCACCGGGTCCTCGTCCACGAGGCGGTGCAGGGCGTTGGCCAACTTGTCCTCGTCGTTGCGGACCCGTGCCGTGACCGCCATCTCCAGCACCGGTGACGGAAATCCGATGGCCGGGGCGGTCGCCCTACCGGCAGCGGAAAGGGTGTCGCCGGTAAGCGTGGCATGCAACTTCGCCACAGCTCCGATGTCGCCGGCCGGCAACCGGTCCACGTCGACCGACTCGCCGCCCTGCAGGCTCATGACGTTGCGGAGGCGCTCGTCGTCGCCGGTACGTCCGTTGGTGAGGTGGATGTCGCGCTTCACCGTCCCAGTCAGAACACGTAAGTACGAGATGTGGCCGAGGTACGGGTCGACGGCGGTCTTGAAGACCTGGACGAGGGTGTCTGCGGTCGGATCGGGCACCACTTCGACCTCACGGCCCCCGACTACAACCGTCACCGGTGGACGGTCCAGAGGCGATGGCCCAACCTCGACGATGAAGTTGCACAACCTGTCCACGGCGATCGGGATGGTGGCCGATCCGCATACCACCGGGAACACTGTGCCGGCGGCGACGCCCTGGCCCAGCACCGTCTCCAGCTCCTCGAATGTCGGGATGTCTCCATCCAGGAAACGCTCCAGCAGGTCGTCATCTGCCACCACGATGTTCTCCACCAGGGAGTCGTGGATCTGGTGCTCCCTCTCCTCCATCTCCTCGGGGATCTCACCCAGCTCCGCGTGGCCACTGTCGTAGATCCAAGCGGTGTCGGTGAGCAGGTCGGCGATGCCGTGGAACGCTCCGGCCTCGCCGATGGGTATCTCCAACGGCGCCACGCCGGTACCGAAGGCAGCCTGGAGGTCCGCCAGCACCCTCTCGAAGCTGGTGTGCTCCCTGTCCAACTTGTTCACGAAGACCATCCGGGGCAGGTTCCGGTCGGCGGCCTGTCGCCACAGGTCGATGGTGGCGTGGTCGAGGCCGGTGGATGCGTCGACCACGAAGACGGCCAGGTCGGCGACCGCCATGGCACCGACCGCCTCGCCGGCGAAGTCGAACGTTCCCGGGGTGTCGAGGAGGTTGACCTTGTGGTCGTTCCACTCCAGCGTGGCCAGGGCGGTGGTCAGCGAGTGTCCGACCTCCTTCTCCTCGGGCTCGTGGTCACAGACCGTGGAGGCGTCCTCGACCCGGCCCACCCGGCTGAGGGCTCCGGCCCTGTAGAGCATCGCCTCGGCCAGGGAGGTCTTTCCCGAACCGGGCGGCCCTACCAGGACCACGTTGCGGATGCGTTCCGACACAAAGGCCTTCACAGCACACCTCCTCCGCCGACGGGCCACGGGAGGCTCGCCGTCGGCTCCGTCCGACGTGGAGGTGCGACGGTACCCGTCGGCCGGGCGGGCCGCCAGCGACCGATCCGCTCCGCGGCCCGGATCCTCGCAGTGGACCCCTGGACCGGAGGCTCGTCTGGGCTAAGCCCGGGACCGTAGATCAGACCACCGTCCTAACGGTTCCTAGACTCTCCGGCCATGGATGCCCCCGGCCGCAGGCGCCTCCGTCTTCCGCGCCCCTCCGTCCGAAGGTCGGTGGAGGTCGTATCGCTGGCGGTCCCGGCGCTCTTCGTGGCCATTCCGTTGGCCCGGATGCTGGGCGCTGGAGCGACTGCGATGGAGGAGGCCAACGTGCTGGTCGTGGCCGCCGGCATCCTCGACGGCCGCCTTCCCCACGCCGACGTCGAGTACCTCTACGCCCCCGGGACGGTGTGGGCGGTGGCCGGCGCCTTCTGGACGTTCGGAACCTCGGTCGTGGTCGAGCGACTCGTCGGACTGGCCTACCGGCTGGCCCTCCTCTGGGGGATCCACCGGCTCTGCCGGCACTGGGGACCGGGCACCGCTACCTGCGCCGCCCTGGCCTCGTGGGCCGTCATCGCCCCGTTCGGACTGGTGGCCTATCCGTGGATCACCGGACTGGGCCTGCTGGTGGCCGGCACGGCCCTGGTGCTCGAGGGAGACGACGGAAGACGCGCCTCGATCGGCGCCGGGCTCTGCGGCCTGGCCGCCTTCCACCAACTGGTACTGGTCCCGGCGGTGCTGGTGGTGGTGCTACCGGCGTTCCTCGCCGCTGACCGACACCGTAGGGCCCGACTCGGGACCGGCCTGATGGCCGGCCTCTCGCCGTTCCTCCTCCACCTGGTGCTGGTCGGTCCACGCTCCATGGTCGAGGGCATGGTCGTAGATCCGATGTTCCGGCTGCGGGCCGGCCGACGGCTCCCGCTGCCTCCCGATCCGTCGGACAGCGGCGACTTCTTCGCCCGCCTGGACGACCTGCTGCGCGGCCCTGACAGGCTGCCCGGGTTGGACCGGCCGGCCCAGATCGCCGCCCTCTTCTGGCTGCTGCTGGCCGGCACCGCCTTGCTCGTGTTGGTCGCCCGTCGCTGGCGGGGGCCGGGCCGGGCCAGGTTCGCCACCATGGTTGCCATGGCCGTGGCCCTGGTGCCGATGGCCCTGCAGCGTCCCAGCCCGAACCACCTGAAGTTCGTGGGCACCTTCACGGTGGCGGTCGCCGTGGTCGCAATCGCCGTACCGCTCAGCCGTCGTGCCCACGCCACCACCGCGCCGCTCGGCCGTCGTGCCGGCGCCCTGGTCGCGCCTATGGCCCTGGCCCTGGTCCTGGGGGGCCTTGTCATGGTGGCGCCCCACCACATCGGACGGTTCACCTTCGAGACCTTCACCGACCGGCCGTTCGACTCCTCGACGGCAACGGTGGTCCACGACGGCCGGACCCTCCCCGTGGGCCGCGGGACCTCGGCCGCCGCGGTGGCCGACGAGATAGACACCGTCGTGTCGATGGCCGACCACCTGACGCGGCCGGGCGACCGGGTGTTCGTCGGACCCGTGGACCTGACACGGACCAACTACGGCGACACGTTCCTCTACTTCCTGCTCCCCGACGTGGTCCCGGCCAGCCGGCACCTGGAGATGAACCCCGGCCTGGCCAATCGGCAGGGCGGCAACCTGGCCGTGGAGCTCGCCACTGCCGACCTGCTGGTGCTCACCGACCGCTTCGACGGTTGGTCCGAGCCCAACGCCTCGGTGCTGCAGGGCGACATGGCCGCGACGGCGGTCGTGGCCGGCCGGTTCTGCGACGTGGCGGGCACGACGACCTGGCGCCTGCTCACGCCGTGTCCGTAACGGGGGCCGTGACGGTGGCCACGGCGACCCGACGCTCCGGCCACCCCCGGTAGCGTCACGGGACCATGGCCGATCAGGCACGTCCCCGCTTGAACTACATCCCCGGCCTCGACGGCATCCGGGGCATCTGGGTCGTCGTCGGCCCGCTCCTGTACCACGCCGCCACCGACACCGTGTCGGGCGGCATCCTGGGCATCGACCTGTTCTTCACCCTGTCCAGCTTCCTGATCATCTCGATCGCCCTGAACGAGTTCGAGGCGACCGGCCGCATCGACCTGAAGGCCTACGCGGGGCGGCGGGCCCGACGCCTGCTCCCAGCCCTCTTCGTGTGCCTCGGCATGCTGACCATCTACCTGGTCCTGATGGTGCCGCCGGGCGAGCTCGCCCGATGGACCGGGGCGATCTTCTCGACCCTCACCTACAGCGCCAACTGGTACGAGATCTTCTCCGACGTCTCGTACTTCGAGGACTTCCAGTTCTCGCCGCTCCGCCACGTGTGGTCGTTCTCCATCGAGGAGCAGTTCTACATTTTCGCCCCGTTGTACCTGATCACCGTGCTGGCGCTCTTCAGGAAGCGGGCCAACATGGCGCTGCTGGTCACCATGATCGCCGGTACCGCGCTCTCCACATGGTGGATGGGGCACCTGTATCCAGGGCAGGGAGACCCGTCCCGCGTCTACTACGGCACCGACACCCGGGCCCATTCCCTGTTCGCCGGCATCATCTTGGCCGTGGCCGTCCGGATGTACGGACCGGTCCGGACCCGGACAGGCCAGCTGGCCTGGGTAGTGGGGGCGTACCTCGCGACCTTCTTCTTCTCCTGGGCCATCTTCGAGATCTCGGAGCGGGACGCCTGGATGTTCGAACACGGCGGCTTCCTAATGGTCGCCGCCATCTCGTGCCTGATGATCTACGGCGTCGCGCAGCCCGGCGAACGGGCATGGCATGCCCGCCTGCCGGCGTTCCTGTCGGCTGACGACGCGCCATGGGCCGGTCGACTGACCTGCGGCACCCTCTATGCCGGGATCTTCACCGGTGGTTGGGCGGTGGTCAGCGTGGTCAGGGGCAACGCCCCGTTCGACCACTGGCCCTACCTCCTGGGCGTGGGCATCGGCTGGTTCTGGTACGGGGCCGCCAGGTCCGAGGTGGGGCCCCTCCACTGGTTCCTGGAATCAAGGCTCATCCGCGGCGTCGGCAAGATCAGCTACGGCCTCTACCTCTACCACTGGCCTATCTACCTGCTGGTCACCCCGACCCGTGCCGGACGGCTCGTCCCGGGCGTCGAGCTGGTCGAGGGCAACAACCTGATCTGGATGCACCTGACCATGACGTTCATCGTGGCCGCCACCAGCTTCTACGTCGTGGAACAGCCGGTGATGCGGAGGCGCTTCCCGCTGGTCGGGCGGAGGATGACGATTGTCAGCGGCACGGCGGCCGGCGCCACGGCGGTGGTACTGATCCTCGTCGGCCTGCTCTGGGTCAACACCCGGCCGGCCGAGAGCGAGCCGTTCACCGCCTCGGCCAGCCCCTGCACGGAACAGGGGCTACTCCCCCCGCCGTCCGACGAGCGGCTCCGGGTGCTGGTGGTCGGCGATTCGGTGGCCCTCCAGATCGGTGAGGCCCTCTGTGGCTGGGCAGTCGACAACCCCGGGCGGATGGTAGTGCTGAACGAGGCCCACCTGGGCTGCGTCGTCGGTCGCCACGGCCTCAAGCGGATCCCCGAGGGCGACGAGGGGCCGGTCGGCGAGCTCTGTTCGGCGTGGAACGAATCGGTCCCCACCCACGTCATGCTCCAGCCCGACGTGGTCTCATGGCCCTCGGCGGTAGAGGCCTTCCGACCCGACGTGGTGCTGAGCCACGTCACGGCCTGGGACGTCACCGACCGGTTGGTCCCGTCGCTGGGCGAGGACTGGGTCTGGGTCGGGGTGCCGGCCTACGACGGGTACATATCGTCCGAGTACCGGCTGGCCAGCCAGGTGCTGGGGTCCACAGGTGCACACGTCTACTGGCTGGAGGGGGCCCACATCCGACGGGAGATCCGCCCCCAGAACCATCCCGACCGGATCGACGGGCTGAACGACCTGGTCCGGGCGGCCACCGCCGACCTGGACCACGTGACGACCGTCGCCTACCGGGACTTCATCGGGGCCAACGGCACCGCCCGAGAGCGCCACACCCGTGACGACGGTGTCCACCTGTCCGAGGACGGGATGGCCGAGGTGTCCGATTGGCTGGTCGGCGAGGTGTTCGTCGAGTCGGCGTCCACCGGATCCGGATCGGGCTGACCTGCCGGACGGCGATCAGGAACGGCCTGCCCACCAGGCCTCGAGGCGGGCCTCGAGTTCGGCCCGTTCCAGGTCCCCCTCGTCCCGCTTGAGCGCCAGCAGGTAGGCCAGTGCCTCGCCGACATGGCGTCCCGGGCCGATCCCCAGGTGTGCCATGACAGCCGCCCCGTCCATGCCGGGCCGCTCTGCTGCCCGTCGTGTCGCTTCGGCCAGCTCGGCGATGCGGGACTCGAGGTCGTCCATGGCGGCCTGGATGCCCGCCGCCTTCACCCTGTTGCGGGTGGTGCAGTCGCACCGGATCAGGTGGTTGAGGCGCCCCAGCAACGGTCCGGCGTCACGCGCGTAGCGACGTACCGCAGCGTCCGACCAGCCGTCGGAGTAGCCCTTGAACCGCCCGGACAGCCGGACCAACCCGGCCACCTCGTCGACCACCGACTCGTCGAAGCCCATGGCGGTCAGGCGGCTCCGGGCCATCCGGGCTCCGACCACCTCGTGGTGTCGGAACGTTACGTCTCCGTGCTCGAACGACCGGGTCCGGGGCTTGGCGATGTCATGGAACAGGGCGGCCAGCCGCACGGTCAACTCGGGCTCGGTCTTTCCGACAACGGCGATGGTGTGGCTGAGCACGTCCTTGTGCCGGTGGATCGGGTCCTGCTCCATGCGGAGCAGCGGGAACTCGGGGACGAGGTGGTCCATCTCTCCGGAGTCCACCGACGCCCAGAGGCCGGGCTCGCAGTCCGTCTCGAGCAGGAGGGAGGTGAGGCGCTCGCCTGCTGCCGCGTCGACGGTTTCCGCCGGCCCGGCCGGCCCGGGCGTCGCTTCGGCGCCGGGCACCGTGGTATCCGTCATGTCGGGAAGTCTACGGACCCACCTAGGGCCGGCCGCGGGCCAGGGACCCGGTTCAGGTACCCGGGCAGGCCTCGATCTCCAGGCTCAGCATGCGGGCGGCATTGCCCCGCACGATCTTCCATACGACGTCAGCCGGAAGGTGCCCCATCATGTCCTCGGCCACCTGCTTCGTGTGCGGCCAGGTCGTATCGGTGTGCGGGTAGTCGGTCTCGAAGGTGATGTTGTCCACCCCCACCTCGTCGAGGGACCGCAGCCCGTGGTTGTCCCTGAAGAAGCATCCGAAGATCTGCCGGTAGTAGTAGGTGGACGGCGGCTCCGGTATGAGGTCGGCCACGCCACCCCAAGCCCGGTGTTCCAGCCACACGTCGTCGGCCCTCTCCAGGATGTACGGGATCCAGCCGATCTGGCCCTCGCTGTATGCCAGCTTCAGTTCTGGGAACCGCACCAGCACGCCGGAGAACAGGAAGTCGCTCATGGACGCGATGGCGTTGTTGAAGCTGAGGGTGGCGGCCACGGCCGGCGGGGCGTCCGGTGAGGCGGCGGGCATCTTCGATGACGACCCGATGTGCATGTTCACCGTGGTCTGCGTTTCCTGGCAGGCGGCGAAGAACGGGTCCCAGTAGCCAGTGTGGATCGACGGTAACCCGAGGTTGGGGGCGATCTCGGAGAAGCACACGGCGTGGCAGCCCCGTTCGGCATTGCGTCGGACCTCGTCGGCCGCCAGGTCCGCGTCCCACAGCGGGACGATGATCAGCGGTATGAGCGCTCCGTCGGAGTCGCCGCACCACTCCTCGACCATGAAGTCGTTGTAGGCCTTCACGCAGGCCAGGCCGAGGTCCCGGTCGGAGGCCTCGTAGAACGTCTGGCCGCAGAAGCGGGGCAGGGTCGGGAACGACAGCGAGGCCTCGACGTGGTTGGCCGTCATGTCGGCCACCCTGGCCTTCGGCTCGTAGCAGCCCGGACGCATCTCGTCGTACGTGATGGGCGCCATGGTCATCTCGTCGCGGTCGAAGCCGACGGCCGCCACGTGCCGCTTGTTGGGGTGCACGAGGTCCTCGTAGAACCAGACGTCGCACCACGGTGCGTCGGGGGCGTCCAGCTCGTACTCGTACATCTTCGCCCCACCCACCCAGGTCATCTCACCAAGGCGGCGGCGCTCGATCCGGGGGCCCCGGTCCCTGTACCTCGCCGGCAGCCACGTCTTCCAGAGGTGGGGCGGCTCCACGATGTGGTCATCGACGCTGATGATCGGCGGGATCTCGGTGCGGTTGGCCGCCGACGGATCGGTGGGGACGGTGTCGCTGGTCATCATGTCCTGGTCCGGCTCTCCAACGGTTTCTGACGGTCCGTCAGATTCTAGGGCGCTCCTGACCGCTTCGGCCATTCCGGCCGCCGAACTACCGTCGTCCCATGGCAGACGACGACCTGGAACCATCCGACTCCGGAACCGATCGGGCCGGTCCCTTCGGCGAGGCGGCCACCTACGAGCGGGACGGGCACGTGGCCACCATCACCTACAACCGGCCCGAGGCCCTCAACGCCGTGAACCGGGACCTGCGACGGGACCTCAACGCGGCCTGGGACATGTTCATGGCCGACGAGGAGGCCTGGGTCGCCATCCTCACCGGAGCCGGGGACAGGGCGTTCTGCGCCGGCGCCGACCTGACCGACGGAGGCGGCTCGGCGGGCGACTTCCCGGGGACCTTCTGGGAGAAGCCCACCGTAAACTCGTTCGAGTCGGGCCTCGAGGTGTTCAAGCCCACCATCGCAGCAGTGAACGGCCACTGCATCGGCTACGGCCTGACGGCCGTCGTGGCCTGCGACTTCGTCCTGGCCTCCGACCGGGCCACCTTCGCCTGGCCCGAGGTCACCCTGGGCATACCCACCATCGTCGGGGCCATCCGGCTCCCCCGGCGGATCGCCTGGGCCGACGCCATGGAACTCCTCCTGACCGGCGAATCGGTCGACGCCGAGCGGGCGTTGGCGATGGGCCTGGTCTGGCGGGTCAGCCCACACGACCGGCTCATGGCCGACGCCAGGTCCCTGGCCGACCGCCTCTGCCGGGCCGCCCCGTTGGCCGTCCGGACCACCAAGGAGGTGGCGGTCCGGACCCGCTCCATGCCCTGGACCGAAGCGGTCCGATTCGGCGAGACCATGCGCCTGGTGGCCGCCTCCACCGACGACGCCAACGAGGGCCGCCAGGCCCGTACCGACCGTCGACCACCCGAATGGCAGGGTCGCTGACAATGCGGTCAGACTCGCCGGACCCGTGCCACGGCATCGATCCGGGGGGAACCCCGCGTGGCGATCGACTACACCTGAGAGACGGCAACGCATGAGGAGCGACAGCACATGAAGATTGGAATCGTCTTCGCCAACATCGGCCCGTTCGGCACCGCCCAGGGCGGCATCGACCTGGCCACGGCGGCCGAAGAGGCGGGCATCGACTCGCTCTGGACCGTCGAGCACGTCGTCTACCCGGACGACTACGGGTCCACCTACCCATACGACGACTCTGGCCGGATGATGATGGCGCCCGACACCGACCTCACCGACCCGCTGACCTGGCTGACCTGGGTCGGTGCCCACACGTCGACCATCCGCCTGGCCACCGGGATCCTCATCCTCCCCGAGCGCAACCCGGTCGTCCTGGCCAAGCAGCTGGGCACCATGGACGCCCTCACCGGCGGACGGGTGGACCTAGGCATCGGCGTCGGTTGGCTCCGCGAGGAGTTCGACGCCCTGGGGATCCCGTGGGAGCGGCGCGGCGCCCGGACCGACGAGTACGTGGCGGCGATGCGCACCCTGTGGGCCGGCGACAGCGCCTCGTTCGCCGGGGAGTTCGTTTCGTTCTCCGGCGTCTCGTCCAACCCGAAGCCGGTAGACGGCTCGGTACCCATCGTGGTCGGCGGCCACAGCGACGCTGCCGCCCGTCGGGCTGGCCGACTGGGCGACGGCTTCTGGCCGGGCAAGGGCGACCTGGACCACCTGCTGGACGTCATGCGACGCGAGGCCGAGGCACACGACCGCGATCCGGACGCCATCGAGGTGACATGGGCCGGAGACCTCACGGCCGGAGAGGATCCCCTGACCGCAGCAGGGTCGCTGGCGGCCAAGGGGGTCAGCCGTGTGGTGGTGCCCTCGTTCATGTTCCTGCGCAACACCGCCGAGGCCCTGGCCGAGTTCGGCGAGACGGTCGTCGCTCCCCTGGCAGATATGTAGCCCGGCCGGCCCCACTGTCGACGAGGCCTGCCCGACCCCCGGACCCAGGCTCCCGACCTACCCTGACTGCGTGCGCACGACGATCGGGATCCGATGGTGACCGGTGGCCTGCGCGACCCGCGCGACCGCCGCAGCCGGGACTTCGGCCCGGCCTTCGGCCTCGGACGTCGTTTCCCCCGGGCCCGCCGTTCCACCCCACTCGACCTGTTCGGCGGCCGCTCAACCTGGATCGCCCTCGTCGTGCTCGTCCCCATCTTCGTGGTGATCGCCCTGGGCAGCACCGGCCCTGCGGAGGACGGTGCCACGGAACAGGACCTCCTGGCGACGGTCCAGGGGTCCATGGTCCAGGCCGGGCTCCCGACCGTGAAGGTCCGGGTCGTCGACTGGATGGTCATCCTGGAGGGTCGGGTGGCGACATCCGAGTTGAAGGAGGCCGCCGAGCGCGTGGCCTTCGCCCAGGCCGATGTCATCAGCGTCCAGAACCGTCTCTACGTGCCGCCGCCGGTCGTCGACACGGTCACGACGACAACGGCGCCCGACCTGCCCGCCGCTCTGGCCGACCTCGTCCTCCAGTCCCGCCTGAGTACGGTGGCGGCTCATCCGTCGATCCAGTTCGAGAGCGGCGGCGACCGGATCACCCTCGAGTCGGTGCCCACGCTGGACCGGCTGGCTGACTTCCTCCTCTTCGAGCCGGCGATCCGAGTCCAGATCATCGGCCACACCGACAGTGACGAGAAGGTCCCCGGCGACAACCTCCTCCTCTCGGCGATACGGGCCGAGGCCGTCCGCACCCAGCTCCTGGCCCGCGGCGTCGAACCCGAGCGCCTGGTGACCCTGGGCATGGGACACACCGACCCCATCGCCGACAACATCACCAAGACCGGCAAGGCGGCCAACCGACGCATCGAGTTCCTGCTGCTCCGGGAAGGCGAGGTCGGCCTACCGGCTCCCGCCGAACCCACCGGGGACGGGTCCACGGAGGCCGATGCCGGCGATTGACCGGATCCGCCGGTTGGACGGACCGACCGTCGACCCGTGACACGGGACCACCGCCCCGCTCCCGACCGGCCACCCGGTGGCGACCGGCGCTTCCGGCCTGCGACAATCCATGGCATGAGCACAGGCGGCCTGCCAGCAGCACCCGACTGGCGCGGCGTCCACCACCTCGCCATGGTGACCCCGGACATGGACGCCACGGTGCGCTTCTACGTGGGTGTGCTCGGCATGCCGCTCGTGGCCACCCTCCGGGCAGGCCCGATGCGGCACTACTTCTTCAGGTTGGGACCGGGTAACACCATCGCCTTCTTCGAGGTCTCTGGCGCCACCACGTTCTCGAAGCCGGCAGGGGCGCCATCGCCCCGGCCCATCCAGTTCGACCACGTGGCGTTCGGCGTCGATGACGAGGCGGCGCTCATTGCCCTGCAACGGCGGCTGGTCGAGGCCGGGTGCGAGGTCACACCGGTGGTCGACCACCGGATTCTCCGTTCGATCTACTTCCACGATGTCAACGGCATAGCCCTGGAGGCGTCCTGGTGGACGTCGGACTCCGACAGCCTCGGGTTCCGACCCGACGATCCCGAGTTGTTCGCTGATCCGGTTCCGGTCCCGGCTGTCGCCGAACTGGCCGGAGACGGGCTGGCATCGACGCCTTCCACCCGCCTCCGATGAGCGGTGGGCCGACCGCCCGGTCGGCATGGCGCCGCCGGGTCACCGAGGCGGCGGTAGGCCTTTTCAGCCACGCCCCCGATCCGCTGGCCGACACCTTCTCCCATCCCGGCGACCTCGGTCTCTTCGGACCGGACTCGGTCACCTGGCGGGTGATGAGCGACTGCTCGACGTTCGTGGGCGGGGTCCGGTCCCTGCTCGTCCAGGCCGCCCATCCCGAGGTGGCCGCCGGGGTCGGCGACCACTCGTCCTACCGGGACGACCCCCTGGGTCGGCTGTCACGCACCGCCTCCTACGTGACCGCCACCTCCTACGGATCGGTCCCCGAGGTCGATGCAGCCATCGCCTTCGTACGCCGGATGCACGGTCCGGTGGCGGGCACCTCACACCGCGGGCTGGCCTACTCGGCAGCCGACCCGGAGATGGCGGCATGGGTGCACAACGCCCTTGTGGACTCGTTCCTGGTGGCGCACCGCACCTACGGACCCGTCGCCCTCTCCGACGAGGCGGCGGACGCCTACGTGGCCGAGCAGGTTCGCCTGGGCCGGCGGATGGGCGCCGCCCCCCTCCCCGACACCGCAGGAGGCCTCGCCGACTGGCTGGCCGGGCACCCGTCGCTGGGGCTGTCGCCGGCCGGTGAGGAAGCCATCGCCTTCCTGGCCGGACCACCGCTCTCCTCGCCCGTGCAGGTCGCCTATCGGATCATCCACGATGCCGCCGTGGCCACGGTCCCGCCGCCGATCCTCGCCGCCATCGGACTCCGTCCCCGTCGGGGAGCAATCACCCGGGGCCGCCTGCTGATCCGGGGCCTCCGTGCGGCATTGGGTGCCTCGCCTGCCTGGGCGGCCGCCCTGGAACGCTGTGGGGAGGATCGACCCGACGGCGTGCGATTCCGTAATCAGCCAGGCACCACCCGCTAGGTAGACCGGCTCTAGGTAGACCGGCTAACGCGCCCAGAGCACCAGGCCCCGCCGGCGGGACCTTCAGGCCGTCAGCACAGGTTTCGAGGGAGTGAACTCGACCGGCAGGTGCTTGATCCCGTTTACGAAGTTCATCCTCAGGCGGTCGGCCGGCCCGGTCGCCACGATGTCGGGCATCCGTTGGGCCAGTCCCTCGAACATGATCTTTAGCTCCAGCCTGGCCAGGCTCGCTCCCAGGCAGAAATGCGCACCGCCGCCACCGAAGGCCAGGTGGTGGTTGGGGCTGCGGGTCAGGTCCAGTCGGTGCGGATCCTCGTAGACGGCCTCGTCCCGATTACCCGATGCGTACCAGAGAGTGACCTTGTCGCCAGCCCGGATGTGCTGGCCCCCAAGCTCGGTGTCCTCGGTGGCCGTCCGTCGGAAGAAGTTCACCGGGCTGGTGTAGCGCAGCACCTCGTCGACAGCCACGTCGTCCATCTCCGCTCCCCCGGTCAACCGACCCCACTGGTCGGGATGGTCCATGAACCCCATGATTCCCAGGCTGATGGAGTTGCGGGTGGTCTCGTTGCCAGCCACCAGCAGGAGGGTGAAGAAGAGGTCCCGCTCGAGGTCCGTCAACTCGGTCACCGTGCCGTCGTCCAGGGTCACCTTCGCCGTGGTGAGTACGGTCCAGAGGCCGTCGTCGGGTTCTGCCCGCTTTCGGTCCGATAGGTCGTGGGCGTACATGGCCATCTCGATCACGGCCCCCTCGTAGGTGGAGCCGTGGTCGTCCTCGGCACCTTCGTCCATGTACTCGGGGTCGCTCCCCCCGATAGTGCGATTGCTCCAGTCCAGGAGCAGGTGCCGGTCCTCGTCGGGTACGCCGATGATGTCGGCGATGGCCATGAGCGGGAGCTCGGCGGCCACGTCGACCACGAAGTCGGCCGAACCCTGCTCGCAGATCCTGTCCAGGATGATGCTGGTCCGCAGCCGCATGACCTCCTCCATCCGCCTGATCATCCGTGGGGTAAAGCCAGTGTTGACCAGCTTGCGGTAGCGGGTGTGCTGGGGCGGGTCGGTCATCACCATCTGCAGGCCCGGGCCCCGACCCGGGGCGATGTCGTTGAGGGCGATGCCTCCTGCACCATTGCGTCCCGGGCCCGTCTGGTGGGAGAACAGGGTGCCCACTCGGTGGGCCTCCGAGATGTGTTCATATGAGGACACCACCCAGAAGCCATCGGGCTCCTCCTCGTTGGCCGGATGCCTCCATACCGGCGCATCCCGCCGCAAGAGGTCGAACCAGTCGTGTGGCATCCGCTCGGCGAAGACGTCCAGGTCGGTGAGGTCGATCTCGTCGATGCTGGCCATGGTCGTCCTCCGGATCGGGACATCGAACTATTGCCTTCCTCGGAAGATATCTTCCTGGGAAGAGGCGTGCAAAGTACCCTCGGCTTCGTGAACCCCCCGAACGACCAGGTCCCCGACCATCCCAGCGATGTCGACTCCGCGGTCGAACGGCTGACCGATGGTACCGACGGCGCCGAGCCGACCACCGCCGGAATCCTCGTCTGGGCCTACGTGGCCGGCCGCCAACTGGATGCCTGGCTGGCCGACGCGCTCGCCGAAACCGGCCTGTCCACGTCGGACTACGGAGCGCTGGCCGGTGTGGCCTTCACTGGCGACCGGTCCATGACCGCCGGCGACCTCGCCCGCTGGGTGGTACAGACGTCGGGGGGCACCACCAAGACCCTGCAGCGCCTGGTCGACCGGGGCCTCGTCCGTCGGGTGGCCGATCCCCATGACGGTCGACGCACGATCGTCCAGCCCACGGCAGCCGGCAGCCGGACCGCCAGGTCGGTGGCCGCTGGCCTCGTGGACCGCCTGGACCGGGACCTAGACGGCCTGGACGCAGACTCCCGTGACCGCCTCCTCGCTGCCCTGCGCGACCTCTCCGTCAAGTTGACTGGCGACGACACCGCAGGGCCCCCTCCCGCCGGATAGCCCTCGGAGGCCCGGATGACGGAAGGATCCAGATGACGGAAGCCCTCACAGACCTGGTCGGAACTGACCGCGGCACCAGCCGCTGGTTCGAGACCAGCCAGGCCGACGTGGACACACACGCGGAGACGGTCGGAGATGGCGGCTGGATCCACAATGACGTGAAGCGATCCGCCGCCGGCCCCTACGGGGGCACCCTCCTCCAGGGGTCGCTGATGCTGGCCAACCTGGCCCGCATGGCCCGCGACCTGGAGTGGCCGACCGTGGGGATCCTGAACCGCTTCCACTACGGCTTCGACCGCGTTCGCTTTGTGCACCAGGTCCCCACCGGTAGTCGGATCAGGGGCCGGTTCGCGGTCACCGAGGCGATACCGAAGGGTGACGACGGCCTGGACACCCTCATCAGGATGTCGTCGACCATAGAGGCCGAGCTCCCGAACGGCCGGATTGTGACCGCCGTGGTGGCCGAGATGCTCGCCTACTTCGTAGCCGAGAGATGAACCTGCCCCTGCCGGCCGAGCCGGTCGCCCCGGTCCTGGACCGGATCGACGCCTACCTCGACCACTGGGCGGCCATCCGCCCCAATTCCGAGTTCCTCATCGACGGGGGACCGTCCTTCACCGGACGCCGACTCACCTGGGCCCAGACCAGGGTGGAGGTGGACCGCGTGGCCGCCGCCCTGGTGGCGGCCGGCCTGGACCGTGGCGACCGGGTGGCCTACCTGTCGGACTCCCGCCTCGACTTCTTCGTCCACTTCCTGGCCGCCACCAGCATCGGCCTCATCTGGCAGGGCCTGAACCCCAAGTACACGTGGAGCGAGGTGGTCTACGTCGTGGACGACGCCCGACCACGGATGGTCTTCGACGGCCTGCCCGGCGGTTCCGACGGTCTCACCGACCGGCTGGTGGCCGAGATCGGCGGGGTCGAGCGCAGCATCACCGTCGACGCCACCGACTGGAACGGGTTCCTGGAGGCCGGTACGACGATCGACACCGATCGACTGGCAGACCGACGGGCCGAGGTCGACCCGATGGACCCCGGGTTCATCGTCTACACCTCGGGCAGCACGGGCCGACCCAAGGGTGCGTTGCTGACCCACCGGGGCGTCTGCTGGTGCGGGGTGACCGGGTCCACGGCCCGCGGTGGCGGTGAGGAGAAGATCATCTGCAACCTGCCCGTCAACCACGTCGGTTCGGTCAGCGACATCTGCTGCCGCAAGATGGTCGCCGGCGGTGCCATCGTCTTCCAGGAGCGGTTCGACCCGGCGCTGGTGCTCGCCACCATCGCCAATGAGCGGATCGGCGTGTGGGGTGGCGTGCCGACCATGTTCCAGCTCTGCACCGCCCACCCCGACTTCGACGACGCCGACCTCTCCAGCGTCCGACAACTGGCCTGGGGCGGTGCTGCCATGCCGGCACCGGTGCTGGAGCGCCTGCTGGAAGCCACCGACGTGGACCGCTGTACCACCGGCTACGGGATGAGCGAGACGACCGGCGGGGTCTTCTGCACCCCGCCGGGGGCCGACCTGGACGTGATCCTGAACACGGTGGGGGTGCCCATCCCCGGCCACGAGTTCCGGATCATGGCCAACGACGACCGGATCGCCGAAGCGGGCGAGTCCGGCGAGGTGCAGGTGCGGGGCGACTGGATCATGGCCGGCTACTGGAACCGTCCCGAGGCGACTGCCGAGGCCATCGACGCCGAGGGCTGGCTGCACACCGGCGACCTGGTGGTCATGCGTCCCGACGGCTGCCTGTCGATCGTCGGCCGGCTGTCGGAGATGTTCAAGACCGGTGGCTACAACGCATACCCCAGGGAGATCGAGATGTGCCTGGAGGACCATCCCGCGGTGCGAATCGCCGCCGTGGTGGGGGTTCCGGACCCGGTCTTCGACGAGGTGGGCCACGCCTTCGTGGTAGCCGAGCCGGGAACCGACGCCGATGACCTCCGTGACCACTGCCGGGAACGGCTGGCCAACTACAAGGTGCCCAAGGTGGTCCACCTGCGCGACGCCCTGCCCATGCTGGCCATCGGCAAGATCGACAAGAAGGGCCTGAGGGCCGAGGCGACGGCCCTGCTGGAGGGCTGACCCGGCGGTACCCGACCACCGCGGCGAGGGGTCGGCGGACGAGCCGGGGGGTCGGCCTCAGGACCAGGCCATGGCCGGGTCGCCCCAGAGGGACTCGTCCGGCGTGATGCCCAGCCCGGGCCCGGGCGGAACCTCGATCCAGCCTCCGTCCAGGCGGATGCCGTGCTCCTCGTCGTAGTGGTGGTCAACATACGGCTCGGCGATCCAGGTGCCCTCGAAGTTGGACGGGTCCACGGTCGCCCCCACGTGGAGGCTGGCCGCAGCCACCAGGTCGCCGCCCCACGTGTCGTCCACCGTGTGGGGACGGCGGGTCGCCGCGCACACGTCCCGAACGGATCGCATGGCGCTGATGCCGCCCACCCGGCTGACCTTCATGCCGAAGCCGTCGGCCACCCCGTGGGCGATGGCGGTGACTACGGTCGCCAGGTCGATCGCCGATTCGTCCAGGTAGATCGGATGGGCGACCTTTCCGACCAGCGAGGCGTTCTCGGCATACGACAGGCAGGGCTGTTCCAGCACCATCGGGACGTCCCTACAGGCCTGTGAAACCTGGGTGGCGTCGCGGGTGGTCCAGGCCTTGTTGGCATCGGCCGCCAGGCGCACGCCCGGGCGCAGGACGGTGGCAACCGCGCGGACCGCCGCTATGTCCTCCTCGACGGATCGGCCACCGACCTTGAGCTGGATTCTGGGAAAGCCCTCGTCCTGGCGCCTAGCGGCATCCGCCGCCGAGTCCTCCGGTGACGCGATCAGCACCCCGTGGTAGGACGGGACCCGCTCTCGTACGGCCCCGCCCAGCAGGTCGCAGACCCGGACCCCGTACGACTTGCCGGTGGCGTCCCAACACGCCACGTCGATCGCCGCCTTGGCATAGCGGTGCCCCATCAGCGTGGCGTCCATGGCGGCGTTCACCCGCCCGATGGCAGTCGGGTCCAGGCCGATCAGGTGTGGCGCCATTTCGGCCAGGGCCGCCCGGACCCCCAGGGCGTGCTGCGGCTGGTAGGTGGATCCCAGCGGGCAGGTCTCCCCGTAGCCCACCGTGCCGTCGTCGCATTCAAGGCGGACGATGGTGGTGTCCAGGTGCCGGACCTCCTGGA
>Ga0207962_1000062_pt1 | contig 28635 bp, 25 predicted proteins | sample Knorr_S15_td_AAI_FD_185603 | JGI IMG/M metagenome (GOLD analysis project Ga0207962, IMG submission 185603) | Marine microbial communities from Southern Atlantic Ocean transect - Knorr_S15_td_AAIW_ad_750m_LV_A (SPAdes) (version 2) | ecosystem: Environmental > Aquatic > Marine > Oceanic | place... | reverse complement strand
TGCGTTACTACGCCTTCGGATTCTTTGGCGATAGATACCCCGAACTGTGGATAGCCATAAAAGAAATTACGGCTTCCTACAAGAGGATCAACAAGCCAGGTTGGCTCACCATTTTCACCAGGGTGGTGCCCGGAAACGCGAGAATGTACTGCGTGTGAGGGGAAGGCCTTTTTCAGGTGGTAGTGGATAGTATTGTCAGCTTCTTGATCCATCGAAGTTAGGAAGCTTTCAGGTTGCTTGTCTATGACTTTTATCCGATCCAGCCGGTCACTTGCGTGAGCAATTGCTTCAGCGGCGTCGCGCGCAGCACGCAAGGCTATGTTGAGATGGGCATGCATCGATTATTCCTGATTGAGAGAAAAGGCATAAAGTGAACTCATGCGAACTGGTTCACCATCATATAGTGGCGGCATGATAGCAAACTGGCAATCCAGGATGAAACCACACCTATGGCGGTAACTGTTATAATTCTTGGCCTGTTATTCTCAATTTGAGTGCAAATGCAAGATTTCAGTAATGTAAAGGTAGTACTGGTTAACCCTTCTCATCCAGGCAATATTGGGGCCAGCGCCCGAGCTATGAAAAACATGGGCTTGGAAAATATGACGCTAGTGCAGCCCGAGCAATTTCCTAGCGGGGTGGCTGTTGGTCGGGCTGCGTCCGCCGTTGATGTCCTTGAATCTGCCATTGTAGTGAATTCTTTGCGATCAGCTGTTGCGGAATGCGGCTTGGTCATCGGGGCCAGTGCGCGTTCACGTCGAATTCCCTGGCCGATGTTAACCCCGGAACAATGTGCAGCCAAAATTATCTCCGAGAAGAATACAACTCGTGTGGCTCTTGTATTTGGTAGAGAAGATTCAGGGCTTAATAATGATGACTTGCAGCTTTGCCACTACCATGTACAGATACCTGCTAACGAAACGTATAACTCACTAAATTTGGCTAGTGCAGTTATGGTAATTTGTTACGAGCTTCACAAGGTGGTGCTTAAAGCGGAGGAGTTAACTCCGCGGGACAAATATGACCTCTGGGATCAGGAAACGGCGACAGGGGAGCAGGTTGAAAGTTTTTATGAACACTTGGAGCGTGTAATGATAACGATTGGTTTTCATGACCCAGAAAACCCAAGGCAGTTAATGCATCGAATACGGAGACTATTTGGCCGAATCCGTATAGATATGATGGAGCTGAATATATTGCGCGGGATCTTGACTAACGTTGAAAAAAAAATTAAGGGCAGGGAAGATTAATCTTTAATTTAATGGGAGTAACTTTAATCGTCATACAACTTAGTAATTATTATTAATTTGAGTTTCATTCCTAGAAATCTTGCATTTCGGTAATTCTGTATGCACAACGACGGGCTCCAGCCAGGAGGTGGTCGATTCTCTCTACTTCTGCACGTTCCCTGAACAATTCTTGGAAAATCTCTAACTCTGAGTGACATAATTGCTGACAACTTTCGGCAACAGCACGGATTGGGCAATGATTCTCGATTAGTAACCAGCCAGCTGGCGTGAGTCTTACCTCAGTCATATAGCCTTCATGGTTTCTCAATTCTGCAAGTGTCTCAATACGGAGTTCTAGAGCCTCACCAGCATCTTTCATTGCCTTCTTGTATTTTTCGAGAAGAGGCTCATGGCGCTTATCTATTAGCACATTAAGGCTATCTTCTCCCAAAGAGCTACGAATTACCTCAATGAGTTCCAAGGTTATCTGAGAGTAGCTATCAGTAAAGTTTTCATGCCCTGATTTGGTCAGTTTCCAGAGGCGAACCGGCCTTCCCCGAGTTTGCTTCTCTTCCTGAGTCTGTTTAACGACGCCCTTTTTCCCTAGTTCCGTAAGATGTTGACGGACACCCATCGTAGTCATATCTAATTGATTTGACATAATTTTTACTGACTGAGGGCCACGAGTCTTCAGCCGTTGTAGTATTTTTTCTTGATTCTTTGAATATTCCATGGAAGTTCCGAGATTAGTTAACCCGTTATCGGTGTTTTAAATAAAGTATTTAGTTTATATAAGTTTTATAAACTGAGATTTTGTTAATAAATTAAACATTTTTTTCAAAATTATAAAAATAGTAAAGTAATAACTTTAGTATATAGGTGGATACGCTACCAAAGTAAGTTTCACCGACATTTTTGAAAGCAGCGATGATAAGGTTAAACTGGTAGTGTGGAAGTTCTATCGAAGAAGTGAGCGTTGCGACAATTTTGTGACCTCGTGTGATAGATCAATGTTACGTAAGTTATAGGTACAAGAATTCTTTGGAAAGGCGAGACTATTCCCAATAATTTTTTCTTTGGCATGGGATGACGAGCGAACCGCTCGCTGGTCCATCATTCCAACTATTCGATAGGCGTTGAATTAATGGATTTTGATACACCTCTTCTCATAACTTTTATAGCTTATCTATTGGGTATCCTCTACTTGGGTGTAAGAGGTTACCGTCGTACCCATGACTTGGGAGACTATATCCTTGGTGGCAGGAAATTGGGCCCGGTTGTTACTGCACTTAGTGCAGGGGCATCTGATATGAGTGGTTGGCTTTTATTAGGCCTTCCGGGAGCCATTTATCTAGCAGGGCTGAGCGAAATCTGGATTGGCGTCGGACTAGTAATCGGTGCTTATTACAATTGGGTTTTTGTGGCCAAGCCTCTGAGGATTTACAGCCAGCATGCGAACAACTCGCTCACTTTACCTGATTATTTCGAAAATAGGTTTAACGATCAAAGCAGGGTACTGCGATTATTGTCGGCAGTAGTCATTCTGTTGTTTTTTACTTTTTATACGGCCAGTGGCTTAGTGGGGGGCGCAATCCTTTTTGAAAACAGCTTCGGCCTGGATTATTCCGTAGCTTTATTTTCGGGAGCATTGATTATTGTAACTTACACGTTTGTCGGTGGCTTTCTTGCAGTATCGTGGACGGACGCGGTGCAAGCACTTTTAATGCTGGTTGCATTATTACTGGTGCCGTTGTCCGTTATCACTGGCACAGGCGGCTCAATTTCAGCATGGAGCCAGTTACAAGAGATCAATCCTCAAAGCACTGCCTTGTTTACTAACATGACTTTTATCTCTTTTGTTTCGTTGATAGCTTGGGGGTTGGGTTATGTAGGGCAGCCTCACATACTGGCTAGATTTATGGCCACTGAGAATCCGCTGAAGCTTGTCATGGCGCGACGTATAGCCATGGGCTGGATGCTCATTGTGTTATTCGGATCGGTCTCAACCGGGCTAGCAGGTATCGCTTATTTTTCGGGTCAACCGTTAAACAATCCCGAAACGGTTTTTATCGCGCTCAGCCAGAATCTTTTCAACCCATGGATAGCTGGAATCATTACAGCTGCCATATTGTCCGCGATTATGTCGACGGTCGATTCCCAGTTACTCGTATCATCCAGTGTAATAAGCGAGGATTTTTATCGTGTGTTCGTTCGTCCAAATGCTTCTGAGAAGGAGCTTTTGACCGTCAGTCGTGCTGCTGTAATAGGCATAGCTTTATTTGCGTTACTCATAGCCAGTGATCGTGATAGCAGAGTGCTAGACTTGGTTAGTTATGCTTGGGCTGGTTTCGGTGCATCATTCGGGCCCGTGGTAGTTTTCTCGTTGTTCTGGCGCAAAATGACAGCACGGTCAGCGATTGCCGGAATGTTGCTGGGAGCAGTCACTGTAGTCTTCTGGTCCAATATGAGTGGCGGAATATTCGACCTTTATGAGATTGTGCCGGGGTTCGTATTTGGTTCCATTGCCATTGTTGGTTTTAGTCTGTTGAAACCGGAAGCCAATGAAGCAACACTCGAACAATTCGATGATGCTCAGTTGTTGCTCGCTAACTGAAAATCTTGAGAATGCTTTCCTTGAGGTTTAGACGAGCTTGAAATCTTGGTTCACAAACATGCAACTCGAAGTCAGGTAAATTAGGTCTTTCAACCAGGTAAAGATTCATATCGCATCTGAATGTGTGGGATACCGTCTTCTAAGTAGGGGGCCGATTCAGTAACGAAACCAAGTTCTGAATAGAACTTCTGTAAGCGTTGCTGGGCGGAAATCGTAATAGGTTCTGTTGGCCAATACTGACGGCAATAGTCTAGTGCCTTACCCATCAACTGCTTACCATACCCATTCTGCCGAAGAGTCTGATGGGTAATTACTCTACCTATGGAGGGGGTTTTGTATTTGATAGATGGAGGCAGAATGCGTGCGTAACACAAAAGCTCCCCATCTCGTGCACCTATCACATGCATCGCCACTTGGTCATTGTCATCCATGTCCTGATACACACAATTTTGTTCAATTATGAATACCTCCGTGCGCAGTTGCAGTAACGAGTACAATTCGAGGAGCGTAAGCTCTCGAAATTCTCTACAACTCCAATTTATGGCTGCCATTAGTCGTGCTCTTCAGCGATTGGCTTAGCTATTAAAGGAAACATGAAAACTATCACACCTAAGATCACGGAGGCTCAAAAAACGACAAAAAGCATACTTTAATTAGCTAATCAGATGAATTTTATGATTGATTTACCGAACACCTGTTCGGTAACATCAGTGTCTATTTGGTCCACCATGTTGGTTGGGTCAGGGTTAGACATGTTTTCAATCTATATTAAAAATAATTGAGTAGGTCATACCAATGAATACAAATAAATATAATCTGAATCGGAAAGCTATTGCCTTGGGTGTGATTTTAGCTCATTCACCTTTAATCTTATTTGCTCAGGATGAGCCGGCGATAGAAGAAATAATGGTCACTGGCTCCCAAATCAGGGGTGCCCAAATATCGGGAGCACTACCTGTCACGGTCCTTAACTTCCTGGACATTGATGCTTTAGGCGTTGATGGCGGTGATGAGCTCTTGGAAAATATTGTTGAAAACGGGATGAATTTTTTTAATGAGGCTGAAAACGCTTCAGGCGGCGTCAATTCATCACGGGGAGACGTTGGAGCTTATAACCTAAGAAATATGGGGGTAGGTAACACGTTGACACTCCTCAATGGTAGAAGGCTTATAAATTCTCCGGGATATCAAACTGAACTTCTCGGTGGGGATTATGTTCCAACCATGTCGGTTAATTCAAACCTTGTACCTACTTACGGCCTTGAGAGGTTGGAAATTCTGAGAGATGGGGCGTCTGCCGTATATGGCTCTGAAGCGGTCGCGGGAGTGGTTAACAATGTTATGCAATCTAATTACGAAGGTTTCATGGTCCGAGCTAAAATGGGTGCTTATGACAACTTTGGGGCCAACGATAGAACGATATCTGGAAAGTTTGGTAGAGACTTTAATGATGGGGCCACTAACGTAAGTGTCTTTTTTGATTATTATAAAAGGGACAGAATTCGAGCCTCTGAAGATCCAAAATGGGGCGATTCCGATCATAGGAAATGGATCCCAGCAGATTCGCCTTGGTCTGGGAGCAGCAAATTCAGGAATACCAGCGCTAATTCACTCTATGGTCAATTTGACATGGTATCAAGCGCTACATCAATTGCGGGTACAGCTCATGACAAGGTTTGGACTGATAGCTCAGGTGAATTCGAAGTTTTTCCCTTGGGTGACTCGAGATGCACAAATAGGGGGAATCCTTTGTTTGATACGGGCTATGGAACTTGTATAGCTCCTGATGGTAATGGTACTGAAAGATATAATCTTTGGGGTGGAACGGATGCCAGATCCGAACTGGAAAGAAAAAACATTTTTATGTTTGTTAACCATGAATTCGAAAATGGAATCGAATCTTTCACGGAATTTGGCCTTTATCTATCTGAATCAAACTTAGCTAGGCATCCTTCCGCTGCCTTTAGCTCTTCTAAGCATAGGGTTGGACCGGATAATTACTACCTAAATCAATTGGAAGTTGACGGAGTAAATATTTTTGCTGGAAAGCAGCTCTACATTGATAACTATCGCTATGCGGAAGTACCCAGGATTATCGATGTAGAGAAAGAGACTTATAGATTTCTTCAAGGGTTTAGAGGCACTTTAGGCGAATGGGATTGGGAAGCAGCAGTTGTAAAATCTGCCGCGACTTCAAATGATGTTACGCATAACAGGATATCAAATACTCTTTTAAAAGAGGCGTTATTTGATTCAACTCCCGCGGCTTACAATCCTTTCAGTGCTGGTGTTGGCACTAATCTTGATAGAACGATGGTTGATGCCTACAAAAAACAAAGAAGTGATCTCCAGATGATCGATTTTAAAATTTCAAATAACTCAATATTTGAATTACCTGCAGGTCCAGTTGGGTTGCTGGCCGGAATTGAATATAGAGAGGAAGAAGTTAGAGATAACAGAGATCCACGGCTTGATGGCACTATAGGTTATACTGATTATGAAGGCGATGCCTATCCACTTGTTTCGGATCTTGTAAACTCAAGCCCCACAGGTGATGTTTCCGGTGAAAGGGATGTAACGTCTTTTTTCGCAGAACTGCAAATTCCGATAACAGAAAACCTGATCGCTCAATTAGCAGTGAGGTCCGAAGATCAGTCTGATGTTGGTTCATCTACGGTGGGTAAGTTTGCGGTAGGTTGGCAATTAACAGATTGGTTAAGGCTCAGAGGATCTGTCTCTACAGCCTTTAGGGCGCCAAACATAGTCCAGGTAAACGAGAAAATTGTTGTCAGGTCCGGAACTAGAAATGATTACAGTATGTATCAGGTCCAGACTGACAATGGTATTAGCCATAGTAGTTCTGATGCAGATTCTCGCTATACGATACAAAGGCAAGCAACGGGAGCTCAGAATTTAGAGTCTGAAGAATCTGATAACAGCTCGATCGGCTTCGTTTTAGAACCACTGGATGGATTGGTAATTACGGCTGATTATTGGGAAATAGAGAAAGACAAAACAATAGGCTTGTTTGGTAGGAATAATCATACCGTTTTAGATATGATGAAAAGATTCGAGAACGGCCTAAATAGTTGTAGTACGTTTCAGGGGCATTCCGCAGTCGTTAGAGAGGCTCCGGATGACGGCGAGCTAGCTTATTTTGCTGCAGCCGGTGTTTGTCCTTTTGGTTCAATAAAATATGTTGCTGATGAGTACATGAACTTAGCGAAGCGAACTATCGAAGGCTATGACGTTGCAGTTTACTATGACGTTGATACTGCTTTAGGCAATTTCGATTTAAGATACATTGGTAGTTTTATAGAAAAATTTTATCAAGCACCAAGCGGTCAATTCAAAGGATTAACAGCCGCAAAAGCTAGCGGATTGATTCCTGCTGACATCCCAATTGATGGGTTTGGTGACCTGCTGGGCAAAGATGGAAATTACGATAATAAACACTCGCTGCGATTATCTTGGAGAAGAGGCCCCTGGGGGGCAACTGTGACCGGCCTCAAAAAAGGATCCTTTACCCAGGAAGCCTTGACGTTAACTGACGGAAGAAAATATGTGATCCCGTCTATGACGACTATGGATCTTTCTGTTGATTATCGTTTCGAACTTTATGACACTAATGCAAGATTAAGGTTCGCCATTAAGAATTTCCGAGACGAGAGAGCACCTCTTGCAGATAGATATTATGGCTATTTTGCTGATGCTCATCAGGATTTAGGTCGGAATTATTATTTGGACTTGAGGCTGGATTTATAACTATTTAGTTAGGGCAAAAAAGGGGGGCTTCTGCCCCCCTTTTTATTAAACGTCAGAGGATCTCTAGGATGTTGGAGATCTTCCATTTTGTGAATTTTAGTGGAAGCAGTTATCTATGATTATACGGATTTGGTTGCTCGCCTCACTTCTTGTGCAATTTTCATGTGGGGCAAACACTCAATCGGTGAGTACTTCAGTACCGATAACAACTTCTAATCAAAGCATTATTCGTTATGACAGTATTCACCATCCTGTAGTTGCCCGTCATGGCATGGTGGTCACACAGAATGAACTGGCCAGTAGGGTTGGGCAAACAATACTAGAGCAAGGTGGTAACGCGGTTGATGCGACGGTGGCCATTGGTTTTGCCCTAGCGGTCACACTGCCTAGAGCGGGCAATCTTGGTGGGAGTGGTTTCATGCTTGTACATATGGCGCAACCTAAAGAGACCATTGCGCTTGATTTTAGGTCAATAGCGCCAGCGGCTGCCCGTTTAGAAGACTTCCTGGATGAAGCTGGGGATATACGTTGGGATGATTTAACCTTTGGGGCCAGAGCCCCCGCTGTTCCGGGTACTGTGGCTGGTTTGTACCATGCTTGGCAAAAGTTCGGATCACTTCCATGGTCATTATTAGTAGCGCCAGCAATAAATTTGGCCAAAGAGGGTATTGTGGTTAGCGAGGATCTAGCATACGCCTTTGCGGAGGCAATGCCGATAATATCGCAATACCCCAGCAGTATAATTGCTTATGCCAAAGATGCTGACACTTCGTATCTGGCAGGAGAAATATTACATCAGCCGGATTTAGCTTGGTCGTTGGAACGAATTAGCGAGCAGGGAGCTAACGCTTTTTACAGCGGCGATATAGCTGAAAAGATAATCGATTTTATGGGGCGATCGGGTGGTTACATTTCCTCGCAAGATCTGCAGCTTTACCAAGTAAAAGAACGCGCTCCAATTGCTACAAATTACCGCCAGCATAAAATCGTCACGATGCCTCCAAGCAGTGTGGGGGGATTGGCTCTTTTACAGATGCTTAATGTGTTAAAACAATTTGATTTATCTAGTTTAGACCCGGGCAGCGCAAGAAGCCTTCATTTACTGGCAGAGGTAATGAAAAGAGTAAATGCTAATCGCCGACAAGGGATTGGTGATACAGATTTTGTTTCGGTTCCAATTGAGGGGATCTTAAGTGAGGAACTGGCTAAGGAAATAGCAGCTAGCATAGACCTAGGAAAGGCATCATCTGTTTCAGTAATTAACCCAATTGATGCGAACCCTTATGAGAGTCGCGAAACCACTCATTATTCCGTTATGGACGATTTTGGCAATGCTGTATCAACGAGTTACACGTTAGGATACTCATTTGGTTCTGGCCTCGTTGTACCAGGTACAGGTATTTTGCTTGATAATCAGATGCGGAATTTTTCTCATAGAGAGCTTGGGCATGCTAATGAAATGACGCCAGGGAAGCGGCCGGTCTCCACTATGACCCCAACTCTGGTATTTGATGTTAATGATGATATTAAAATCGTTACCGGCACTCCCGGTGGTAGCCGCATTCACAATGTCATAATGCAATTACTTGTGAATTTGATCGATTACCAAATGAATATCGCTGAAGCGACTCATACTCCGCGAATATATCAGGGCTGGCGCACTTCTGAGCTTGCTGTTGAGCGAGGAATCAATGCTGATACAAGTTCATTGTTACGGTTAATGGGGCATGACATACAGCTGCAACAAACGATGGGGAGCACTCAGTCTATTGTAAGAGAGGAAGGGCGGCTCTATGGTTCCGCTGATCCGCGTCGCCCAGGAGCTTTAGCGTTGGGCGTGGATAGAGTGTTGCACTGATAATATTTTAGTTAAAACAGAGAACCGAATGATAAATAATTGAACGCGTTTAATTTACCTTCCAAAATCAGCTGCCAACTTTATAATTTGCGCTTTCATTTGCTTAAATAGTGCATCGGCTTCCTAAGAAGTCCTGTGGCCACTGGTGACCGAGCTGAGAAATGATTCAACAAGTAATATTCTTTTTGTGGGCAGTGCCTATGATTATTTTGGAGAAATTTCTGATGAGGACGCGAATTTCTTGCAAGTAGTATGGGACACCGTTAATAAGGTTTTGCGTATCGAAGATTGAACTAACGAACCGCTCCTTACAGACCTAGAAAAATAAAATAATGAAGAGGTAAAACGTGAAGACTCGAACTGGTTATATAATAAATTGGATTAAGAAATTCATCAGAAAAGGCAAAAATAAATAAAAAGAAGCTGTAACTTTACGAACCATCTTCCGAGACCTTTGTGAAGGTATTTGAGAAGTGGGTGAAGGGGAAAATGCGGTACTTGATTTTGACTTAGGCTCCTTCTTTAGCTCCGCTTCAGTTTGGGACTACTCCCAATTTGAAACTGTGGTCATTATAATAAGGGCTATTGGCTACTCCTTGTATAAATTTGTACTCGTGTTGGCTAAGTCAATACGGAACCTTATGATAGACAAGGATGACCTCTCTAAAGCTTGGAAGAAGGCAGAACAAGAAAGGAAAAAATAATGAAAAATATTTTAGCAACCCTTCCCGTAATGATTTTATTCTATGGATGCGCTTCAGTTGAACCGCTCCAAGAAGAAGGATGGACTGGAAAAACCTTTAATGACTTAATATCTGCTTGGGGTACACCTTTCAGTACTTCTGTTCTTTCTGGTGGGAAAAGGAAAGTAAGATTCAATCTTGCCCATTGTGAACGGTCAAGATGCCTATATTCTGCTTCTGAGATTATAGATGGGCTAAGTTATTATTGTAATATTGACGTCTTTGTCGAGCCTGATAATACAGTAACCAGACTGGATTATATTGCGGAAGGAGGAGAAGGTAGTTGTCTAAGGCTAATTAGTGAGTTAGGAGTATAATGTATAATGTATAATGATTGGTCAGAAGAAGATAGGGCTCGCCAAAGTAAAAGGCATGGTGGCGTATACTAGAAAGAGGCCGCTATCACTACTATAGAATAGAGTCAGACGAATGGATTTTTGTTATACCGTTCTTGGCGGAGATAGTTTTTGGGGCTTTGATAAAAATTATTTTTTGCTTTTTAAATCTTTTAAAGGGGTATAGCAGGAACGTGACAAGGACTTTAAAGCCTAATTATGAAAGGAAAAAAGAACAAGAAAGGAAAGATAAAGAATAATGTAGAGGAGAATACGAGTGGCTAAGCCTAATTATAATTTCGAAAAGCGCCAGAAAGAACTAGCCAGAAAGAAAAAGAAGGAAGAGAAGCGCTTGCAAAAAGCAAGTGTAGCCGATAGTCAGCCGCAGGATGCTCAACCTATATCAGGAAACGATGACAAAGCGGTTCCAACCGGCGACTTATAGCAAACTAGTCGAAGTCAATAAATATTAAATACACAAAGGAAAGCACAGTATGAGTACAGGTACAGTAAAGTGGTTCAATGCAGATAAAGGTTTCGGTTTCATTACTCCAGAGGATGGGGGCAAGGATCTATTCGTTCATCATTCGGAAATTCAAAGTGGCGGTGAATATGCAACTCTTAATGATGGTCAGAAAGTAGAATTTGAAGTTGGGCAAGGCCAGAAAGGGCCGTGTGCAAATAAAGTTGTTGCTGTTTAAGCTATAACACATAACGCCTAGGTCAAGCGGATGCGCTATGCGCACTCGCTTGACCTAGGCGTTATGTAAACTCTAAATGTCCGCTAATTGGGCAGAAGAAGATAGAACTCGTCAACGTAAAAGACATAGAGATGTTTACCTGTAAATGCCCCTTAATTGGGGTTTTTTATGCCTACTACAAAGCGAGTGATTTATTGAGCACCCGCCACAATTCGGCTACGCTATATGCGGTAATGTATTTTAGCGGATAGAGATTTTATTCTTCCTAAATTTAAAAAAACCTATAAGGATTTAAAATGAAGTCAATTCTAGTGAAGACAATGACCTTGATTGCCATGCTTGGAATATGGGCAACGGCCAATGCTGATGATTATCGGGCGGTACATAACTGTAAGCTCAAGGAAGGCAAAACAATGGATGATGTACGCGTCGCCAATTCCAAATGGGTCGTGTTCATGAATGAAAATGTTGAAGGTGGCGGTATTACCAGTCATATCACCACAAGTGTTGTGGGCGATTCAACTCCCGGAAAATTCGGGTACGTGGACTCTTTTCCGTCTTTGGAGTCTTGGGCAGCTACATTGGCAGCGACCGAATCTATCGCGGAAGGCGTAGCAATAGATGAGGAGTTAAAGGAGGCTGCAGATTGTACCGAGAATCGTTTGTACAAGGCAGAAGAAAGTTAAAAACGTCAGTCGAACCGGCTTTGGCAACCAGAAGGCTGTTGAGGCCGGCTCAAAGCATTTAGAGATATGATGAGGCTAACCTTTCAAAGCATTTGCGCAGCTTTAATAATTGTAGGGATTCCAGCTTTTTTTATATTCGCTATTTCGTTTGGTTAGAGAGAAAGGCGGGGCACGTAGTGGGGCACAGACAAGATGAGACAGGCTGAATTATTCCAAGTTATTGATTTTTATACACGTCCCCGTAGCTCAGCTGGATAGAGCAATCGCCTCCTAAGCGATAGGTCGGCCGTTCAAATCGGCCCGGGGACGCCAAAAATTCCCATTTTCTGGAGTGTAATTGCTTTTAGCAGGAAGCCACTGGGGAAAAGAAGCTAGCCGTTATAGCTCAAGATACGGTAAGGGCTTTAGGTGTAAGGGAACGACAACCGAGTCGGACAGCAGAAACTTTGCTTTGCTAGTGATTGCCTCCGCATCGAGTATTGCTAACAACAGGTTGCCATTTTCTGTATTACAGTAACTGACTATTTTGGCGGGCTTTTCCTTTCCTTTAAACGATTGCAACACGGAGCTATCGGGAGTGATTAATTCCTCACTTTCCAATAGATACATACGCTTTTTTGGTGTGCCACGATAATACATGCGGGCGACTATTTCTTGGCCGGTATAGCAGCCTTTACTGAAATCAACAGCACCAGAAATATCATAATTGAGTAATTGTGGTGTGTACTTTTCGCTGTGCAGTTTGTCGACATGCGCTAACCCTGAACGAATGTCTTCATACAACCAACCTGAGGCATCACTGTTCACCAAAAGGTTGGGTTCCGACGAGAATCCATCAACGCATGCCGCATCCATGCACCACATTTCCACACGGTCTACCAGGCCCGCAACTTTTACGAGGTAAGTTCCAGAAAATTTGATAACTGCGTTATCAGCCCCAGGTAGTGATCTGAAGGTATCCACGAGCGCGTCCTCGACATCGTCCCTGTATCCGAGTACTACCGGTGGAGGCTCGGGCAATTCTAGCTTAACTTTGGAAAACACTGCGTATCTGGCTAATGTCGAAATAATAATTTCAGCCATGTTGGGTTGGGTTTGCAAGTAACAGGCATCACTTAGTAAAAGCACGCGAAAGTCTGCAATTATCCGTCCTTTTAGATTAAAGAGTGCGCCGACAAGGCTCTGTGTTTCGCTAAGGTTTTCCATATTGCAACTTAGCTGACCCTGTAGAAACTGAATTGTATCTGGGCCACTGACTTTTACGAATTGGTAGTGGGATAGATCGACAACTTGCATGCTCATTTCTCAAATAGTAACTGGGTTGGGTGGCTTGAAAAGAAGGTCGCAACCAAAACTTAATTTTCGCATAATGCCTGATTGGAGAAGCGGATTCATCCTTTAATATTGGTCTATTATATGCAGGAATTCGATAAGCGGAAAATATTTTGGCGCAGCCGGCGAGGTATGCTCGAGCTGGATCTATTGTTAGTACCCTTCGCTACCCAAATTTTCGAGACCCTTAATCTCCAAGATCAAATGTTATATAAGGAATTTCTCGAGCACGAAGACCAGGATCTGTCAAACTGGCTAATGGGCCGAGAAGAGCCTACTGACGTGCGCTTCAAGACCTTAATTAAAAAAATACTAATCCACAATAAGAAGGCCAACTAAACTGTTTTCACTAAATGGGCAAATTATCCTTGGATTGGGAATTTCGGCCGGTGGGCTCTAGCTGAACACGCGAATTTCGATGAATTGCTAATTTGACTCGCTTGGTAGAAGGAAATGCCTTTCTGGATGGATATCTTAGTTTCGAGTCATCTGCTATTGAGAACTGGCTTATGCTTTGGAATCAGGATCGTGTCTTTTGCAACCTTATCGGTTTGCGGATAGTCCTGAGTAAAATGAAGGCCACGACTTTCTTTGCGTTTCAAAGCGCTTGTGATGATCAATTCGGAAACCAGGGCCAAGTTTCTGAGCTCCAAATTATCGTTGGAGATCTTGTGTTTAATATAGTGTTCACGTATTTCTTCTCGTAATAGTTTAATCCGACGATCAGCGCGGTTCAGACGCTTGTTATTCCGAACAATGCCCACAAAATCCCACATTAGGCGTCGTATCTCTTCCCAGTTATGGGAAACAAGTATTTCGTCCGCTGATTCCGTTACCTTACCTTCGTCCCAAGGAGCTATCTTGGGAACCAACTCGGTATTCTCTGTTTTTTCGGTAATGCTTTGGGCGGCACCGAAAGCAATAACGAAGCACTCCAGCAGGGAGTTACTTGCCATACGATTAGCCCCATGCAGCCCACTGAAACTGGTTTCACCGATCGCATAAAGATTGCGAATATCAGTCTCGCCTCGTTCGTTGATAACAACACCACCACAGGTGTAGTGGGCAGCAGGTACTACTGGGATACGCTCGGTGGTTATATCTATCCCAAAATCTAGGCAACGCGAATAGATGTGAGGGAAATGCTCTTTTACGAAATCAGCTGGTTTATGGATAATGCTTAGATATAAACAATCACAACCCAGGCGCTTCATTTCATAATCGATTGCGCGTGCGACTATGTCTCGAGGCGCCAACTCTTCCCGCGCATCAAATTTTGGCATAAACCGAGTGCCATCTGGCAATTCCAGCTTAGCTCCCTCTCCTCGCAGGGCCTCGGTAATCAAAAACGACTTAGCGTGAGGATGATACAGGCAGGTTGGATGAAACTGGTTAAACTCCATGTTGGCTATCCGACAACCTGCGCGCCAGGCCATTGCGATACCATCACCACTAGCCCCATCCGGATTAGTAGTAAAGAGATAAGCTTTGCTTGCTCCACCAGTGGCCAATACAATGAACTTGGCCCGTATGGTAACCACCCGTCCGGTTTCCTGCTCGAGGAGATAAGCGCCTACGCAAACACTTTCTGACTTGTTCGTTGCCGTTTGTGTCACTAAATCGACAGCAGTATAGCCTTCTAGTAATTTTATGTTCGCATGGGCCTGGGCGCGTTTTTGAAGTGTTTCAAATACCGCCTTACCGGTTGCATCTGTAGCATGAATTATGCGTCGATGAGAATGGCCGCCTTCCTGGGTTAAATGCAGAGAACTGAGTTCGGGGTTTTCGGTGTTAATTGATACGTCATTATTGTTGCGTGCCCGCTCGGTGGTAAATGGCACGCCTTGTGCGACTAACCAAGTTACGGCTTCGGCACTGTTATTCACTATATGCTGGACGATGTCTCGATGACACAGTCCCACACCAGCTGTTATGGTGTCCTCCAGATGGGATTCAATACTGTCTTCTGAATCGAGTACGGCAGCAATTCCTCCTTGAGCATAAAAAGTGGCGCCTTCTTTCAGGTCGCCCTTACTGAGAACCATAACTTGGGCGAAAGGAGCGCTACGAAGTGCCAAAGTGAGACCGGCGGCACCACTACCAATAATTAGGATGTCGGTTTCCCAAGCAATGTTAGAGGCATCGGTTGTCATAGATGCTGCTGGCAACTAATTGAAATCATAATATTTTAAACAATAACAGGACTTTGTTGTGCAGGAACTGCAGGGATCGCACGGAATCGGGAAGCGATTCAAGAGGGCGATAACCTGAGATTTGCGTAACGACCCCCTAATTTAACCTGAGTTTCCTTGAACTGTAATAATTGTACGGGTATTCCTCAAGGGTTCTGTGAACTTTTACATTAGTGTATTGTCTATCGCTGGGTTTGCATTTGTTCTTGGTGATGGGTTAAACAAACCTCTACAAAGTTGGAATCACTAAGACAATTAAAGGTTGGAGCAAATGGCGGAAGGCACTGATCAGCAATTAGTTGATAAGGTATTGAGTGGCAACAAGAACGCATTCAATTTGCTAGTGCTTCGCTATCAACACCGTATGGTAGCCTTGATAGGTCGTTTTATCCAGGATCCACAAGAAGTGGAAGATGTATGCCAAGAAGCGTTCATCAAGGCTTACAGAGCCTTGCCGCTATTTCGTGGTGATAGCGCATTTTATACTTGGCTATACCGGATTGCTGTGAATACGGCAAAGAATCACTTAGTTTCAAGAAAACGTCGCCCGCCGACTAGTGACCTAGAAGTAACCGAAGCCGAAGCCAGTGAAATCGGGTCAGTTCTCAGGGAAATTGAGAATCCCGAAGCTAGTTTGGCCACAGATAAGCTGAAACAAGCTATTGATGCAGCAATACAGGATTTGCCAGAAGATTTGCGTACCGCTTTCACACTAAGGGAATTTTCAGGATTAAGTTATGAAGATATTACGAAAGTCATGGATTGTCCGGTTGGAACTGTGAGGTCGCGCATTTTCAGAGCCAGGGAAGCAATCGATAAGAAGATTAGGGAATTGCTTTAAAAACGGGAACTGAATTCAAATCCGGCTGTCTGAATTACATGATACAGGCCGCGTAAATAAACAAACAAGAATAAGAATCAAGCGACTAACACAGGAGTATAGGGGCATAGAATGAGCCAGTTTGAAAAGGAAACTTTATCCGCTTTGCTAGATAATGAAGCAGATGACTTGGAGCTGCGTCGTCTACTGAAATCTATTGATAGCAACCCGGAACTTGCGGAAACCTGGGAGCGCTATTGTCTGGAGCAGTCCTTAATGCATAATCCAGCCACACCTGTGGATTCCGGTCTAGCTGCGCGTGTTCAGCAGCAAATCCAGAATGAACCCGCATTGTCGGTGCGAGGAAATTCATTCTCTGGCTGGCAACAGACCTTCTCCAAGCTTGCAATAGCAGCCTCGGTCGCCGTTATATTCGTCTTTGCATTTCAAGGCAGTTTCAATAACCCAGTTAGTCCTTCGCTGGTGGAACAGGAGTATTCTTCCCTTGAGCAAGACGCACTCCAGCCAAATGCATCCCTAGTGGCAGAATCCGTGAGTTTTGAAGTGGACCCAGAAGCCCAACAACGCTTGCTGGAATATATCGAGAGTATGTCCTTTGACGAAGATAAGCCGGTTCGAGTTGAGCCTATTCAGGACTCACCCCTTTATCGCTTGGTTAATGAACTTCAAGCCAAACCCTAATCATTTAACTAAAACTGGTTATTTATCATTAGTTTCCTTACTACTAGTAAGAGATACGTGCGGTAAATAAAGGTGTTGCCGGTTAGTGATAGCGCCCCGTTCCCTGCTATTTGCCTTCAGGGTATTGTGCTAAAGTAGTGTTTCTCGTAGTGATCCCGCTCAGCTCGGATATATGTTACGGGAACCGGATTGATTACCAGGAATCGATAGAACCCGATGAAACTATTAATACAAACGTGTAATCGTCAACTGAGAAATGCTTTGCTTACATTTGTGGTTTGCGGTCTATTGGGGCCTATTACAAATGCTCAAGAGCTACCTGATTTTGCTGAACTGGTCGAAATTAATGCGCCCACGATTGTCGAAATTGCGACGTCGCGGCAGGTTGAATCTCGTTCACCAGTGGAAGATCGTGAACTAGACGAGTTGCTTCGCCGTTTGAATCCCGGTCAGGCACCGGAGTTGAATCCAGAAAACATTCCTGAGCTTCGTCAGCGAGGTGCTGTTGGGTCCGGGTTTATTATTTCTGCAGATGGATACATTATTACAAACAACCACGTAGTAGCGGCAGCCGATGAAATACGTGTTACGCTGAACGATCGGCGAGTGTTTGATGCGGAAATCATTGGATTGGATGAGCCATCTGATCTGGCGCTTTTAAAAATTGGTGCGAACAATTTGCCGCGTGTTCAATTCGGTGACTCCGATCGACTGCGGGTAGGAGAGTGGGTATTGGCGATAGGCTCACCATTTGGGCTTGAGTTCTCGGCCGCGGCTGGAATCGTCAGTGCTAAGGGTCGCTCTATGCCGGGGCGATCAACCTACAATTATATGTCATTCATTCAAACGGACGTAGCGATAAACCAAGGGAATTCCGGGGGACCTTTGTTTAACCTTGAGGGTGAAGTGATTGGAATAAATTCGCAGATCTTGAGTAGTACGGGTGGTTCGAACGGAATTTCGTTTTCCATACCTAGCAATGTTGCACTCAACGTAGTCTCCCAGCTTAAGGATTCTGGACGTGTTGAACGCGGGCTGTTGGGAGTTCGAATGCGTGAAGTGGATCATGCACTTTCTCAGATCTTCGATTTGGAGCGGCCTCGTGGTGCCTTTGTAGATGAGGTGCAACCAGCCAGCCCTGCAGAGAGGAGCGGGATACGCAACGAAGACATTATTCTCGAGTTTAATGGGCACGACATTGAATATTTCACTGACCTGCCATTTTACGTCGGTCAATATCGGCCAGGAACGGAAGCGGAAATTACGCTTTATCGTAATGGTGAGCGCCTGACTCGTACGGTAGTGCTTGGTAGCTCTCCAACTAATACCGTGGCTGCTACTCAACCCGAAATCACCAAAGATCGTAGTAATCCACTTGGATTTCGAGTCACTGAACTCAGTGAGGAGACACGCCAAGTTGCCGGTATAAAAGGGGTACGTATAGCAGAGTTAAATGAAGGGCCAGGCAGAGATGCTGGACTTCTAGTAGGGGATGTGGTCGTTGCCCTTAATCGGCAGGAAATCTCTTCATCGAACGAGTTCTCCAGTGTGGCAAACAATTTGCCGGAATCAGGATTCATCCCGATTCGCATAATCCGGGAAGGGCAAGGAACTACTATGGCGCTGGAACTCTCACCTTGATTTGATACGCGGGTTGCTCTAGTAATAATTCCTTACGCGATTGTTCAGTTAAGTCCGGGAGGGGATACCATTAAGTTCTTCCATGTATGCGTGAGTTTGGTTTTCCAGAGCTCGGTTATTTCTCCAGTCATGTTTAAATTAGCCAATATTCAGCAATGTTTCTCCCCGCAAGCCATCAGTTCCTGACACTGCTATCAGAATATTGTAGACTTGACGCCCTGTTTTATCCGGCCTATCTCCCTTTTTTGCGTATCGAATGAATTCGTGACTGCTTTAAGCCACATTCGCAATTTTTCTATAATTGCGCACATTGATCATGGTAAATCTACTCTGGCGGACCGCTTTATCGAGCTCTGCGGCGGATTGAGCGAGCGCGAGATGGATGATCAGATTCTAGACACCCTTGATATCGAGCGAGAACGTGGTATTACCATTAAAGCGCAAAGTGTCACTTTACATTACGAAGCTAAGGACGGTGATCGTTACCAGTTAAACTTTATTGATACCCCAGGGCACGTCGACTTCACTTACGAAGTATCACGGTCGCTCGCGGCTTGTGAAGGTGCGTTGCTCGTGGTCGATTCTGGGCAGGGAGTGGAAGCCCAATCCGTAGCCACTTGTTACACAGCAATCGAACAGGGATTGGAAGTAATTCCGGTATTGAACAAAATGGATTTACCGCAGGCCGAACCGGATCGTGTGCGCATAGAAATTGAGGAAATCATTGGTATCGATGCTTCGGACGCGGTTTGTGTTAGCGCCAAGACTGGGATGGGTGTTGAAGAGCTACTGGAGGAAATTATTGCCAAGTTTCCGCCACCGGTCGGCAATAGAGAGGAAGCATTACAGGCACTTATTATCGATTCTTGGTTTGATAACTACCTTGGCGTAGTGTCACTGGTTCGAGTAGTGAACGGTAAATTGAAAAAAACCGACAAGATAATCGCTAAGTCCATCGGGAAGTCTCACATTGTCGATAGTGTAGGCGTGTCCACACCTAAGAGAAACGAAACGCATGAATTGGTTGCCGGAGAAGTTGGATTTGTGGTGGCGGGCATCAAGGATATTCACGGTGCTCCAGTGGGAGACACTATTACATTGGCTAGTACTCCGGAAATAGAATCCCTCAGTGGTTTTCGTAAAATTCAACCCCAAGTGTATGCTGGCTTGTTCCCGATTTCGTCCGATGATTTCGAAAGTTTTCGTAACGCCTTGTCAAAACTAACATTAAATGATGCGTCACTATTCTATGAGCCCGAAAACTCTGATGCGCTGGGTTTTGGGTTTCGTTGCGGATTTCTCGGTATGCTGCATTTGGAGATAATCCAGGAACGATTGGAACGGGAATATGGATTGGTTTTGATTACTACTGCGCCGACGGTAGTTTATGAAATCGAGTTAATAAATGGTGAGGTGGTGATGGTGGACAGTCCAGCTCGATTACCCCCCATTAATTCTATTCAACAAATGTGTGAGCCTATCGTGACGGCTAATATACTGGTTCCCCAGGAATACTTGGGAAATGTGATTAGCCTCTGCGTGGAGAGGCGTGGCATCCAAAAAGATATGCAATTCATCGGAAATCAAGTTTCTTTGAATTATGAGTTGCCAATGAACGAAGTAGTCTTGGATTTTTTCGACCGTTTGAAATCAGTAAGCCGCGGATATGCTTCACTGGACTATCATTTTACCCGTTTTGAGAAGTCCAATTTGGTACGTTTAGATATTCTTATTAATGGCGATAAAGTAGATGCATTGGCTTTAATTGTGCACCGTGATCACGCCCAGTCCAAAGGACGACAGCTTGTCGAGAAAATAAAGGAATTGATTCCGCGCCAGCTTTTCGATGTCGCGATCCAAGCTGCTATCGGAGGACAGATAATTTCTAGGCAAACGGTAAAGGCGCTCAGAAAAAATGTGACTGCAAAATGTTATGGCGGTGATGTAACTCGCAAAAAGAAATTGCTTGAAAAGCAAAAGGCGGGTAAGAAACGCATGAAAAAAGTGGGTAATGTCGAAGTGCCGCAAGAAGCATTTTTAGCGGTATTGAAAGTGGACAATTAAACGTAATGGACATTGATTTTTCTATAGTTCTGGTTTCTTTGGTGGCCTTCTGCGGAGCGCTTTGGTTGATTGATAGCTTGCTCATTAAGAAAGCACGACTTACGGCCGTTGAAAATTACAAGCGAACTCAGGCCAAAGGTCGTAAAGAGGAAGAAGTAGCGACAGCTGTCGAGGAAATTTTAAAGGAACCTTTGGTCATCGAATATGCCAAGTCTTTCTTTCCGGTATTGGTAATTGTGCTGATTTTGCGGTCGTTCCTAATCGAACCTTTCCAGATTCCGACTGGTTCGATGATCCCAACCCTAGAGGTGGGTGACTTTATTCTGGTCAATAAGTATGCCTACGGTGTGCGCTTGCCAATAATCGGGACAAAAATCTTAGGAGTGGAAGATCCGGACCGTGGTGAAATTATCGTATTCATTCCACCCCATGAGAACAAGTACTACATAAAGCGAGTGATTGGACTTCCCGGTGACACGGTGCGCTATGAAGACAAGAATCTGTATATTAACGGAGAATTGATTAGCAAGGATTACGTTGAATCCATTATGGTCGAGACCAGCATTGGTGATTTACCCGGGGTACTGTACAGAGAAACTATAAACGGAGTTGAGCACTCTACCCAAAACATAGATGCAGTTGGTCGGCAACGAGCGCGCACCACTTGGGTCATCCCGAATGGACACTATTTCATGATGGGCGATAATCGGGATAACAGTAGCGATAGTCGAGTGTGGGGGACAGTTCCCAATGAAAATGTCGTTGGCAAGGCAGTGGCAGTGTGGATGCATAAGGAACCAGGGCTGCACCTTCCAACTTTTTCTAGAAATCAACTTATAAACTAGATGACGATTGATTTCGACAAACTGCAACAAGCTATCAATTATCAATTCAACGACTTGAAGTTAGCTACGCACGCGTTAACCCATCGAAGTGCTAATAAACTCAATAACGAACGTCTAGAGTTTCTAGGCGATTCATTATTGGGTTTTCTTGTGGCCGAATTTCTTTTCGAGCACTTTCCCGAAGCTTCCGAAGGCGAATTAAGTCGACTTCGCGCAAGTATGGTCAACAAGTCGGCCTTAGTGGAGATTGCTCTTGACCTTAACCTGAGCGAATTTCTGTTACTGGGAGACGGGGAACTAAAAAGTGGGGGCAGAGAAAGAGAATCGATTTTGGCGGATTCTGTGGAAGCAATCATAGCAGCGATCTACTTTGATGGAGGATTAACGGCTTGTAAACAACTAATCATAAGTTGGTGTCAGAATAAAATTGATGGCATTAGTCCTGTCGGAACTCAAAAGGATGCTAAGACCTATTTGCAGGAAATAATGCAGGCACAGGGTTTTTGTCTACCGCAATATCGGGTCGTTGATGTTACGGGTAAAGACCATCAGCAGAGTTTTCTCGTAGAATGTCGCGTGGAAAATCTGGATGAGCCGCAGCAAGGTGAAGGCAACAGTATACGGAGCGCCGAACAGGAAGCAGCTAGAAAGATTTTGATTGAGCTAGGAGAAACAAATTGAGTGAAATGGGTCAGGCACCGCATATTCGAGAACGCTGTGGTTATGTCGCAATTGTTGGGAGACCCAATGTCGGCAAATCCACTCTCCTGAATCATTTGTTGCAACAGAAAATTAGCATTACTTCGCGCAAACCCCAGACAACCAGACATCGTATTCTCGGTATCACCAGTAATGGGAATTGCCAGTGCATCTTCGTAGATACACCTGGACTTCATTTAGACTTTAATAAGACCCTGAATAGATTAATGAACGACACAGTTATCAGAGTAATTAACGATGTGGATATTATTCTGTTTCTTGTAGAAAGGTTGACATTCAATGTCGAAGATAAAGCGGTACTTGAGGCTTTACAAAAAGCCAAGGTACCCATTTTGCTGGTGATTAATAAGATTGATTTAGTGAAGGATAAGGGGAGTCTATTGCCCCACATCGCAAAATTAGTTGCCAGGGGGAACTTTGCTGAGATTATTCCAATTTCGGCTCTTGGTGGGCATAACTTGACGGAACTTGAAGGGCTGGTTAAGCAATATCTTCCGGAGGGGACTTTCTTATTTCCACACGATCAGGTAACGGATCGCAGTAACCGCTTTCTGGCTGCCGAGTTCATTCGCGAAAAAGTCACTCGTCAACTCGGTGATGAGGTACCCTATGAAACTACTGTCGAAATAGAGAAATTCAAACAAGAAGGCAACACTCTCAATATTTATGGATTGATTCTAGTTGATAAGAAAGGGCAGAAAAAAATTCTTGTTGGAAAAGACGGCGAACGTTTGAAGCGTATTGGTTCAGCTGCACGGGAAGATATGGAGCGTGCATTCGAAACCAAGGTGATGTTAAATCTTTGGGTTAAAGTAAAATCAGGTTGGGCGGATGATAAGAGAGCCCTTCAAAGCCTGGGTTATATTGAGTCGCGTTGACTTGCCCGTAGTTTTTATCTAATTACCTGAGCATTATGGAAACCCGAGTTCTCCTGCAACCAGCCTACTTATTGCACAGGGCTCCCTTTCAGAATACCAGTTTGTTGGTGGACTTTTTCACTTACAATTATGGGCGAGTAAAAGCTGTGGCCAAAGGAGCAAGACGGGAGAGATCTAAGTATCGATCGCTGTTACAGCCGTTTCACCCGCTTTTGATATCCTTCAGCGGCCGAGGTGAGGTTAAAACCATAAACGGTGTCGAAACCGGCCTGTCGGCTATTGTCTTGGAAAGAGAGCGCTTGTTCAGCGGTCTCTACGTGAATGAACTGCTCATTCGTCTACTATATAATTATCAAGAGCATACGGCGCTTTACAAAAATTATCAGGAAACACTGATTAATTTGCAAGGTAGCAAAGAAATTGAGGCAGTGTTGCGTCGCTTCGAATTGAATTTGCTGGCCGAGCTGGGTTATGCGATCAATCTCGAAGAAGACTTTCGCAGTCATCGAGCTATAGACCCAAAAAGTAATTACCGGTTCACTCCTGATATGGGCTTTGAGCTCAGTGAAACAAATCCAAGGCTGGAGGAAAGCCCCTACTATTTTTCGGGTCAACACTTGATTGCCCTGCGGGAATTTGACCTACGAGACGAAGCGGCGGCGAAATCGGCAAAACGGTTGTTACGGCATGCATTAGCTGTACATTTAGGCGAAAAACCCATAAATAGCCGAAAGCTATTTACTGGTAAGGTCTAAAAATTAATTTTTCCAGCACTACCAGCGACTAAAGCAGCCAGAACCTAGGCAGCTTTGCCAGTCGTCTCCGGCCCGTGTAGAATTCAGCGCTTTCCCCCGTTGCGTTTTTCCTATAGATCTTCACGGTCCGCAATTATGGCTTACCCCACGATAGAGAATCTCATTGGTAACACTCCGATAGTCAGACTTACAAGCCTGCCTGGAGCTACTTCAAACATCGTGTTAGCTAAGTTGGAAGGCAATAATCCAGCCGGATCGGTAAAGGATAGGCCAGCGCATAGCATGATTCTGCAGGCAGAACTGCACGGCTATATCAAACCAGGCGATCGGCTGATCGAAGCTACTAGTGGCAATACAGGAATAGCATTGGCCATGGTGGCGGCTGTAAAGGGATACCGCATGACGCTCATAATGCCGGATAATCTTAGCGATGAACGAAAAGAATCAATGATCGCTTATGGCGCTGAGCTTATTCTTGTCGATGAAGAGCAAGGAATGGAAGGCGCTAGGGATTTGGCTCAGCAAATGCAAAATGAAGGTGCAGGCCTGGTTTTAGACCAGTTTGCTAATGAGGATAACCCTAATGCACATTATATGCATACCGGCCCAGAAATTTGGCGAGATACGAAGGGAGAGATTACCCATTTTGTCAGTTCTATGGGGACCACGGGAACGATTATGGGTGTCTCACGTTATCTGAAAGAGCAAAACTCGGAAATCGAAGTCATTGGGTTACAACCTAAAGAAGGCTCCCGGATTCCCGGTATTCGCCGGTGGCCACCAAAGTATTTACCAAAAATATTTGATCGCAGTCGAGTGGATCGGGTCATAGATGTAGACCAGAAAGATGCAGAAGAGACAATGCGTGCCCTCGCCAAAAATGAAGGGATTTTTTGCGGAGTTTCGTCAGGTGGTTCTATTTATGTTGCTCTGGAGTTATCGAAGGAACTTAAAAATGCCATTATCGTTGCGATTATCTGCGATCGGGGTGATCGTTACCTATCTACTGCTGTGTTTTCTGAAAGTTAGCTCCAATTCTGATGACGTCTTATAGACCTATTCTGTATGTCCTCTCTTAACGTTACATGAGAAAACGCAAATTACGAACACCTCAGTCCCTTGGCGAACCAAAGCAGCTACATGTAAGCAGATTGAGCCCAGAAGGGCGCGGTATTAGCCATCAAAATGGAGAGGTGATTTTTGTCGACGGGGCATTACCGGGTGAAGATGTTATAGCGACTTACGCTCGTAAAAATCGGCATTTTGATGAGTTTCGTGTTATTGAGGTGTTAAGCGCTTCTCCTGAGCGTGTTGAGCCGCCTTGTCTATATGCAAGCCGTTGCGGGGGCTGTTCACTACAGCATGTTGGGGTTGGTGCCCAGCTGGATTTCAAAGAATTGGCGCTGGGTGAACATCTGGAGCAAGCTATTGGTGCTAAGCTCACCAATTTAGAGTTGCTACCGCAACTAAAGGGTGGTTCTTTTCATTACCGTCGCAAAGCACGGCTAGCAGTTCGAGTGGTGGAGGAAAAAGGAGGGGCATTAGTCGGGTTTCGAGAAAAATACGGAACTTTTATAACGGATATGGAATCTTGTCAGGTGATGGTTAAGGAAGTAGCCGATCTGATACTTCCGTTAAGAACTCTGATTACTATGCTTCAGGGAAACAAGCTAATTCCACAAATTGAGGTTGCAGTTGGTGAGTATAGGGATAAGGATAATTCAGTAGAGGATGTCCAGGTCCTGAATAAAGTTGCCTTGGTATTTCGTCATTTAAAGCCGTTATGCCAAGCGGACATACAAGCTCTATGCGATTTTTCTCAGGAGTACTCCATTGACCTTTATTTGCAACCTCGAAGTGTTGAGAGTGTGTACAAGAGATATCCGGAGAAAACTGTTGAACGACTACAATACTTTTTACCTGATTTCGACCTCACACTGAATTTTCATCCGATGGACTTCACGCAGGTGAATGCGGAGATTAACCAACAAATAGTAAAACAGGCAGTTCGTTTATTGAATTTGGAAAAAGAAGACCGAGTACTTGATTTGTTCTGCGGTCTAGGTAATTTCACTCTGGCGATAGCAAGATACTGCAGGGAAGTTGTTGGAGTAGAGGGAAACGATGATATGGTAAAACGGGGTGAAGAAAATTCGTTATTAAATAAAATCAGTAATGCAACCTTTCACCAGGCAAATCTGAATAAGAACATCGAAAATAAATCTTGGTTATCGACCCCTTTCACTAAGGTATTGATTGATCCGCCTAGATCAGGCGCCATTGAAATCATTACGCAGATAGCAAGTCTGCGTGCAGAAAGGATAGTTTATGTATCTTGTAACCTAACAACTCTTGCCAGAGATTCTGCCTTATTAGTTGGAGAAGGCTATAGATTGAAATCTTACGGTGTAGTGGATATGTTCCCCCACACTGCACACGTAGAGTCCATTGTCCAATTTGAATTGATGAATTAACCTATAACCAAAAGAAAACTACAAATAAGAGTAACCACTCGTGGATGAAACCGGATTTAAAGAAAAAACTGCTATAGAAAAGCTCATTGAATTAATGGCTATGCTGCGTGACCAGGAATATGGATGTCCCTGGGATCTTGAACAGTCTATCGTATCGTTGGTGCCCTATACGTTGGAAGAAGTCTATGAAGTGGTTGACGCTATAGATAAAAATGACATGTTAGAGCTAGAAGATGAGTTAGGAGACTTGTTATTTCAAGTGATTTTCTATGCCCAGATAGCTCGAGAGGAAGGGCTGTTTACGTTCGACGATGTCGCTAAAGCCATTACTACTAAATTGATACGACGTCATCCCCACGTGTTTCCGGATTCGACAGTGGAAAGTTTTGGTAGCACGTCAGATATTTCCTCAGACCAGGTAGTGATTAACTGGGAAGCAATTAAACAACAAGAGAAAGCTAAAAAGCAAAACCGCCAGCGAGGAAAAGGTCAAACAAAAAATCAGAAATTCACGGAAACTATTGTTAGCATATTCGATGACGTGCCGCGCGCATTGCCAGCACTGGAGCGAGCCCATAAATTGCAGAAAAGGGCGGCTCGCGTTGGATTTGATTGGAATGATATAGCACCTGTAATTAACAGATTAAAAGAAGAAATAGCTGAATTTGAGTCTGCACTTGCAACGCAAGATCAACAACAAATCAATGCAGAAATGGGAGATGTGTTGTTTACGGCAATCAATCTGGCTCGCCACGGATCAGTAGAGCCTGAAATAGCACTGCGATCAGCTAACCAGCGTTTTGTAGAGCGATTCAAGTGGATAGAGTCTACCTTGTATTCGCAAGGCCAAACATTACACGATACAAACTTGGAACAACTTGATCAGCTCTGGGATCAAGCTAAGCAAAAAGGGTTATAAACCAGAATTCAGTGAACAAGCTATTTAGGGTGCAGGAGTAAATCATGAGAATTATTTTGTTGGGTGCACCGGGTGCAGGTAAGGGTACCCAGGCTCAGTTTCTAACTGAGAAATATGCTATCCCTCAAATTTCAACAGGAGACATGCTGCGTGGGGCAGTAAAAGCAAAAACTGAATTAGGAGTACGGGTAGAACGGGTAATGGCTTCGGGCGACTTGGTGACTGACGACATCATAATAGCACTGGTAAAAGACCGTATACAAAAAGAAGATTGTTCTGAAGGGTTCCTGTTTGACGGATTTCCTCGAACAATTCCTCAGGCACAAGCATTGGTTGCAGAGGGCATAGATATTAATGTGGTGCTCGAAATTGATGTAGCCGACGATGAGATCGTTAAACGGCTAAGTGGAAGACGCGTACATCTTGATTCAGGTCGTGTGTATCACATAAATTTTAATCCTCCTAAGGTAGACAATCGCGACGATGTCACTGGCGAAGGATTAACACAACGTATAGACGATCAAGAAAGTACGGTGCGTAAGCGCTTGAGCTTGTACCATGAACAAACTAAGCCGCTGATTGATTTTTATACGCGGCTGGCCGAATCTGGTAAACCGGTTAGCATCATACGAGTGAATGGGGTAGCCTCCGTTGAACAGATTAAGAATAAAGTATTTGCAGCGTTAGAGTAGTTTTCACTGTTTGAGATTCAAGACCAGCATTCTTTTTTGTTTTTAAGTGTTGTACTTAAGAAGCAACTGGAATTATGTTCATCAGTATAAAAACTCATTGATAAGTTGACCAAGATTTCGATAAAATTTTATTTAATAAGTTTTTCTAAACAAAGTTAACAAACTTGTTGTGTTCTTTATTGAATATTTCTGTTAGCAAAGCACGCAGAAAACAATTCTTTTCTTAAAGTTTTTCTTTTAACTAGCGAAATATGAAACTAACACCATGTGAAAGTGGGTTGCTTTCATGGGTAAATAAAAAATATATTTATTGCTAAAGAAATTGTAAAGAGTTTGCTGTAAGCCCAATAATGAATATGATACGTTCCCGGCGAGCAGTGAGTTTAATAAGTTAACTTAAGCAAAGTTTCAAAAATTAGTTTAGAGAGAAACGTTGATGGCTAAAGTTAAGTCGAAGAAGAGTGCAACTGCTAATCAAAAACCAGCAGTTAAACGAATTCGCAGCCAAGCTATCACTAAAGCAAACATAGCCGTAGCGAAATTACAAAAAGACGCAAAAGCTGCTGCCAAAACACTACGTATCGCTCGCAAAAAAGCCAAAGTAGCTAAGAAAATCTCTCAAGCGACTAAGTCTAGAGTAAAGAAGAAAGCAGCGATACGCGCACAAACC
>Ga0207962_1000058_pt1 | contig 29114 bp, 21 predicted proteins | sample Knorr_S15_td_AAI_FD_185603 | JGI IMG/M metagenome (GOLD analysis project Ga0207962, IMG submission 185603) | Marine microbial communities from Southern Atlantic Ocean transect - Knorr_S15_td_AAIW_ad_750m_LV_A (SPAdes) (version 2) | ecosystem: Environmental > Aquatic > Marine > Oceanic | place... | reverse complement strand
CGTCGAGCACCGCCGTGAAGCAGTCAGCCAGGCGTTCCTCGTCGCCCCAGATGAAGGTGTGGTAGTCGAGTGGATTCGAGATGGAGACAAACTCGGACAGGGTGGCCCCGATCCGCTCCGCCTGGTTTGCCTCGAAGTCCGGGAACTCGACGTCGAGCGACTCGGCCCGGTCGGCGACGACGGAGGCCTCGCCGCCGGAACAGCTCATACTCACAAGTCGGTTCCCCGGGAGCGGTCCCACCGAGTCGAGAACCAGGAGGGTGTCGAGCAGCCCGGGGACCGACTCGACGCGGTGTACGCCGAGCCGGTCGAAGAGGGCCCCGTAGGCGGCGTCGCTGCCGACAATCGACCCGGTGTGTGAGACGGCGATCTCGGCACCGGACGCCGACGATCCGGTCTTGAGGACGACGACGGGGAGACCACGCTCCGAGGCCACGGCACAGGCCGCCGAGAACCGCTGGACGTCGTGCAGCGCTTCGACGTGGAGACCGATTGCCGTCACCGACGGGTCGGTGGCCAACGCCTCGACGCAGTCTTCGATGCCGACTGATGCCTGGTTCCCCAGCGTCAGCAGGTGGGCGATCGCCATCGGCCGCGTCTGCATCGTGAGGTTGAGCCCGATGTTGCCGCTCTGGGTGACGAGGGCGATGCCCCGCCCGGTACGAGCCAGGCCCTGCTGGTCGGGCCACAGGGCGGCGCCCACCGTCGCCGAGATGGTGCCGTAGCAGTTCGGACCGACCACCGGCAGGTCACCTGCGGCGGCGACGAGGTCGTTCTGGAGGGCGGCGCCCTCCTCGCCCACCTCGGCGAAGCCGGAGGCGTAGCAGACGGCTGCACCGGCGCCCATCGCCGACAGGCGGGCAACCACGTCGATCGTGGCGGTCCGGTTCACGGCGACGAGGACGGCATCGGGTACGCCCGGGAGGTCGTCGACGCTCGGGAACGCCGGCAGGCCGCATACCTCATCCCTCGTCGGATGCACCGGCCAGAGGTCACCCTCGAATCCGAGGGCCCGGCACTGACCGATGGCAACCTCCGCTGGGCGCCCGCCGACGAATGCCAGCGACCGGGGGGCCAGCAGTCGGTTCAGCGAGCGCTCAGTCACGGGGCGAAGACCGGTGGCCGGGGCTCAGGCGCCGAGGGGGCGAAGCAGTTGCCGGCTGACGATGTGCCGTTGGATCTCGCTGGTGCCGTCCCAGATGCGGTCGACCCGGGCATCGCGCCAGATTCGTTCGAGCGGCAACTCGTCCATGAGGCCCATGCCGCCGAGTACCTGGATGGCCTCGTCGGCGACGAACTGCAGCATCTCGGTGGCCGAGATCTTGGCCATGGCCGCGTCGCCGTCGGTCATCCGGCCCTGGTCCATGAGCCACGCCGCCCGGTAGGTCATGAGCTCGGCCTCGAGCATCTTTGTCTGCATGTCGGCGAGCTTGAACGACACGGCCTGGAACTTGCCGATCTTCTGGCCGAACTGCTCCCGGTCGGCGGCCCACTCGAGCGCCACCCGGAATGCCCGGTCGGCCCGACCAAGGCTGATCGCCGCCACCTGCAACCGGGTCGCCCCGAGCCACTCGTTGGCCACGTCGAAGCCGCGGTGCTCCTCACCGAGGACCTTCGACGCCGGCACCCGACAGTCGTCGAAGTTGAGGATCATGTTGTGGTAGCCGCGGTTCGAGACGCAGTTGTAGCCGGGTGCCACCTCCAGCCCGGGCGTGTCGTGGTCGACGAGGAACGAAGTGATCAGTTTCTTCGGTCCCCGCGGGGTCTCTTCCTCCCCCGTGGCCGCGAAGAGGATCGTGTAGTCGGCCAGGTCGGCGTGGCTGATGAAGTGCTTGGTGCCGTTGACCACATAGTCGTCGCCGTCCTGCTCGGCACGACAGGTCATGCCGCGTATGTCGGAGCCGGCACCGGGTTCGCTCATGGCGAGGCAGTCGACCCGATCGCCGCGGATCGTGGGCAGCAGGTACTCGTCGACCTGGTCGCCGGTGCAGGCCTGGAGGATGTTGGACGGCCGGGCGACGATGTAGTGGAGGGCGTACTGCGTCCAGCCGAACGCACGGTCAACCATCGCCATCGTGGCGTTGTCGAGACCCCCACCGCCGAGCTCGGCCGGCATGTTGGCGGCGTAGATGCCTGCGGCGAGCGCCCTGTCCCTGATCTGTCCGACGAGCTCCGGCGGCACGTCACCGCGCCGTTCGACCTCGTCCTCGTGCGGGACGAGCTCGCGCTCGACGAACGCATTGACCGTGTCGACGATCATCTCCTGCTCGTCGGATGGTGCGAAGTCCATTTCGTGCTCCCGGGGTCAGCCGAACGACATCACACGCCCCACCTGGGGTGGGACGGGAAGGTCGGCATGGGCAGAGGCGGCCGCAGCCAGGACGGCTGCGGGTCGATCGTGGATTGGTGCGGTGCGGCCGGTGTCGGTGTCGACATGGAGCAACATCTGCTCGGTCGTGGCCAGCAGGTCACCGGTCTCGGCGTGCTCCATGGCGTGGAACAGATGGAGCCGCTTGGCGTCGACGCCGAGCACCTGGGTCGTGACCCGGAGCGGATCGCCGAGCGACGCCTCCCTGAGGTAGTTGATGTGCGTCTCGACGGTGAAGAACGTGCTGCCGGAGTCCCGGTACTCCTCGTCGATGCCGACGAAGCGGAACAACTTGTCGGACGCCCACCCGAAGGCGGTCAGGAACGCCCATTCGGACATGTGGCCGTTGTAGTCGACCCAGTCGGGCTCGACCTCACCCCGGTAGAGGTCGAGCGGGGCAGCCACGTCGTCGCCCTCGGCCCACGGAGCCCCGATCGACGCTGCATGGATGCGGGCCTCCCGCTCGGCGACGATCCGACCCGCCCCGAGGTCGAGCGGGCGCAGGGCACGCATCACGTTGATGACGTAGTCGTCGCGCAGGCGCTCGAGCTCGTCGATCGGTCGCCCACCGGCCTGTTCGAGACAGCCGTCGGCCATCGACTCGACCAGGTCGTCGGTGAGCTCGGGGGCGACCAACCTCGTCCACGGCAGCTTCAGCGCCGGGCCGAACTGGTGGAGCATGTGCCGCATGCCCTGTTCGCCGCCGGCCAGGTGGAAGGTGAGGTTGGTGCCCATACCGGCCCAACGCAGTCCTGGCCCGTAGGTGATGGCATCGTCCAGTTCGGCCGTCGTGGCGACGCCGTCGTTGACGAGGTGGAGGACCTCACGCCAGAGCGCCTCCTGGAGCCGGTCGGACAGGTAACCCTCGATCTCGGTGCGCACGAGGAGCGGATACATCACGAGGTCGTCGTAGTGGGCCCTGGCCGCCTCCACCACTTCCGCGGAGGTCTGCTCGCCGGCGACGATCTCGACCAGGGGCAACAGGTGGACGGGGTTGAAGGGGTGGCCGATCAGGACACGTTCGGGATGCTCACAGCCCTCCTGGAGGCGGGTCGGAAGCAGGCCGGACGAACTCGAGGCGATGACGACCGAGGGATCCGCATGGGCGGCCAGCACCTGAAGGAGGGGACGCTTGACGCCCTCGTCCTCGGGAGCGCTCTCCTGAATCCAGTCGACGCGCTCGGCCAACTCCTCGGCGGTCGCCGCGAAGTCGAGGCGGCACCGGTCGGCACCGGGGAACAGTCCGAGTCGTGTCGCAGAGGGCCACGCCCGCTCGACCGCCGCACGCAGGCGCTCCTCGGCTCCCGGGGCAGGGTCCCAGGCCACGACGTCGTGCCCGCGGGCCAGCGACCGGACCGCCCATCCGGCGCCGATCACACCGGTTCCCACAACCCCGATGGTGCGCCTCACGTCGGTCATACCTGTCATGCCCTCCTCATTCTGGCGCTGTCGAACTGGGTGTGCGGGCGGTTCAACCCAGGTCGAGGGTCTTGCGGGCGTCGGCCGGCGTCTGGACCGAAGCGCCCATCAACTCGACGATCCTCACTGCCTTCTCCACCAACTGGGCGTTGGTGGCCAGGACGCCCCGTTCCAGGTAGAGGTTGTCCTCGAGGCCGACCCGCACGTGTCCACCGAGCATCACCGACTGGGAGACCATCGGCATCTGCATCGCCCCGAGGCCGAACGAGGTGAATTCGGCCTCGTCGGGTAGCCGGTTCACCATGGCCAACAGGAGGCCGATGTCGAGCGGTGTGCCATAGGGGATCGAGAGGCAGAGTTGGAACCAGTACGGGGCATCGATCAGCCCTTCGCCAATCATCGTCTCGGCGAACCAGAGGTTCCCGGTATCGAAGATCTCGAGCTCCGGACGCACGCCGAGCTCCCGGACCCGCTGGGCCATGATGCGGAGCATGTCGGGGGTCGAGACGTAGACCTCGTTGTGGTTGCCGAAGTTGAGCGACCCGCAGTCCATCGAGCAGATGTCCGGTCGGATCGCCTCGACGTGCGCCAGCCGCTCGATGCCACCCACCACGTCGGTGCCCTCCTGCCAGGCCATCGGATCGTCGTCGGGGCCGACCACGAGGTCGCCACCCATGCCGGCGGTCAGATTGACGACCACCTCGTCGTCCTGCTCGCGGATGCGCTCCACCACCTCCTGGTAGTGGGCGACGGTCCGTGTGCCCTTGCCCGTCTCGAGATCACGGACATGGCAGTGCACGATCGTTGCGCCTGCCTTGGCGGCGTCGAGCGCCGACTCGGCGATCTGCTTCGGCGTCACCGGCACGTGCTCGCTGCGGCCGGCCGTGTCACCGGAGCCGGTCACGGCACAGCTGATGATGACGTTCCGGTTCATCCCACGCACGGTCATCGAGGGCCCCCTGTGCTGTCTGGTCCCGGCCAACGGCCGTCGCCACCGGTCTCTCCATTGCCAGTACCGGGCCACATGCGTAGGCTTCGATACCGGTCCGTAAAGGCTACCCCGGTGCCCGCATTCGAGATGCCGGTGCCGACGTGCCAAAGGAGCAGAACATGAAGGTCCTCTTTGCCGATTCCCTGCCCGACGAATACGCCGACCAGTTACGCGCCAGGGGTGACGAGTGCGAGGTCCGCGGCGACCTGACCGCCGACGACCTTCCCGGTGCGATCGAGGGGGTCGACGTCCTCGTCGTCCGCAGTACCAGGGTCACGGCCGACACCATCGCCAACTCCGACCGCCTCGGCCTGATCGTCCGATCGGGAGCGGGCACCAACACCATCGACTGCGAGGCCGCTGCCAACGCCGGCATCTATGTCTGCAACGTGCCCGGCACGAACTCGTTGGCCGTCGCCGAACTCACGATGGGCCTGCTCCTCGCCATCGACCGGCACATCGCCGACGCAACCGCCGACCTCCGCCGCGGCACCTGGAACAAGGTGGCCTACAGCAGGTCCGACGGCGTCTTCGGCAAGACCCTCGGCATCATCGGCGTAGGCGAGATCGGCATGGCGGTCGCCGAGCGTGCCCGCGGGTTCGGCCTCACCGTCAGTGCAGAGCGCAAGCCGGGCCGCAAGCCGGAGACCGAGGCCCGCATCCGGGCGGCCGGCGTCAAACTCGTCGACGGCCTCGACGAACTGGTCCGCGGGTCCGACATCATCTCGGTCCACGTGCCCGGCAATGCCTCCACGGCCGGCCTGGTCGACGCCGACTTCCTTGACAAGATGAAGCCGGGCGCCATCCTGATCAACACCAGCCGCGGCGAGTTGGTCGACGAAGCCGCCCTGATCGAGGCCATGGACTCCAAGGGCATCCGCGCCGGCCTCGACGTCTTCTGCGACGAGCCAGATGGCGGTACCGGCGAGTTCGCCTCGGCGCTCGCCCGGCACCCCAACGTGGTCGGCACCCACCACATCGGCGCATCCACGAAACAGGCGCAGGACGCCACGGCTTCCGGCTCGATCGACGTCATCGAGGCCTACCGGGCAGGCGACCTGCTGAACTGCATCAACGTCTCCCCCACGCGCACCGGCACCGCCACGATCATCATCAGGCACTTCGACCGGGTCGGCGTACTCGCCAGCGCCCTCGAGGTCCTGCGAGCCGCCGCCATCAACGTGCAGACGATGGAGAACCGGGTCTTCCAGGGCTCCAACGCCGCCATCGGCATCATCGACGTCAGCGGCGACGTCACGAAAGAACTCGTCCGGGACCTCGCTGCGCTCGATCACGTCATCCAGGTACAGGCCTCGGACCGCGACGCATGAGCGACCAGGATGTCCTCCGCCCCTTTCCGGGGATGGTGGTCGATCCTGAATGGGTCGACCGGGTCATCTCCGGCCCCTACGACGCCTACACCCCGGAGCAGCGGGTGGCCATGGCCGCCGAGAACCCGTACAGCTTCCTGCACGTCACCCGCTCGCAGGAGGACCTCCCACCGGAGCAGCGCGATGACATCGACGGGCTGATCGGCTACTGCGCCGATTCGATGCACCGTCTCTACGATGCCGGGGTCTACCGGTGCCACGACGAACCCGTGCTGTTCCTGTACCGCATGGGGATCGACACCCCGGACGGCCGCCACGTCCAGACGGGGATCATGGGTCTCGTGCCGGTCACCGAGGACGGCGACCGGCGGATCCTGCGGCACGAGGCGGTACGGCCCGGCCGGACCGACCTGTTGGCCCGCCACCTGCTCACGGTCGGTGCCTCGTCGAGCCCCATCTCGCTCACCTTTCGCTCGGACGACGGCCTCGAGGCGGTCATCGCCCACTGCTGTGAACAGCAGCCGGTGCTCGACTCGCGCCACGAGGGCGTCGACCAGACGGTCTGGGCGGTCGGCGGCGATGACGCCGCCTCACTCATCGTCGCATTCGGGCGGCGCACCCTCTACGTGACCGACGGCCACCATCGCCTGGCGGCGGCCATCGATGCCCGGTCCCGAGTCCCCGACCGGCCCGACGACGGCCCCCTCGAATGGATCCAGGCTGTGCTGTTCGCCGACGAACAGTTGCTCGTCCTCCCGTTCCACCGGCGGGTCGGAGACCGGGCCGGCCGGAACGCCGACGAGCTGGTCGATGCACTCGGCGCCAGCGGCACCCTCACGCCGGCTGGTGGCGCCGAAGCCGCACGGCCCCGGGCGCCGGGCACGGTCGGCGTCTACCTGGCCGGCGACTGGTACACCCTCGAACTGCCCGCAGCAGCGGGCGAACGTGCCGTGGACGCCCTCGACGTGTCAAGGCTCCAGGACGGAGTCCTGGGTCCCGTCTTCGGCGTAATCGACCCCGGCAACGACCCGATGATCGACTACGTGCCCGACCCCGTCGGCGTCGAAACCCTGGTCGAACGCTGTGACGAGGACGGCCGCATCGGCTTCGTGCTGCACCACACGTCGGTCACCGAACTGATGGACGTCGCCGACGACGGTGACCTCATGCCGCCCAAGTCCTCCTACTTCGAGCCCAAGCCCCGCTCCGGGTTGTTCGTCCGTCGACTCGACCGCGAATCGGACACCGTGGAGGCGCCCCGGTCGTGACCGGACACGTCCACCTGCGGACCGACTCCTATTCGTCCGGCGACAGGGTGGGTCCGTGACCCCGTCGGGTGTTCGACGGGCGCTCCTCCAGTACCCCCTCGATGGCGAACGCCAGTGGGTGGCGTTCGACGCTCCCGTCGACACGATCGTCGCCGAGGAGTTGCGCGACGTCCCCGATGCCATGCGGGCCGCCGAGCAGGCTGCCGCCTCCGGGCGCTGGGTCGTCGGCATGGTCTCGTACGACGCCGGTCCGGCCTTCGACAAGGCGATCCGAGCCGCCCGGGTCCGCCGGGTGCCGTTGGTCTCCTTCGGCGTCTTCGATGCTCCGCTGCCGACGACCAGGCCCGCCGCCAGCGGCGGCTACCACGTCGGCCCCTGGATGCCGAATCGCTCGCATCCCGCCTACCTGACCTCGATCCGGACCATCCGGGAGCTGATCGCCGCCGGCGAGACCTACCAGGTGAACTACACGATCCGGTTGCGCTCGCCGTTCAGCGGCGACCCGCTCGGCCTGTTCGCCGACCTGGTCCGGGCACAACGGGCGGAACACGCTGCCTACCTCGACCTCGGCGACCGGGCCGTGTGCTCCGCCTCGCCCGAGTTGTTCGTCCGGCGCAGCGGCCGTCGATTCGTCTCGAAGCCGATGAAGGGAACGATCGGGCGCCATCCGGACCCCGAATGGGACGCCCTTGCCGCCCTGCACCTGTCCCGCTCCGAGAAAGACCTGGCCGAGAACACGATGATCGTGGACATGGTCCGCAACGACCTGAGCCGCATCGCCGATTCAGGCTCGGTGAAGGTGCCCGCCCTCTACACGGTCGAGACCTATCCGACGGTCCACACCATGACCTCCACCGTCGTCGCCAACTCGGATGCCGGCCTCTGTGAGGTCTTCGACGCCCTCTTCCCGGGTGCCTCGATCACGGGGGCGCCCAAGGTCCGCACGTCCGAGATCATCGAGGCGCTCGAGGGCGACGGCCGTGGCATCTACACCGGGGCCATCGGCATCGTGGCGCCCGATGGCTCCATGGAGTTCAACATCGCCATCCGGACGGTCTGGGTGGACCGGGAGCGGGGGCAGGCCGAGTACGGCGTCGGCGGCGGCATCGTCTGGGACTCCGACCCGCACGAGGAATGGCGGGAGGTGGAGCACAAGAGCCGCGTCCTCGGCCGTGCCCGTTCCGACTTCCGCCTGCTCGAGACCATGGCCTGGACGCCCGAGGGCGGTGTCTCCCTCCGTGGACGCCATCTCGCACGGCTGAAGTCGTCTGCCGACCACTTCGACATCGACATCGACCTCCCGATGATCGACGCCCTGTTCGACGGTGTCGATGCGGACGGGCCCCGTCGGCTGCGTCTGCTCGTTGCGCCTGATGGCAGCGCCGAACTCCAGGTCCTCGAACACCGGATCCATGGCGACACCCCCTGGGCGGTGCCGCTCGACCTCGAGCCCGTGCCGAGCGAGCACGAGTTCCTGTTCCACAAGACGACCGTGCGCGAGGTCTACGACAACGCCCGGCACCGCTTCCCGGATGCCCCCGACGTCCTGCTCTGGAACGAGCGTGGCGAACTCACCGAGACCACCACGGGCAACCTGGTCGTCGAACTCGACGGCGAGCTGGTGACGCCACCCGTCTTGTGCGGCCTGCTGCCCGGAACGCAGCGAGCGGAGCTGCTGGACACCGGGGAGGTCGTGGAGCGCGTCGTCCGCCGCGAAGACCTCGCTCGTGTCGACGCCGCATGGATGGTCAACTCTGTGCGCGGCTGGGTGCCGATCGAGGTCGATTCGGCGGCCAGGCCCGCCGGGGTCAGTTCCTCCGACGCCTGACCTCCTCGGTGATCGCCGGGATCACCTTGTGCAGGTCGCCGATCACGGCCCAGTCGGCGCGGATGACGATGTTGGCCTCGCGGTCCGTGTTGATGGCCAGGATGTGCTTGGACGCCATGGCGCCCACCCAGTGCTGGATGGCGCCCGAGATGCCGCTGGCGATGTAGACCTGCGGCGCTATCCGGGTGCCGGTCTGGCCGACCTGGTCGGAGTGGGGACGCCATCCGTTGTTGGTGACCGCACGCGAGCAACCGACGACACCTCCGAGCTCGGCGGCCAGTTCCTCCAGCGGGGCGAACGCCTCGGCGGAACCCACGCCGCGTCCGCCGCCCACCACCACGGGGGCGGTCGCAAGCGTGATGCCCCTGGAGAGCACGACCCGGTCGGTCACGACCGTCCGGGCGAGCGAGGCATCAAGGTCCGGGGAGAAGGCGGTGACGGTTCCGGCGGCAGGTTCCGACGCCGGAGCAGCCTCGACGGCATGGTGTGCCACGGAAACGATCTTGTGGCCCGCCGCCAGCGTGACATCCTCCAGGAGGGAACCCCCCCACTGGACCCGGGTCATCGACCAGGTGTCGTCCGAGGGATCGACCTCGCGGCAGTTGGCGACGAAGGGCTCGTCGAGGCGTGCCGCCACCTGGGCGAGGACCTCGTTGCCACGGTCGGTGCCGCAGGCGGTGACGATCGACGCCCCGGACGAGGCAACCAGTTGGGCAAGCGTCTCACCCCACGCCTCGGGCCCGAAGTCCGTAAGGACCTCGTGGGACGCCAGGTGGACGACCGTTGCGCCGTAGGCGGCCAACTGACCGGCGGCCTCTTCGGCACCCTTGCCGATCACCACGGCCTCGCAGGAGACACCGGCACGTGTCGCCAGGTCACGTCCGAAGGTGAGGGCCTCGAGCGATGCGTCGACGAGCGTGCCACGGTCATGGTCGCAGAGGACGAGCATCGTCATGCCAGTACCCCCAGTTCCTCGAGCACGTCGACCACGGCGGCTGCCGCCTCCGGGCCTTCGCCGAGGATGACGGTCTCGCTGACCTGTTCCACCGGACGGTGGAGCCGCAGCCGTTCCTGGCCACCCGCCTCCGTCGGCTGTTCGACGGTTGCCAGTGCCGCCTTCTTCGAGGCCAGTCGCCCCTTCATGGTCGGGTACCGGGGCAGGTTGATGCCCTCCTTGACGCCGAGCACGGCGGGTGTCGGGACCTCGTAGACCTCGAAGCCGCCATCGATCTCGCGGCGGGCGGTGACCGATCCGTCGCCGACGTCGATGCCCTTGATGCCGTTGACGATCGGGCGACCGAGTGCATGCGCCACGCGGACCCCGACCTGGAAGCCTCCAGCGTCGGCGGACTCGTTCCCGAAGAGCAGCAGGTCGAAGGCGCCCTCGGCGGCCTCGATCCCGCGGATGGTGGCCGTTAGGGCGGCTGCCGTCCGCTGCGGGTCCCAGTCGACCTCCTCGATCGGAACCAGCACCAGATTGTGGGCGCCGACGCTGGCCGCATAGCGGAGCTGTTCCTCGGCCTCGGCGGGTCCGAGGGTCAGCACGGTGACCTCGCCTCCGTGTGCCTCGACGATCTGGACGGCCTCCTCGACGGCGCATTCCTCGTGCGGGCTCGTGGTGAACCCGAGGTGGGCGGTGTCGACGGCCAGGCCGTCGCCGGCAATGTTGATCTTGGCGCCCGGTGCGGGCACACGCTTCACGCAAACGAGGATTCTCATGTGGGGATTCCCTGGTTCGGGTTCACGGGGAACCGACCCGGTTCAACCCTTCATCCGCGAGTCATCCGGGTCGAAGACGGCACCGGTCGAGGCGACCTTCACCGGGTAGAACTCGTTCATGTACATCACCTGGAGTTCCGTACCCGGGGTGGTCAGCTCGAGGGGCAGGTGCGACATGAGCAGGAACCTGTCGACGGAAGGGCCCGGGCCGGCCGAGGTGACCCGGCTGACGCGTCCATGCGAGTCGACGATGCGGTCGCCGTCGAGGGTCAGGATCGGCTCGTTGCCACCCTGCATGTACCGCTGGCGGCCCCGGCCGTCGGTGTGGTCCTCGACCGTGAGGGTGCAGACGGCAATCTCGGGCTCGCCCTTCTGACGGGCCTCCAGGTAGGCCTCCCTGCCGATGAAGTCGGCAGCCTTGACCCTCGGGCGGGCAAGGCCGACCTCGAGCGGGTTGTACTCGCTCTCGAGCTCGGCGCCCATGAGCCGGTAGCCCTTCTCGAGGCGGCCCGACGAGCCGTAGACGCCGCCGCCGGTCGGACGGATGCCGAGATCGGCTCCGGCCGCCATGAGGCTGTCCCACAGCGCGGGGCCGTTGTCCCAGTCGGTGTAGACCTCCCAGCCGGTGTCACCGACATAGGAGATCCGGAACAGCGAGACGGGCACCCGCGTACCCCCGCAGTCCAGGTCGACGTCGATGATCGAGCCGTAGGGGGAACCCTCCTGGCCGAGGTTGTTGTCGGTCAACTGCCCAAGGACCGCTGGTGCGTTGGGGCCCCAGAGTCCGAGCGTGGTGACGTCCCTCGTGATGTTGCGGAACGACACCGATCCGTCGGTGGGAAGGTGGCGTCGCACCCAGAACGAATCGCGGCCACCGTCGAATACACCGGTGACGATCCGCACCCGGTCCTCCGCCATGCGCATCATCGTCAGGTCCGAGTGGAAGCCGCCGTCCTGGGTGAGCCACGGTGTGTAGATCGACCGGCCCACGGGCACGTCGACCTTGTTCACGGCGAGGTAGTCGGCGTACTCGACGGCACCGGGCCCCTCGAGTTCGTAGATCTGGAACGAACTCAGGTCGACGACGCCGCAGTTCTCACGCAGGTTGAGGTGCTCGCCCGTCGTGATGGGACTCCACCAGCGGTTGTCCCACTCGACCTCGCGTTCTGCGAGGCCGTAGCGCTCGACCAGGTCGGCGTTGGATGCGAACCACTGCGGGCGTTCCCAGGTGCGGGCCTGGAAGAACATGGCGCCCAGGTCCTCCTGGCGGGAGAAGTAGGGACCCACCTCGAGGTTGCGGCGCCCCTCCCACTGCTCCTGGGGGTGGACGATCCCATAGGTCTTGTTGAAGCTCTCCTCGGCGCGCGACCAGATGTGCTCGTCGCTGCACTCGTCGGCGTAGAAGCGGGCGATGTCCGCCCCGTGGACGTCGATGACCCTCGGATAGCCGTAGGTCATCCACTCTGCGACGACCTGGGCCATGCCCGGGCCTTCCTTGACCCAGACGGCGGCGGCCGACCAGAGGTTCCGGACCTCGCGGGTCTCGCCCAGGCAGGGCATGCCGTCTGGTGTCAGTGAGAGCAGGCCGTTGATGGCGTACTTGATCTCGGCGTCGCCGAGCATGTCCATCAACTCGATGGCGGTCTCCATCTGCTCGTCGAAGTCGTCCGGGGTGAAGGGCATCTCGGTGGGTGACAGTGCCGCCTCCTCGTTCGAGGGGATCTCGTCCGGGTGGTGGAGGATCGGGCGGTGGCCGTAGGAGCCGACCTCCATCGAGCCGGCCGACTGTCGCTCGTAGCAAAGGGTGTCCATGTCGCGGACGATCGGGTAGCCGATCTCGTTGTTGGTCTCGGCGAGGATGTCCATCGGCCCGACGTCGGCCATCTGGTGGACGGTGGGCACGAGCGGAATCACGGCCCCGGCCATGTTGGCGATGCGGTTCGACCAGACACCGCAGGCGATGACGACGTACCCGGCCTCGATGGTGCCCTTGTCGGTGACGACACCGGTGACCGTCCGATCGCCGGCGTTGGGACCATCCTCGGTGAGGACGTCGAGCACCTCGGTGTTGGCGAACACCCGGCAGCCGACCATCTCGATGGCCTCCCTGCGCATGGTGGTGCCGGTCTCGAGCGAGTCGACGACCGAGACGGTCGGGCAGTAGAAGCCACCCAGGATCACGTCCTCGTTGATGAAGGGGACGAGTTCTTTCACACCGGCCGGGGTGAGCATGTGGGCCTCGATGCCCCATGCCATGGCGGAGGTCATGCGCCGGTCGAGTTCGTGCATGCGCTCCTCGGTGCGGGCCACCTCGATACCGCCGGAGTCGACCGAGAGCTCCATGTCCCGGAACTGGTTGGCGCTCTGCTCGCCGAGCAGGGCCATCTCCTTGTTGTGGTCGACGGGGAAGATGAAGTTGGAGGCGTGGCCGGTGGAGCCGCCCGGATTGGGTAGCGGGCCCTTGTCGATCAGCACCAGGTCGGTCCAGCCCAGGCGGGCGAGGTGGCCGACAATGCAGTTGCCGACGATGCCGGCACCGATCACGACGACGTTGGCGCGTTCGGGAAAGTCACTCATTCAGGTGCTCCAATTCGCAACTGCGGCCGACCCGGCGGCCGACCCGGATGAAACGTGGAGTAGGCGGTGCGACCGTAGGCGACGGTCCTCTGCAGCGCACGCGAGAGGCTATCCACGATTCGGGAATGCCAACTGCATCGCGAGAAATCTTGACGACAAGCAGGAGCGCGCACGCACGTAGAGACCTGTCCGCTCTCTGCACCCACCGTCTTCAGGTTCGGAAGGTGGTGCGCAGGGACTCGAGGCCACCGTCGACGGCGATGACCTGGCCGTTCACGTAGCGGGCCGCCGGCGACGCCAGGAACACCGCCATGGCCGCGATGTCGCGGCCTTCCACGAACGTCCGCATCGAGACCTGGTCCTCATAGCGCCCGCGGACCTCTCCCGACCCGACACCGGTCACCTCGGACTCAGCGGCGATCACCCGATCCATCCGGGCGCCGCCCACCGACCCGGGACACAGGGTGTTGGTCCGGATGCCGAACTCACCAAGCTCCATCGCCAGCGTCGCACCCAGGCCGACCACCGCCCACTTCGACGCGGCGTAGGGCGAGCGCAACGGGAAGCCCACCACTCCGGCCGTCGACGAGGTGTTGAGGATCACCCCGCCACCCGCCTCCCGCATCAGCGGCACGACCCTCCGACAGCACAGGAACATCGACCGCACGTTCACGGCCATCGTCTCATCCCAGCTGTCGACGTCGACCTCCTCGATCGGACCCGTGGGACCGGCAATGCCGACGTTGTTGCAGAGCACGTCAACCGACCCGAGGGACGCCGAGGCATCATCGAAGAGGCGGTCCACGTCCGCCGGTCGCGAGACATCGCCCCCGGTGAAGCCGACGCCGTCCGGCAGATCGGCGCCGTGTCCGGGAAGGTCCGCCACGTGCACCCTGGCACCGGCCTCGAGGAATGCGTCGACCATGGCGCGTCCGATGCCGGACGCCCCTGCCGTCACCACGACGCATTGTCCTTCGACCTGCTCGTCAACCGGGGTCCGACCCATGGAAGCGGAACCTACTTTCCCCGAGCCATGCCCGGACTCAGCCCGTCACGATCAGGCCCACGGCACTGACGGTGCCGCAGAGGCCGACCACCTGCCACCAGAAGAGCCGCTCGCTCGCCCCGGAAGAGGATTCCACAGACGACGGTGACCGCCGCGTTCCGCAGCCCCCCGGGTGATGTGGTCGCCAATGCCGATGCCTAGGGACGCGGCGACGCCGAATCCGGCAGACATGGGTCAGGCCACCTGTCGCCCGGAGCAGTCGGTGCGACCGGCTCAGGCCAGGTAGCCGAGGGCCTCGGACACCGCGACGGCGGCTGCCGAGATGCGACCGGCGATGATGCCGCCCAGCGGCTCCTGGGGGAACCGGTAACTCGGCCCATGGCTGTGCAGGGCGCCGACCACGGCACCCGTGCCGTTGAACAACGGCGCCGCCACCGAGTTGATGCCCTCGGAGAACTCCTCGAGCACCCAGACGAACCCGTCGGATCGAATCTCCTCCAGGCGCTCTCGAATCTGATCGGGATCGACCATCGAGTTTGGTGTATAGCGATCGAGGGGTCGGTCCAGGAACCGGTCGACGGCCGCCTCCGGCCAGTGCGCCAGGACCACCAGACCCGATGGCACGACGTGCATCGGGAGGCTCGTCCCGGTCCAGTCTCGGACCTGGATCGGATTCGGACAGTCGACCTGTCCGACGTAGTGGACGTCGTAGCCGGCGGGAACGGCCAGGCCCACCGCCTCGCCGACCACGTCGACCATTTCGAGCATGTGCGGCTGTGCCACGGCCAGGAGGCTCTGGGTCGGGTCGACGCTCGTCGCCATCGTGACGATCGACGATCCGATGCGGTAGCCGGTGCCGTCGGGATTGCGCTCCACGGCATGACACCCCTCGAGCGTGGCGAGCAGTCGGGCGACCGTGCTGGTCGGGAGGCCGACCTTGCGAGCCAGGTCGCTGATGCCGGCGGGTTGGCGCGCCAATTCCTCGAGGAGCCCGAAGGCCCGGTCGATGCTCTGGACGGTTGCCATCATGTGCTCCGGTCCGAAAATCGCGCTCGCCGGGGTGGTGGTTCGCGGTTTCCGCTCACGTTAGTATTCCACGATACAGACCTTTCCCGCATCTCGGGAAGGTCTTCGCCGACATCCACTCGGTGGAGCCATCCCGGTCTGTGGGAGCCATAACGTTGTCCCGGTCAACAGAGGCCGGGACCTCGACCCGCAATGGAGCGTGTGACGATGGCTGAGGAACCGCTGGACGACGAAGTCGTCCTGGCCGAACTGTCCGACGAGGACCTGACGGCACAAATGCACGACGACCTCTACGACGGTCTCGCCGACGAGATCGTCGAAGGAACCGAGATCCTCCTCGAACGGGGATGGGACCCATCGCGCGTCCTCAACGAAGCCCTGGTCGCGGGCATGCGGATCGTGGGCATCGACTTCCGGGACGGGATCCTCTTCGTCCCCGAGGTGCTGCTTGCGGCCAACGCCATGAAGGCCGGCATGGCCATCCTCCGTCCGCTCCTCGCCGAGACCGGAGCCCAGCCGATCGGCAAGGTGGTCATCGGCACCGTCAAGGGCGACATCCACGACATCGGCAAGAACCTGGTCGGGATGATGCTCGAGGGCGCCGGCTTCGAGGTCTTCGACCTCGGCATCAACACGGACGTCGAGCAGTTCCTCGCCGCCCTCGACGAGCACAAGCCCGACATACTCGGCATGTCGGCCCTGCTCACCACGACCATGCCGTACATGAAGGTCGTCATCGACACGTTGATCGAGAAGAGCCTCCGCGAGGAGTACACGATCATCGTCGGCGGCGCCCCGCTGAACGAGGAGTTCAGCGAGGCCATCGGCGCCGACGCCTACTGCCGCGATGCCGCCGTCGCCTCGGAGACCGCTGAGCGCCTGGTCGCCGAGCGCCGCGCCGCGGTCTGAACCCAAATGCCCGGCCGTACCGACGCCATGCCGGCGTCCGAGCGGCGGGTCCTCGTCGTCGCCTGTGGCGCCCTCGCACGGGAACTCCTCGAAGTCATACGGGCCAACGGCCTGAACGGCATAGACGTCGAGTGCCTGCCCGCCTCATACCACAACACCCCGGACCTCATCCCCGACGCCGTCGCGGCGCGGGTCCTTGCGTCCAGGGACCGGTACGACAAGGTCTACGTCGGCTACGCCGACTGCGGCACCGGCGGCCGGCTGGACGCAGTCTGCGAGGATCTCGGCGTCGAACGCCTGCCCGGCGCCCACTGCTACCAGTTCTTCACCGGCACTGATGCCTTCACCGAGCTCCAGGACGCCGAGATTGGGACCTTCTACCTCACGGACTACCTGGCCCGTCACTTCGACCGACTCGTGATCGGGTTCCTCGGCCTCGACCGCCACCCCGAACTCCGCGACGACTACTTCGGCAACTACACCCGACTCGTCTACCTGGCCCAGGTCGACGATCCGGAACTCGTCGTACGCGCCGAAGCCGCCGCAGACCGCCTCAGCCTCCGGTTCGAGCACCGTCGTACGGGCTACGGCGAACTGGCGACCAGCATCGTCGCCCTCGGCGCTACGCGGCCCACCCCCGACCCCCTTCCGATCGCCTGATCCATGGCCGCCCGACTCGTCACCATCTACTGGCGCGACATTCCCGCCCAGGTCACCGCCCAAGAAGGGAGAACCAAGGAGAAGGCCCTGCTCGACGCCCGCTTCCAGCACGCCATCGATCGTGCCGCCATGGTCGCCGGCTGCACCGACTCCGACCGCTATGTCGCCGAGTGGCGACGCGAATCCGGCAACTGCAACGGCGACCTCGCCTCGTCGGTCGCCGCCGAGGCAACCCGCATCGACGCCGAGTACTCCAACGACCGACTCGAACGGCTGGTCCACTCCGGCGGCGTCGACCGGGATGACTGACGAACACCCGGCCCTGTCCCCGCTCCCCCTACTCCCTCTACGACTCCAGGAGAATCCTCGATGACGGACACCGTGCTCAGCTCTGCCACCAGGGAGGTGGCGATCGGCTTCGGGCGACCCTTCGTCATGATCGGCGAGCGCATCAACCCGACCGGCCGCAAACTGCTGACCGAGGAGATGAAGGCCGGCGACTTCAGCCGGGTCGAAGCGGATGCCCTCACCCAGGTCGCGGCCGGCGCCCAAATGCTCGACATCAACGCCGGAATCCCGCTGGCCGACGAGCCGGCGATGCTCGCCCGGGCCGTCAAACTCGTGCAGTCCGTCACCGACGTACCCCTCTCGATCGACTCGTCGATCATCGAGGCGCTGGAGGCCGGACTGTCCGCCTACGTGGGCAAACCCCTCGTCAACTCCGTCACAGGCGAGGACGAGGTGATGGAGCGGGTCCTTCCCCTGGTCGCCAGGCACGGCGCCGCCGTCGTCGCCATCTCGAACGACGACACCGGGATCTCCGAGGACCCCGATGTCCGCTTCTCGATCGCCAAGCGGATCGTGGAACGCGCCGCCGACCACGGCATCCCTGCAAGCGACGTCGTCGTCGACCCGCTGGTGATGCCGATTGGCGCCATGGGAAGCGCCGGCCAGCAGGTGTTCTCCCTCGTGCGACGACTCCGCGAGGAACTCGGCGTCAACACCACGTGCGGCGCATCCAACGTCAGCTTCGGCCTCCCCAACCGGCACCACATCACCGGCACGTTCCTCGCCATGGCGATCGGCGCCGGCATGACGTCGGCGATCATGAGCCCGCTCCACGAGGAGGTGAAGACGGCCATCCAGGCCGCCAACGTCCTCGCCGGCTACGACACCGACTGCGCTGCATGGATCCGCTCCCACCGCGACCCGTCCATCGGCGCAGACCGCGAGCGCAACGGCCGTCGCCGTCGCCAGGCCTGAGACCCCGGCACGACGAACCGATGAGCGACGACGACCACCTCGTGGTCTTCACGCCGTCAGGGCGCCGCGGGGACGTCTCTCCCGGCACCACAGTGCTCGACGCTGCCCGACGATTGGGCGTCGACATCGACTCGGTCTGCGGTGGCCGCGGCATCTGCGGACGCTGCCAGGTCGAGCCCATGTTCGGCGAGTTCGCCAAGCACGGCATCACGGCCGACGCCTCCCACCTCTCCCCGTCGGGCACCGTCGAAGCCGACTACCGGGGCCGGAGACCGCTGACCGAGGACAGGCGGCTGAGCTGCACCGCCACGATCCGCGGGGACCTCGTCGTCGACGTGCCCGCAGAGAGCCAGGTCCACCGCCAGGTGATCCGCAAGGACATCGACCTGGGCGACATCGAACTCGACCCGGTGCTCGTGTTGCGCCTGGTCGAGTTCGGCGAGGGCGACGACCTGCTGGCGGCCCTGGGCAGCCAGTGGGGCCTCACGGGACTCGAGTTGCCCCCCGACCTCGACATCGTGGCCGACGGATCGGGCCTTGCAACCGTGGCCATACGCGACGTCAGCCAGGTCGTGGCCGTCTGGCCGGGGCTCCGCGACCGGGCGCTCGGCATCGCCGTCGACGTCGGTTCCACCACCCTGGCCGGCCACCTGTTCGACCTGGCGACCGGCACGGCACTCGCCACCGCCGGGACCATGAACCCCCAGATCCGGTTCGGCGAGGACCTCATGAGCCGGGTCTCCTACGTGATGATGAACCCCGGAGGGGAAGTCGAGCTGACCCGGGCAGTCCGCGAGTCGCTCGACGAGCTCATCGGCCAGCTCTGCGAGGAGGGCGGCACCACACGCGACGAGGTCCTCGAGTTGGTCCTCGTCGGCAATCCGATCATGCACCACCTCCTGCTCGGCCTCGACCCGACCCCGCTCGGGGTCGCCCCGTTCACCCTCGAGATCTCCGAGGCGGTCGACCGGACGGCCACCGAACTCGACCTCGAGGTCCACCCGGCCGCCCGTGCCCACATGCTGCCCTGCATCGCTGGGCACGTCGGAGCCGACACCGCCGCCGTGGTCCTCGCCACCCGACCCCACGAAGCCGACGGTGTCCAACTCGTGGTCGACATCGGCACGAACGCCGAGATCGTGCTCTCGGGTAACGGCCGCACCCTGGCCGCCTCCAGCCCCACCGGCCCGGCCTTCGAGGGAGCCCAGATCAGCGCAGGCCAACGGGCGACGCCGGGCGCCATCGAGCGCGTCCGGATCGATCCGGAGACCGGCGAGCCCCGGATCCGGGTGCTCGGGGTCGAGCCGTGGTCCGACGAGCCCGGCTTCGACGAGGCAGTGGCCCAGACCGGCGTCACCGGGATCTGCGGCTCGGGGATCATCGAGGTCGTCGCCGAGATGTACCTCGCCGGCCTCATGACCGCCGACGGCGTCATCGGCGGAGCGGACACCCGATCCTCGCCGCGCATCGAACCCGACGGCCGCACGTTCGCCTACCTCCTCCACGGCCCCGACGACGGGCCCCGGATCCTCATCACCCAGAACGACGTCCGGGCGATCCAGCTCGCAAAGGCGGCCCTCTACGCCGGCATCCGGCTCCTGATGGACCACCTCGGCGTCGACCGGCTCGATGGCATCGCCCTCGCCGGCGCATTCGGCAGCCACATCGACACCGTCCGGGCGACGGTCCTCGGCCTGATCCCCGACTGCGTCCCCTCCGAGGTGGTCGCCGTCGGCAACGCCGCAGGTGCCGGTGCCGCCATCGCCCTGCTCTCGGGTGCCGCCCGACGCGAGATCCAGGAGGTGGTCGGCGACATCGAGAAGATCGAGACCGCACTGGAGCCCGCCTTCCAGGAGCACTTCGTCGACGCAATGGCCGTCCCCCACCGCACCGCCGACTACCCGGGACTCTCCACGGTCCTGGACCTTCCCGAGCACCCATCGACCGGCGGCGCCACCGAAAACCGGCGGCGACGCCGCCGCCCCACACGAGAGGAAGCCAGCCAATGAGCGATGCACCCCGTCGCCGATCCGGAGGCCGAGCAGCCCGTCAGGCCGCCCGAGCGGAGACTGCCGCAGCCGACGTCCACCCCTTCCTGATCCGGGCCATGTCGCCGTTCGAGGTCATGTCCGAGGAGGGCCTGGTCACGATCGAGGAGAATGCCGACACGATCCTCGAGGAACTCGGCATCGACTTCCGCGACTACCCGAGCTCCCTCGAGCTCCTGAGTTCGGCCGGCGCCGAGGTCGACGGCGAACGGGTGCGGTTCCCCCGGGGCATGTGTCGGGAGATCATCACCGCCAGCGCTCCCGCCGTCTACACGCACCACGGACGCAATCCGGCCCGCAGCGTGCAGGTCGGCGGCAACGCCACAGTGTTCGCGCCCGCCTACGGCTCGCCCTTCGTCCACGACCTCGACGAGGGTCGTCGCTACGCCACGATCGGCGACTTCCACAACTTCGTGAAGCTGGCCTACCAGAGTCCCCACATGCACCTGTCGGGGGGCACGGTGTGCGAGCCGGTCGACATCCCGGTCCACAAGCGGCACCTCGACATGGTGTACGCCCACCTCCGCTACAGCGACAAGCCGTTCATGGGCTCCGTCACCGCCACCGAGCGGGCCCAGGACTCGGTGGACCTGGCCAGGATCGCCTTCGGTGACGACTTCGTCGAAGGAAACACTGTGATGACGAGCCTGATCAACGCCTCGTCTCCCATGGCATGGGACGCCTCGATGCTCGGTGCCGCCGAGGTCTATGCGCGCAACATGCAGGCGACGATGATCAGCCCGTTCATCCTCGCCGGCGCCATGGCACCCGTCACGGTCGCCGGCGTCGCCGCCCAGACCCTTGCCGAGGCGCTTGCCGGGATGGCGTTCGTCCAACTGGTCCGGCCCGGCGCCCCCATGGTGTTCGGGTCGTTCGCCTCGTCCATGTCGATGCAGACCGGCGCCCCGACCTTCGGCACGCCGGAACCGGCGCTGGTGCTCTACACGGTGGCGGCGCTGGCCCGTCGTCTCGGCGTCCCGTTCCGATCGGGCGGCAACCTCTGCGCCTCGAAGGTCCCCGATGCCCAGGCTGCCGCCGAGAGCATGGCCACCCTGATCCCGGCGATGATGGGCGGCGTCAACTTCATGCTGCATGCCGCCGGTTGGCTGGAGGGCGGCCTGGCCATGGGCTACGAAAAGTTCGTCATCGACGCCGACCAGTGCGGCCTGATGGCGAGGTTCGTCGACGGCGTCGACCTGTCGGAGAACGGCCAGGCGATGGACGCCATCCGCGATGTCGGCCCGGGCCAGCACTTCCTCGGCACCGCCCACACCTACGCCAACTTCGAGACCGCCTTCGCACGCTCGGAGGTCGCCAACAACGACAGCTTCGAACAGTGGGAGGAGGACGGCAGCCTCGACGCCGCCCAGCGGGCCAACGGGATCTGGAAGCAGATGCTGGCCGACTACGAGGCGCCAGCCATCGACGAGGCCGTCGACGAGGCCCTGCTCGAGTTCATCGCCCGGAGAAAGGACGTGCTGCCCGACTCGTTCGTCTAGGCCTCCCACCCACCTGGACCTGCCTCCTCAGGGGAGGTTCTTTCCTCTAGGTGGGCTGTCTGCCTTCCCTTCACTACACTCGCCGCGGCCCGAACCGCCCTCCCGTCCTGCGACCCACCGTCGAGCTCCCCTTCGTTCTCCACCAAGCCAACCCGACCAGAGAGAGCCAACGATGTCTTTCCCCTCCGACCTCGAAATCGCCCGCAACGCCACGATCCGTCCGCTAGCCGAAATCGCCGACACCGCCGGCATCCCGCGCGAATACCTCGAGCCCTATGGCGACGGCGCCGCCAAGATCAAGCTCGACGCCATCGAGGCCATGGGCGACCGCCCGAAGGCGCGCTACGTCGTCGTCTCGGCCATCACCCCCACGCCGCTCGGCGAGGGCAAGACCACCACGACCGTCGGCCTCGGCCAGGGCTTCAGCCACATCGGCAAGAAGGCCACCATCGCCATCCGCCAGCCCTCCATGGGTCCGACCTTCGGGATCAAGGGCGGCGCCGCCGGCGGCGGCTACAGCCAGGTCGTCCCGATGGAGTTGTTCAACCTCCACCTGACCGGCGACATGCACGCCGTAACCGCTGCCCACAACATGTGCTCGGCAATGCTCGACGCCCACCTCTTCCACGGCAACGAACTGGGACTCGACCTCCACAACATCACCTGGCGGCGGGTCCTCGACATCAACGAGCGGGCCCTGCGCAACATCGTGGTCGGCATGGGCGGCCGCCTCGACGGCATCCCCCGGGAGACCGGCTTCGACATCACCGCCGCCTCCGAGGTCATGGCGGCCCTCGCCCTCTGCACCAGCCTCCAGGACCTGCGCGCCCGCATGGGCCGCATTGTCGTCGGCTACAGCAAGGCCGGCACACCGATCACCGCCGAGGACCTGCAGGTCGCCGGCTCGATGACCGTCATCCTGCGCGAGGCCATCAAGCCGAACCTCATGCAGACCCTCGAGGGCACGCCGGCGCTGGTCCACTGCGGTCCGTTCGGCAACATCGCCACCGGCAATTCGTCGATCGTGGCCGACCAGATCGGCATCCACACCGGCGACTTCCTCCTCACCGAGGCCGGCTTCGGCGCCGACATGGGCGCCGAACGCTTCTTCAACATCAAGTGCCGTGCCTCGGGCATCGCCCCCGATGCCGCGGTCCTGGTCGCCACCGTGCGCGGCCTCAAGGCCCACTCCGGCAACCACAAGATCATCGCCGGCAAGCCGCTGCCCGAGGCACTCCTCCTCGAGAACCCCGACGAGGTCCACCAGGGCGGCGACAACCTGCGCAAGCAACTCGAGAACATGCAGGTCCACGGCGTCTCCCCGGTGGTCGCGATCAACGTGTTCCCGGGCGACCACGACATCGATATCCAGGCCATCCACGAGATCGCCCAGGAGTACGGCGCCCGCGCCGCCATAACCACGCACTTCGCCGACGGTGGCTCCGGTGCCGCCGAGTTGGCGGAGGCAGTCGCCGAGGCGGCCGACGAGCCGTCCAACTTCCAGGTGCTCTACCCGGACGAGATGTCGCTACGCGACAAGATCCGCACCGTGGCCATCAAGGTGTACGGCGCCGACGGCGCCGAATTCTCACCTGCCGCCAACAAGCAGATCGACACCTACGAGGCCAACGGCTTCGGCAACCTGCCCGTCTGCATCGCCAAGACGCACCTCTCACTCTCGTCGGATCCGGCCCTCAAGGGAGCGCCGACCGGCTGGACCCTTCCCGTGCGCGAGGTGCGGGCCTCGGTCGGCGCCGGGTTCGTGTACCCGATCTGTGGCGACATGCGCACGATGCCCGGGCTCGGCAAGACGCCCGGCGCCGCAGGGATCGACATCGACGAGCACGGTGAGATCGTCGGCCTTAGTTGAGCCGGACGGCAGCATCAGCCCGGCGGCGCTCCGCCACCCGGCCACGAAGTCACGAGGAGGTCGCGCCACGATGAGTGGAGCTTCAGATTCGACCCCACCCAGAAAGGGCCCCATCCGCTCACAGGCGGAGAAGGCCACCCATCGGCGACTGCTCGAGGACATGACCTATGAGTTGATCCCGCTCAAGAACGTCCACGACCAGGCGGCGTTCCTGCCGGAGAATTCGACGATCTCGGTGACCTGTTCACCCGCCAAGACGATCGATGACACGCTCGACCTGTGTGCCACGTTCGCCGACGACGGCCACACCACGATCCCGCACTTCGCCGCCCGCATGGTCGAGGACGAGGCGCACGTCGACAGCATCGTGCAGCGGGTCAACGAGCAGGGCATCAGGAAGGTGTTCGTGGTCGGCGGAGACGCCGACCCCCGTGGCCCCTTCACCGATGCCGCCGGATTCCTGCGTTCGTTCCTGGATCGTCGGCCCGACATCGACGTGGTCGGCATCGGCTCGTATCCCGACGGCCACTCCACCATCCCCGAGCAGGCCCTCCTCGATGCCCAGATGGAGAAGCAGGAGATGATCGTCGAGGCCGGCCTCGAGGGCTACATGGCCACCCAGATGTGCTTCGACGCCGAGACGATCCGCGACTGGCTGAGGCAGCGTCGGTCCGCCGGCTTGACGCTCCCCTGCCACCTCGGCGTACCCGGAGCGGTCGACCGAACCAAGCTGCTGACCATCTCGCTCCGGCTCGGCATCGGCCACTCGGCCCGCTACCTCAAGAAGAACCGGGCCTCGGTCATCCGCCTGCTCTCCCCCGGCGGATACAACCCCAACAAGTTGGTCGCCCCCCTGTCAGCCGTCGCCGACGAACTCGACATCGTGGGCATCCACTGCTTCACCTTCAACGCCGTCGACACCACCGAGGACTGGCGCCAGAAGTCCCTCAGGAAACTCACCCCCAACGGCAAACGCTGAGTTCCCCTCCTTTGTCGTCGTCTCCGTTTCAGTTTCAGTAGGCCAGCACCTGGCGGTCCCACGCCTGCGTCACCGTGCAGAAGGCAACCACCGACACAGCGGCCAAAAGCGGGACACAGGCGAGCCGCGTTGGGCAGAGCGGCACCAATCCGCCAAGATGACGGACGTGGCCGACTCGTTTCCGAACCTGCTTGCTCCCGGGCGGATCGGGGGGATGGAACTCCGGAACCGGGTCGTGCTCCCGGCCATGGACCAGAACAACTGCACCGACGAGGGCCTGGTCACCGACGAGACCGTCGCCCACTACGAGGCCCGGGCAAGGGGTGGCGTCGGGCTCCTGATCGTCGAGACATCTGCTGTCTCGTACCCGTACGGGGCGACCGCCCGCCACCAACCCGCACTCTCGCACGATGGCGTGGTCCCGGACCTCCGGCGGCTTGCCGATGCCGTCCATGCCCATGGTGCGAAAATCGTCGTCCAGGTCTGCCACCACGGCAAGACGTCGAGCGTCGACGTCTCCGAGGGGAGGCCGGCGTTGATTCCGTCGCTCCCACCGCCTCCGTCGGACCCCCGGGGGATGATGGCCGACACGACGATGGACGAGTTGTTGCGGATGGCGACCCTCACCGGCGGCCAGATGGCCACCTACGCCGAGGCGACGGCCGGACAACTCGAGGGCATCGTTCGCGACTTCGCCGACGCCGCCGCACGGGTGCAGCAGGCTGGATTCGACGGGATCGAGGTGCACGCCGCCCACGGCTACCTCCTCTCCACGTTCCTGTCCCCGGCATGGAACCGCCGGGACGATGCGTACGGCGGTTCGCTCGAGGGCCGAACCCGACTCCTCGTCGAGGTCGTCGCCGCGGTGCGCGACCGGTGCGGTACGGACTTCGCGGTCATCGTGCGCCTCGACGGCCACGAGTACGGCGTCGAGAACGGCATCACCATCGATGACGCCGCCGGCCACGCCAGGGCTGCGGCCACTGCCGGCGCCGATGCCATCCACGTCTCGGCCACATCGTCATCGGGAACTGGCATCGGGTTCACCGACGCACCCCTTCCCTGGCAGCCCAACCAGTATGAGGGCCTGGCCCGGGCCGTGAAGGCGGCGGTCGACGTTCCCGTGCTCGCCGTCGGTCGGATCCGACCCCCGGATGCCGAACGCATCCTCGGCGAGGGCGGCGCCGACTTCGTGTCGATGGGCCGGCAACTCCTGGCCGACCCCGACCTGGTCCGCCGCCTCGACGCCGGCAGGCCCGACCTGGTGCGCCCCTGCATCAACTGCTTCGTCTGCGTCGCCCAGAACTTCTGGAGCGGTCGGCCCGTTTGTGCGGTCAACGCACGGCTCGGCCACTATGGCGAACCCGACCCGTCACCAGCAAGTTCGCCACGGCACGTCGTCGTGGTCGGGGGCGGACCGGGTGGAATGGAATGTGCCCGGGTCGCGGCCGAACGTGGACACCGCGTCACCCTGCTCGAGGCCGCGGAGCGTCTCGGTGGCACCGCACGCTTCTCGTCGCTCACGACCCCGCTCAACGGCGAGTTCGTCGACTTCCTCAGCGCCGCGATCGCCGATGCCGGTGTCGACGTCCGGACCGGCGTGAGGGCCGACGCCGAGGTGATCGCCGCGCTCGCACCCGACGCCGTCGTGGTCGCCACCGGCGCCCGGCGGGACCGACCCGACCTGCCCGGCATGGACCTCCCCCACGTGCTGTCCGGTGACGACCTCCGGGCACTACTCACCGGCGACGGTGACCTCGGTGCACGCCGCCCCGGACCCCTGACGCGACTGGCCCTCGGTGCGGGGCGCCTCCTCGGCCTCACCAGGGACATGGGCCGGGTCCGGTCCCTTTCCCGGTTCTGGATGCCCATCGGCCGCCGCGTCGTGATCGTCCACGGCGACCTCGTCGGCACCGAGTTGGCGCACTTCCTCGCCGAGCGGGGACGCACGGTCCACGTGCTCGAGCCCGGCACCCAACCAGCGAGCGCCATGGCCCACCCACGACGGTGGCGAGTCCTCCACGAGTCCCGGAGCGCCGGCGTGGTGTTCCACACCGAAGCCGAGACAACCGCCATCTCGCCCACCCAGGTCGAGTACCGACACGGCGATGCGACCCTCCGGCTCGATGCCGACACGGTGGTCATCGCCGGCGGGGTGCGGGCGGACCGCTCGCTCGCCGACACCCTCCTGGCCGCCGGCCACGAGGTCCACGTAGTCGGCGACGCAGGCGAGGAGTGGTACATCGAGGGCGCCGTGCGCAGCGGCCACCGGGTCGGCGCTGCGCTCTGAGCCCCGTCTCGCCCCGGTCGGGCGACCGTCGGTATCGTCCGCCCCATGACCGATGTCCGGACCGTCCCATCCTGGAACCCGTTCGACCCCGAGTTCCTCGTCGACCCCTATCCCACCTATGCAAGGCTCCGCGACGAGGATCCCGTGCACCGGACACCGATCGGCACCCTCCTCGTGTCCCGCTACGAAGACGTCCACCGGGTGCTACGCGACACCGAAACCTCAGTCCGTCAATTCGAGACCAACGCCGAGGTGCCCGAACACATGCGCCCACTCCAGGTGCTCCGCGCCCAGCGGGAGCCGTCGATCCTCGGCCTGGACCCGCCCGACCACACCCGCCTGCGGGGGCTCGTGCAACGAACCTTCACCCCCCGTTCGATCGGCCGGATGCGCGAACAGACCTCCGCCATCGTCGACGACCTGCTCGACGAGCTCGCCGGGCAGGACGAGATCGACCTGATCGGCGAGTACGCCTTCGTGATCCCGTTCGCCGTGATCCACGCCATGCTCGGGCTGCCCGACACCGACATGGCCATGGTCCGGGGCTGGTCCCACGCCATCACACAGACGCTCGAGCCTTTCCTCACCCCCGAACAGGTGACCGCTGCCCTCGACGGCGGCGCCCGGATGGACGCCTACCTTGCCGACGCCGTCGAGCAGAAGCGTCGGAACCCGGGCGACGACCTGCTCACGCATCTCGTCGAAGCCGAGGAGGAGGGCGATCGCATGTCGACGCCGGAACTCCTCTCGATGGTCTCCCTCCTGTTCGTGGCGGGCCACGAGACAACGGTCAACCTGATCGGCAACGGGATCCATGCCCTGCTCGAGCAGCCGGACCAGTTGGCACTCGTCCGAGACGATCCCTCGGTCGATGCGACCCTCGCCGACGAACTCCTCCGCTGGGACAGCCCGGTGCAGACCTCCGGACGCCGCCTCCTCCACGATGCCGAGATCTCCGGTGTCCTCGTGGAAGCGAACGAGACGATCCTGACGGCGCTCGGCAGCGCCAATCGGGACCCTGCCTTCTGGGGGGACACCGCAGACACCCTCGACGTCACCCGGGCGGATGCGGTCCGCCACGTGTCATTCGGCAGCGGTGTCCACCACTGCCTGGGAGCGGCGCTGGCCCGACTCGAGGGGGAGATCGCCATCACCCGGTTCGTGCGGCGCTTCCCCGGTCTGGCCCTGGCGGCTGAGCCGACCTTCAACGCCCGGATAATCCTGCGGGGACGCAGCACACTTCCGGTGAGCCTGGGAGCAGCCGCCTAGGACCCGACCCGGACCCGGGACGACGTCGTCGCCATGCGCCCCGGGCAGGCGATCGCACAGAAGGCAGCCCCGACGAACATCGTGACGGCCATGAAGGCCCACGCCCGGTCGAAGGCGACCAGGGGCCCCAGGGGAAGTGCCGCATCGAAGACCGCCATTCCAATGGCCACGCCGATGGCGAACCCGAGGGTCGAGGTCGTGCGCAGCGTGGCGCTTGCCGTGCCGAATCGTGCCGACGGCACCTCCCGGAGGCCGAGTGAACTGAACGTCGCGAACGTGCACGACACGCCCACGCCGAGAAACATCAGCGCCGGCAGGACGTCGGAGGCGTAGTCGGACTCAGCACCCACCCGCAACCACAGCCAGGCCGGTGAGAGCCCGGCGGCCGTGCACCCGAACACCAGCAGGTTCCGGTGGCCGACCCGGTCGGCGATCGAACCCACCGGGCCACCGATCACCGCGGCCAACGCAGGGCCGGGCACGACGCCGAAGCCGGCCGCCAGCGGCGACCAGTTCCACAACTCCTGGAGGAGGAGCGTGTTGAACAGGATGATGCTGATGAACGCGGTGGTGAAGAAGACCTGCCCCGATGCGGCCGACCAGAACGACCGGATCCGGAAGAGGCTCAGGTCGAGCAACGGCTCCGCATGCGTCATCGAGCGCACCAAGACAACGCCCATGAACAGGACCCCGACCTGCCGGTGATCCTGCTGACAGGCGAAGGCGACATCCCCATGGCCGTCCGCGCGATGGAGGCCGGGGCCTTTGATTTCCTTGAAAAACCCTGCGCCCCC
>Ga0207962_1000052_pt1 | contig 30335 bp, 29 predicted proteins | sample Knorr_S15_td_AAI_FD_185603 | JGI IMG/M metagenome (GOLD analysis project Ga0207962, IMG submission 185603) | Marine microbial communities from Southern Atlantic Ocean transect - Knorr_S15_td_AAIW_ad_750m_LV_A (SPAdes) (version 2) | ecosystem: Environmental > Aquatic > Marine > Oceanic | place... | reverse complement strand
CTCACCTCGTCGTCGCCGGCCACCGCCTGGTCCACCCGCGACTGCCACTCGGCGGCGGGGCCGTCCAGGTCGGCATGTGCGGTGTCGATGCCGCTGACCTGCTCGAACCGACGGAGCAGGGCGCGGGTGGCCTTGGGATTGGGGGAGTCGGGCAGGTAGTACGGGACCGAAACCCGCAACGAGATGACCGGCACGCCGGCCCTGTCGAGGGTGTCGTGGAGGACGCCCACCACCCCGGTCGGCCCCTGGTACGACGGCCGGTCCAGGCCCAGTCGGTCGGCCAGGTCGCGGTTCGTGGAGCTTCCGGTGACCGCCGGAGGCCGGGTGTGGGGCGACATGCCGCTCATGGACCCGAGCGTCACCACCATCCGTGACCCGGACCGGGTAGCCGCCTCCAGCAGGGCCTCGGTGAACGTCCGCCACCTGAGGTGGGGTTCGACGCCAGACACCAGCACCAGGTCGCGCTGGCCCTCAGTGGTCCGGACGGCCAGCACCCGGTTGGTGGCCCAGCGGATCCAGCGCACGTCGTGGTCGTCGGACTCCACGACCGGTCGTTCCTGGGTGAAGTCGAAGAACGTCTCAGGGTCGACGTCGCCGACCTGCACACTGTCGAGGCGTTCGGCCAGCCACTCAACCGCCGAGGTGGCCGATCCGGCGGCGTCGAACAGCCCGCGGAAGGCCACGACCAGGATCGGACGGTCCAACCCTGCGGCCAGCTGGTCGTCGGCAGTCCACCGGAGCTCCTCCATTCCGACAGGTTCGCAGATGGAACCGCCGGATCGGGGACCGGCCGCAGGGCCCGTGCCGGGTCAGGCCCGCTGGACGACGCCGTGCGAGCATCCGACGGTGACGACCGCCGGGGACTACCGCCACCCGTACCGGTGGGTCCTGTTCGTCGGGATCTGTGGCGTCTACTTCGCCTTCGGGGTGGTGGCCATGTCGGTTCCCCCGCTGGTGGGCGAGGTCCGGGCCGACCTGGGCCTCAGCCGCGGCGCCATGGGCCTGGCCCTCGGAGCCTGGCAGCTCGTCTACATAGTGAGCGCACCGATAGGCGGCCGCCTGATCGACCGACTGGGCGTCCACCGCGGCATCCTGCTCGGGTCGCTGGTGGTCATGGCGAGCGGGTTCGTCCGTGCGGCCGCCGGTGGCTTCGGCACCTTCTGGCTGGCCATCTCCCTGTTCGGGGTGGGTGGCCCGCTCATCTCGGCGGGAGCCCCGAAGGCCGTGGGCCTGTGGTTCGCAGCAGAGCGGGAGCGCCGCCTGGCCATCGGCGTCTACAGCACTATGCCGGCCATCGGGGGAATGGCGACCCTCGTACTCTCCAACTCCGTCCTCATGCCGTTGACCGGCTCGTGGCGGGCAACCGTGGTCATCGAGACGGGCCTGATGGTCGTCGCCCTGCTCGCCTGGCTGGTGGTCTCGGGTCGTGCACCCGACCCACCTGCCGCTGTCACGCCGCCTGGTGGTGCCGTCGTCGTCGGCCGACGGGGCCTGTTGGCGAGCTCCGAGTTCCGGCTGATCCTGGTACTGGGCCTCGGCGTGTTCTTCGTCGGCCACGGCCTCGGGGGCTGGATGCCCGAGGTACTCAGGGAGCACAGCGGGTTCTCACCGATGGCGGCGGCCAACTGGGCGGCGCTGGGTGGCCTCGTGGGCGTGGTCGCCTCCCTGGTCGTTCCCCGTAGCACCGAACGCCGGCGCCTCCCGACGACGATGGCCGCCATGGTGCTGTTGGTCGCCGTGGGCGTGGTTGCCATCGTCGTCCTCCCCACGGTTCTGGATCCGATTCCCGTCGCCATGGCCGGGGTGCGGTCTGCCATGGTCCCCCTGGCGCTGGTGGCCCTGATGGAGTCCGAGGGCGTGGACGCGTCCAACACAGGCGTCGCATACGGCCTCTGGTTCGCGGTGGCCGAGGTCGGTGGCGTGACCGGACCCCTGGTGCTGGGCCGCGTGGCCGACACCTCGGCCGGCTTCGGTGGAGCGCTCGTCCTCGTGGCCCTGGTGTGTGTCGCCATGCTCGTTCCGATCGCCCGGCTCCGGCGGTTCACCGACACGGGTCTCCGCCGGTGATCCGGACCCGGAGTAGTTTCGGCGGTGGCCTGACGGGAGGTCAGGCATCCCGGCAGCACCGGGCGGGAGCCCCATGACCACCAACGACGCTGGAGCCGACCCGACTGAGGCCTATGCGGGCTTTCGGGGTGAGGTCGGTCGGATCATGTCCACCTCGACCCCTGACTGGCCACAGCCCCCGACGGCTCCCGACGGCGCGCCCAACGTGCTGGTCGTGCTGGTGGACGACCTCGGGTACAGCGACGTCGGGTGCTACGGCTCCGAGGTGGACACCCCGAACATCGACCGGCTGGCCGCCGAAGGCCTGCGCTACGCCAACTTCCACGTCAACCCCATGTGCTCGCCCACACGGGCATCACTGCTCACAGGGCTGAACCACCACCTGGCCGGTGTGGGCACCGTGTGCCACATGGAGCCGGGCTTTCCCGGCTACGCGGCGACCATCAGGGAGGACGCAGTCACGATGGGTGGGGTCCTGAGGGATGCCGGCTGGTCGACGCTCATGGTCGGCAAGTGGCACCTCTGTCCGGACTCGCAGCTCACCGAGGCCGGTCCCCGGAACGGCTGGCCGTGCCAGAAGGGCTTCGACCGCTTCTACGGGATCCTGGACGGCTTCACGAACTTCCACCAGCCCCACCGCCTATACGAGGACAACCGGGCCCTGGACATCGACGACTTCCCCGACGGCTACTACTTCACCGACGACCTGACCGACCGGGCCCTCGGCATGGTCGCCGAACTCCGGGACGGGCACCCCCGCAGGCCGTGGTTCCTGTACTTCGCCCACGGGGCGGTCCATGCTCCGCTGCAGGCCAAGCCTGCTGACATCGGAAAGTACCGGGGTCGCTACGAGGCGGGCTGGGACGAGGTCCGCCGTCGCCGCTTCGAACGCCAGAAGGAGCTCGGGATCATGGCGGCCGACGTCGTGCTGCCACCCCGCAACACCGAGGAGGGCTACGCCGTCAAGGCGTGGGACGACCTGTCGGCGATGGAGAGGGAGCTGTTCGCCAGGTACCAGGAGATCTTCGCCGGCATGGTCGACAACGTCGACCAGAACCTGGGTCGCCTCCGAGACGGGCTGGAGGCCATGGGCGAGTGGGAGAACACGATCGTTGTGTTCACCTCGGACAACGGCGGGAGCAGGGAGGGGCTGGACAACGGCACGTCGGCCTACTTCCGCACGCTGATCGGCCAGACCCGCACCAACCCGTTGGACTCCGTCGAGCTCGACCACTCGCGCCTGGACCTGATGGGCGGACCCAGGACCCTGCCCCACTATCCGTCGGGCTGGGCGATGGTGTCGGGCACGCCCTTCCGCCTCTACAAGATCAACACCCACCAGGGCGGCCACCAGGTGCCGTTCATCCTCTCGAAGGGTTCGGGCCTGCCCGGCGGAGGAGGCATCCGTCGCCAGTACCAGCACGTCACCGACCTGCTGCCCACCCTGCTGGACCTCGTCGGCGTCGACATGCCGACCACCGTGCACGGGCGACCCGTTCCGGCCCCGGCAGGGGCCAGCTTCACGCCGTCGATCCACGACGGGGCGGCGGCCAGCACCCATCCCGAGCAGTACTACGAGCAGATGGGGCACCGGGGCATGTACCGCGACGGCTGGTCGGCCGTCGTCTGCCGGAAGCCACGCACGCCGTTCAGCGACGAGGTCTGGGAGCTGCACGACCTGGAAGAGGATCCGACGGAGAGTCGGAACCTGGCCGACGAGCACCCGGAGAAGGTCGCCGAGCTGGTCGACGCCTGGGAGCGGGCGGCCTGGGCCAACCAGGTGTTCCCGCTGGACGAGGGCAACAACGTCAAGAACCTGCTCAGGCCACCGTGGAACGCCGAGATGGAGGCAGAGGCCCGCTTCCTGCCCGGCAGCCCAACCACCGAGCGGTACCGGTCCCTGCAGCTCGTCAACTCCCGTTCGTTCGAGGTCGAGGTCTATCTGAACCTGGCTGCCGGCGACCGCGGCACGCTGGTGGCCCACGGCGACCAGGGCGGCGGATACGCCCTCTACGTGGTCGACGACCGGCTGCTCCTGGCGTGGAACGGCTACGGCTCCATGACCGAAGTCGACGGGGGTCCGGTGGTCGCAGGCACGTCGTCGATCCTGCTGGTGGTCGAGGCTGTGGGGAACCTGGCCGTGCACGTCGAGCTGAGGGTGGACGGGACGGTCGTGGCCGGTGCCCGCGACCTGCCGGCTCTCACCGCGATGGCGCCGTTCCAGGGCATAGACGTGGGCATCGACAGGCGTTCGCCGGTGTCGTGGTCGATCCGGGAGAGGTACGGGACCTTCACGTGGTCCGGGACCCTGCACCACGTGACCTACCGTCCGGGGGAGCCTGCCCCCGACGCCGGGCCGCGCTGGCTGGACGTCCTGCGCGAGGCGGGCACCAGGTTCGAGTAGGCGACCCGGGGATCCCCCGGGCGGATGGGAAACGGAGTCGAGGATGGACCTGCAGGAGTTGGTCGGTCCGGCGCACACGGCGCTGTGCATCGTGGAGTGCCAGAACGGGGTGGTCGGGCCGGAGTCCAGCATGGCTGCCGTGGCCGATGCCGTGGCCAAGGCCGGGTTGCTGTCCCGCCTGGGTGGCCTGGCCGCAGCGGCACGCACCGCCGGGGTGAAGGTGGTGCACGCCACGTTCCACTCGAGGGCCGACCAGTGGGGCGGCAACCGGAACTCCCGCCTCTTCGCTGCGGCCAGGAGGGCCGATGTGCAGCAGGTGGTCGGGACGCCGGCCGTGGATCCGACGCCAGAGCTTGGCTACGAGCCGGGTGTCGACGTGGTCCTGCCCCGCTTCCACGGACTCTCAGCAGACTCAGGCAGCGGGCTGTCGGCCATGCTCCACAACGAGGGGATCACCACCGTGGTAGTTGCCGGGGTGACCCTGAACGTGGCCATCCCCAACACCGTCTTCGACCTCGTCAACGCCGGCTACCAGGTCGTGGTGCCGACCGACGGATCGGTGGCCACCCCCGTGGCCTACGGCGACCAGGTGCTCGCCCACACCCTGGCCTACGTGGCGACCCTCAGCGACGTGACGACCCTCACCGAGGCCTGGCTGCAGGCCTGACACGATCGGCCCGAAGGGCCTCGGTCCGGCCTCAGGGCCGACGGCGGCGCAGGCCGACGGCCAGCGAGACCAGGATCCCCACCAGGACCCCCTGTTCGACCCGTGGGCTGAGGGCCAGGGTGGCGCAGAACGTCACCCACGCCACGACTGCGTTGGACTGCGAACGCCGGGCCATTCCCAGGAGCTGCCTGGGTTTCACCAGGCCGACCACGGCCGCGATGACCACCCCGCCAAGGGTGGCCCGGGGGAGCGGGGCCAGAACGTCGGCGAACGGCAGGAAGGCCAGCACGGTGGCTCCGGTGACCAGGCCGGACCAGCGCGTCCTGGCCCCGGCCAGTCGGTTCAGCGACGACCGGCTGAAGGATCCACCCACCGGGAACGACCCGGAGACGGCGGCGGCCACGTTGGCCACTCCCGAGCTCACGAACTCCCGACTGGCACTCCACCGCTGGCCGTCAGCCTCGGCGAACACCCGGGCGATGGAGGCCGGCTCGGCGAAGCCCACCAGGGCGATGAGGATGCCGCCGACCAGCAGCGAGCCGGTCGAGCCCCAGGGGAGGTCCAGCGAGAGGGTGGGGAGGTCCGTCGGCACGTTGCCGACCACCGGTCCGTCGTATCCGGTCATTCGGCTGACCACGAGGCTGCCCCCGACGGCGATGAGGGCACCGGGAAACATCCTGTGCACGACCCTGCGACCTGCCAGCACCAGCAGGACGGTCGTGGCGGCTATGGCCAACGACGCTCCTTCCCAGTCGCCGGGATGGCCCAGCGACCAACCGGCCCGCCAGAGCACCCCACCCCCCGGGGCCGCTGCGCCGACTGACTTCGGAAACTGCGAGGCCAGGATCAGGATTGCCGCCGCAGAGGTGAATCCGGTGACCACCGGGTCACGCATCAGGTGGGTGACCACGCCCAACCGGAAGAGCCCCAACAGCAGACGGGTGACGCCGACCACCAGGGCGAGCAGGGCGGCCAGCGCCACGTAGTCGGTGCTGCCGGGGTCGGCCAGGCTGGCCAGCACACCGAAGGTCAGCAGGCTGGTGAGCGCCACCGGTCCCGTCTGGAGGTATGGCGATGAGGCGAAGAGGGCAAACAGGATCGGTGGCAGCGCCGAGGCGAAGAGCCCCAGGTGGGACGGCAGCCCGGCCAACTCGGCGTAGGCCATCGACTGGGGGATTAGCACCATTGCCACGCTCAGCCCGGCCACCACGTCGGCGGGGACCGGCCGGCTCGGGGGAACGGTGAGGGGCTCGGTGGTCGCTCCGTCTGTCACCTCGGCACCCTAGGTGCCCCGTCGCCGGGTCCTGCCGACCCGGTCCGAGGTCAGCTGCTGTTGGTAGCGTCGGGCGATGGCCGGTGGACGGGGCAGCATGCGGCCCACAGGTACGCCTCGCCACGAGTTGCCGGTGGACGGCGTGCCGATCAGGCCGGCAGCCACGATCCTGCTGGTGGCCGACCGGCCGGACCTGCACGTCCTGACCCTGCGACGGACCGACGCATCCACGTTCGTGGCCGGGCACACCCTGTTTCCCGGTGGTGCGGTGGACGAGGGTGACCACGACCCACGCTGGCCGTCGCTGGTTACCGGATTGTCGGCCAGCGCCGCTGCGGAGCGGCTGGGAGTGGCCGACGGCCTGGGGTTCTGGACCGCAGCGGTCCGCGAGACGCTGGAGGAGGTCGGCGTGGCGGTCGGTACCGGGGATCCCGTGTTGGCCGCCCGACTGGTGGAGGGCCGCCGTGACCTGGAGGCAGGGCGGATCGGCCTGGTCGACCTGGTCCGGGAGAGCGGGACCAGCCTGGACCTGTCGGGCATCCACGCCGTGGCCCGGTGGGTGACGCCGATGCCCAGCATCAAGCGGTACGACACGTACTTCTTCGTGGCCACCGTGGACCCGAACGTCCAGCCGGAGGTAGACGGACGCGAGGCGGTGCACGCCGAGTGGTGCAGGCCGGCGGACGTCCTGGAGCGGTGGCGGGCCGGCGAGCTCACGATGATCAGCCCGACTATCAGCATGTTCCAGCGGCTGGCCTCCCACGTTTCGGCCACCGGCGTGCTGTCCGCAGCAGAGGCCGGCGGACCCGTGCTGAGGGCCCGGATCCTCGACGACTCGACCACGCCGGTCCGCTTCGAGGGGGATCCGGGCTTCAACGAGCCGGGGACCAGGGAGAGCCTGGGCTGGGTGTGGCTTCCTGCCGGGGACCGCCCCGACCCCACGACCGGGTGGGCCTGACCCGACCAGCGCCCATAGAATTGGCTTCGTGTCCGCTCCCTCCCACGTCCCCACGCCGGTCGTCCGCTCCAGCGATCGCTCCTACTCCGGCCCACTGCGCCGCCTGGGTCCCTGGCGGGCCGGACGCCCCGGCGAGGTGGTCGACCAGGGTGGCCAGCCCAGCGGCACCAGCCTTGGCAGCCAGGGACCGGACCAGGGCTTCGCATTCCGCCTCGCCCGGTCGTTCGTGCCGCGCCTCCGCCTGGGTACGGGCGAGCGGGTGCCCGACGTGGTCGCCGGTTGCGTCGGCGTGGCCCTCAAGCGGGCGGCCCTGTCCGGTCGGGCTCCGATGGTCGCCGACCTGGAGGTGGCCTTCAGCCTGTTCGGATTCATGGACGAGCCGCCCACCGACGAACGCCTGGCCGATCGGCGGCGCCTGTTCGCCGAGGCCTCCCACCACCACAACTACGCCGAGGTGCGACGCATAGTCGACCTCGTCCCGAACAGTGCGCTGGGTGCGGACGGCGAGCCGGGTCCGGACGCGGCGAGCGTCGCTTCTGCCCGCGCCCACTGAGCCGGTCCGACCCGGAACCCGGTCCACGGTGATCCCCGAGCCAGCCAGAACGCCCGACGCCCGGAAGGGGCGGGTCCTCGACTCGGTCATCCCGATCGCCCTGTTCCTGGTGCTGAACCGGGTGTGGGGCCTGGGTGCCGGGGTGGCGGGTGCGACGTTGTGGAGCATCAAGGTTGCGGTCGACCGCCGCCGTCGCGGGGAGGCCGTAGGCCGGTACCTGCCGATCCTGGTGGCCTACCTGGTGGTACGGGCCATCGTCGGAATCCTCACCGATTCGGAAGCCGTCTACTTCGGGATCGGCATCGGGACAAAGGCGGCCATCGGCGTGGCCCTGGTCGCGACCGTCGTGGCGGGTCGTCCGGTACTCGCCCGCTATGCCCCGATGGTCGTCCCGTTCAGCGCCGACACAAAGGCCCACCCCATCTACCTCCGGGTGATGGGCCGGCTGACCGTGTTCCTGGGCCTGTACCAGTTACTGACGTCGGCGTGGGACATCTGGCTGTTCAACCGGACGTCGACGGACGGCTACGTGCTGATCCGGTTCGCGGTCGGCTGGCCCGCAGGCACCATCGCAACGATGGTCGCCTTCGCCTACGCCGATCGGGCCCTGCGACCCATCCCGGACTACCCCGGGATCCTCGACCTGATGGAAGGGTCCGCGGACGGTTGACCGTAGGCCCGAATGGGTCGCCGGGGTTTCGCCGGTGGGAGGATCGTCGGTCGGAGACGACGAGGGAGGCGACCTGATGGCCAATGGGGATCTTCGGGGCTACGGGGTGCTGGTGACAGGTGGAGGTACCGGCATCGGACGAGCTTGCGCCGAGGCGCTGGCTGCCGACGGCGCCGTGGTGACGATCTGCGGGCGGACCGAATCCCGACTCACCGATGCTGTCGACCGCATCCGGCCGGGCCACGGTGGCAGCGTGCACCACCTGGTGGCCGATGTGACGTCGGAGGACGACGTACGCGCGGCGGTGGCCGCCACGGTTTCCAACGCCGGGAACCTCCGAGGCGTCGTGGCCAACGCAGGTGGCGGTGGCGGCCTAGGGCCGTACCACCTCCAGGACCTCGCCCAGTTCGAGGCGGTTCTGCGCCTCAACGTGATCGGCACGATGCTGTGCGTTAAGCATGCGGTGCCCGAGATGGTGGCTTCGGGAGGCGGCTCGTTCGTCGGCATGTCGTCGATCGCAGGCCACCAGAATCACGTCCACTTCGGCGCCTATCCGGTGGCCAAGGCGGGGATCGAGGCGATGATGCGGAACGCCGCCGACGAGTTCGGCCGGTCCAACGTGAGGTTCAACGCCATCCGCCCCGGCTTCATCGCCACCGAGATGATGGAGTTCGTGCCGCGTGACAGCGAGGTCTATGCCGGCTACGTGCGCAATACGCCCCTGGCGCCGACCTCGGACACGGGCGTCGGGGCACCATCCGACGTGGGAGCGTTGGCCAGGTTCCTGGTCGGTCCGGAGTCGCGCTGGATCACCGGGACGGCCATAAACGTCGACGGCGGCCAGGCGTTGCGGGCCGGACCCGACTTCTCCCCATTCATCGCCCCGTCGCTCGGCGACGAGGTCATGGCCGGCAACAGGCCCGGGGACGGCTGACCCCACGGCGGCCGTCAGGCCGCGTCGAACTCCAGATGGGCCCGGCGGAGGCCGTAGACGAAGGCGTTCGGCATCTCCACCGGCGCGGTTCCCGGCTTCAGGCGCAGGTCGACGACCCTCTGAACGAACTCCTCGAAGAACACCCGGACCTCCAGGCGGGCCAGGGCTGCGCCCAGGCAGAAGTGGGTGCCGAACCCGAACGCCAGGTGGTTGTTGGGGGTCCGGGTGACGTCGAACTTCTCTGGGTCGTCGAAGTGCAGCGGGTCCCTGTTGGCCGACGAGTACATGAGGAGGAACTGGTCTCCGGCCCGAACCGACGTGCCGGCCACCTCGGTGTCGGTGGCGGCCGTCCGGCACATGTTGTGGATTGGCGTCACCCACCGGATGAACTCCTCGGTGGCCACCGTCAGGTCGGCGCCGTCGCGGAGCAGGGCCCACTGTTCGGGTCGTTGCGCCAACTCCACGAGCGTCCGGGCTATCACCGTCCGCGTGGTCTCGGCCCCACCATCCAGGAGCAGCAGGCAGTCGGAGATCATCTCGTCCAGGCCGAAGTCGTGGCCTTCGAGGCCCTTCCGTTCACGGTCGATCCATACCGTCATGACGTCGTCCATCGGACAGCCCTCGGTCACCGTGGGCTTCTTGGCCTCGTAGAGCTCTGCGGCCGCCCCGGCGAATTCCATTGCCGCGGCGACGCCGTCGTGGTCGTGGTAGCGGGGCCCGCCTCCGAGGGCGATGGTCCTCTCCGACCAATCCTGGAGCTGCGGCCACATGTCGTGGGGGAACCCGAGCAGCAGGCCGATCATCTGGGCTGGTAGCGGTGCTGCCAGCTGACCGATGACCTCGGCTTCGCCGGCCGGGAGCACGGCGTCCAGCAGGCCTGTGACCACGCCGCGCACGTGGTCCTCCCACCGACCGGCCGCTCGCGGGGTGAAGCGACGGGACACCAGATTGCGTCGGACAGTGTGGTGGGGGTCGTCCAGGCCGATGATGGACCGGTCGGCTGGGATGTTCGGTCGGTAGCCGCGCTCGGTCCCCGAGGAGATGAAGGTGGCCTTGTCCCTCTCGATGGAGACGATGTCGTCGTAGCGGGAGATCCCCCAGAGGTCGTTGACGGTGTCACGGTGGACGGGATCGTGCTCGCGGAGCCAGGCGTAGGTGGGGTACGGGTCGGTGACGTAGAAGTCGCCGTCCAGCAGGTCGATGGAGCGCGGCTCGCTGTTGCCCATGGTGGGATCGTACGGTCGGGTCGTCGACCGACGGCAAGTGGGCGCGGCCCGCGGCGGTCGACACCGGGGAGGGGGCGCCATGCGAGCCGTACGGACGATCGACGCTGCGTTCCGGGTGGTGGAGGTGGACGAGCCCGGGGGCGACGGCGTGCTCGTCGAGGTGGCGTCCGCCGGAATCTGCGGATCCGACCTGCACATGGCGGGGTTCGGGCTGACCAACACCTTCGGCCACGAGGTGGCCGGCCACCTCGCCGACGGCACGGCGGTCGCCGTCCAGCCCACGCTGACCTGTGGTACCTGCGACCGTTGCGCGGCCGGTAGCGCCCAGCAGTGCCGCTCCATGGCCCTCTACGGCCTGGCCATGGATGGTGGAATGGCCGACCGCATGGTGGTCCATGAGTCCTGTCTGGTCCCGCTGGCCGCCGGCGTCCCCGTCGGAGATGCCTGCCTGGTCGAGCCGATTGCCGTGTCGGTGCACGCCGTGAACGTCGCCGAGGTGCAGCCCGGCCACCGGGTGCTCGTCGTGGGCGGGGGGACCATTGGCCTGACCGCGGTGGCGGCAGCCCGACGGGCCGGCGCCGACGTGGACCTGTCGGCCCGCCATCCCCACCAGGTCGAGGCCGGCGAACGCCTGGGCGCCGGAACGGCTGCGTCAGGCGAGTACGACGTGGTCATAGAGGCCGCAGGCACCGAGAGCGCCCTGGTGTCGGCCATCGACCACGCCCGCCCGGGTGGGACAGTCTCGATACCGGCCGTCTACTGGGAGGGGATCGCCATCCCGAACATCATGTCCATGTTCCTGAAGGAGGTCAGCCTCAGGCCGTCGTCCATGTACGGCTGTTCGGGACGCCACGGGCCGGACGTACGGGAGATCGACGAGGCGGCGACCCTTCTGGCGGCGGTTCCCGAGCTCTCCGACGCGGTCATCACCCACCGGTTCACCCTGGACGACGCCCCCGAGGCCTTCCGGGTGGCCGCCGATCGTCTGGCCGGGGCCATCAAGGTGGTGTTGGAGCCCTAGGACGGTGCCGTACGCGCGAATCCCGTAGTCCCGGTGACGGCGCTTCAGGCCAGGGTCATCGACGGGAGCGGGTACCGGCTGTCGCGCGAGAACACCTCGCGCACCAGCGGCTCGAACTCCTCGAGCGCCATCTCGTCGTAGTTCCGCTCGAAGCAGTTTTGGTCGTACTCGGCGCAGAACGCCGCGCAGTCGTCGAACCACCGGTGTTCCCGGAACTGCTCACGGGCATCGGGGTCCGCTCCGAGGTGGTGGAAGTAGTAGTACCCCTGGAACACGCCGTGGTGCCGGATGATCCAGTGGGTGCGTTCGTCCACGTAGGGCCGGAGGATGTCGGCGGCCACCGCGCTGTGGTTTTCCGGGGCGATGGGATCGCCAACGTCGTGTAGCAGGGCGGCCACCACCATCTCGTCGTCCTCGCCGTTGCGCAGTGCCCGGGTGGCGCTCTGCAGGCTGTGGTGGAACCGGTCCACCGGGTAGCCCAGCAGCGGGCCCTCCATGGCCTTCAGGGTCCCCAGGAGGTGGTCGGCGAGGTGGGCGGCCTTGTGGGCGACTAGCTCGCGGCAGATCAGCTCGTAGTCCTCCGGGGTGCCGTCCACCATGTGTTCGAAGCTCACGGTCTCCATGGGAGCGAAGTCTGGCAGGCCGACGCACGGGACGGGAGCCCGGTGCTGCGAGGTCGACCGGTAGGGTCGCCGCCGTGCCAGCGGTCGCCGTGTCCAACCTCACCAGGTTGTACGGCGACGTGCTGGCAGTCGACGGCCTGTCCTTCACCGTGGAGCCCGGCGAGGTGTTTGCCCTGCTGGGGCCGAACGGAGCTGGCAAGTCGACCACGCTCGAGATCCTGGAGGGCCACAGGAGTCGGGACGGCGGCTCGGTCGATGTGCTCGGGCGGGATCCCGGAGATGGTGATCGGGAGTTGCGGGATCGCATCGGAATCGTCCTCCAGGAGGTCGGGATCGAGCGTGAACTGACCGTACGGGAGGTGCTGGAGCACTACGGCGCCTGCTACACCCGGCGCCGTCCGGTGGACGAGGTGCTGGCCCTCGTCGGCCTGGATGGCCTCGGTGACCGGCGGACCCATCGTATGTCCGGCGGGCAGAAGCGGCGCATCGACCTGGCGACCGGCCTGATCGGTGATCCGGACCTGCTGTTCCTGGACGAGCCGACCACCGGCTTCGACCCGTCGGCACGGCGCCAGGCCTGGGAGGTGGTCGACGGCCTGCGGTCGTTGGGAAAGACGATCCTGCTGACCAGCCATTATATGGACGAGGTCGAGGCGTTGGCCGACCGCGCCCTGGTCATCGTCGGGGGTCGGGCGGTCGCCACCGGTACCCCCGATGAACTACGGGGCAGCGCCGGTAGGGAGACGCTGATACGGGTCCGGTTCCCCGTGGAGGTGAGCGGAACGGTGGACGGCCTGCTGGCCGCGCTGGTGGGCAGGGCCTCTGTGCGCAACGGGGTGCTGGAGGTCCGGACACCAGCACCGACCGCGGATCTCCACCACCTCACCACGTGGGCCGTCGACCGCGGGCTGGAGCTTGACGGCCTGGAGGTCAACCGTCCCACCCTTGAGGACGTGTACCTGGACCTCATCGGCCACGCCGGCGATGCCGACGGCCCGGACAGCCGGGCGGCCCCCGATGGCTGACCGCTTCCCCTCGTCGCTGGGGCTGCTAGCCCGACAGATCGGCTACCAGAACCGCCTGTTTCGGCGGACGGCGATCTCGGCGTTCTTCACGCTGGCCTTTCCGCTCATCTTCCTGCTCCTCGTCGGGGCGATATTCGGCGACATCGACGTGGCTCCCGGTCAGGTGGTCGCCGCTGCGCAGTTCTACGTCCCGAGCCTGGCGGTGTTCACCGCCGTGTCGGCCACCTACACCAACATCGGGATCGTCACGGCGATCTACCGGGACGAGGGTGTCCTCATGCGGATCCGCAGCACGCCCCTGCCCCGATGGGTCTACATGGGCGGGGTGGTCGGCTCCGGTGTCTTCATCGCCGTGCTCGGCTCGCTGATAATGCTCGCCGTGGGCTTTGGGTTGTACGGCCTCGAGATGAAGGCAGACAGAATTCCGGTGGCCGTGGTCACCTTCGTCGTGGGGGTGGCCTCGTTCTCCCTGCTGGGCCTGGCCCTTGCATCGGTCACGCCCTCCGGGCAGTCGGCGCCGGCGTTGGCCAACGCCACCATCCTGCCGCTGGCGTTCATATCCAACGTGTTCATCGTGGTGCCCGACCCGGCACGCTGGCTGGACGTGGCCGGCGACGTCTTCCCGCTCAAGCCCTTCGTGGAGGCCTTCTACGCCGCCTTCGATCCGTTCCGGACCGGCTCGGCGTGGGAGCCGGGCCTGTTGGCCCGGATCGCCGCCTGGGGCCTGCTCGGCGCTCTCGTCGCAGTCCGTCGGTTCAAGTGGGAGCCGTCGACCGGCGCCGGACTGGGGGGCACCCGGGGCCGTCGTACCCGGGGTTGACCGCAGCCGGCCGGTCCTACGCAGCCGGGCCGGCCCGGAGCCCACGTCAGCCTTCCAGCGCCACCAGGTCCTCGGGGTCGTCGACGTCCCAGGCCAGGTCCGGGTCCAGCAGGCTGCGCCACGCCACGCCCAGGCGCTCGGCCTCGGCCACGTGGGCGGCGAACGAGCCGGGACCGTAGGCGAACCGGAAGCCCACGCCGGTGGGCACCACGGCCACCGGCGTGCCGTCGTGGTGCCGGTCTGGCACCAGGGTGATTCCGTCGAACGCGGCACAGTGGTCCAGGCGGGTGGCCCGTGGCAGGTCGGCGTGGGCCACCACCACGGTGGCCACCCCGTTATTGGCCAGAGCCTCCATGCCGGCCTCCACGGCCCGGTTGAGGCCGGGTCCGTCCACCCTGACCACGTCGGCGCCCTGCGATCGGGCCCAGGCATCGACGTCATCGTCGTCGCAGACCACGGTCACGGGGAGGGGAGCCGCCGCGGTCACCACGGTCTCGGCCATGCGTCGGGCCAGGTCGGCCCGGGCCAGGCCGTCCAGGACCTCGGCCAGTCGGCCCTTGGCCGCTCCGAAGGCCTTCACTGGGATCAGCACCGCCACGGCTCCGGACATCGGACCACTGTACGGGTCGGTGTCCGGACCGCTCGTTGTTGGCTGCCCACCGGAGCCCGGGGTCCTCGTCCCGGGCTGAGCGCAGGTTGTGGGCCCGGGGGGAGTGGGCGCGGGCCCGTAGGGTTGCGCCATGTCGACCGTCGAAGCGGTGTCGAGGGTGGCGGTCATCGGTGCCGGCTCCTGGGGTACGACGGTGGCCGCCCTGCTGGCTCCCGTGGTGCCGACCGTGCTGTGGTCCCGGCGGGCCGACGTCGCTGCCGACGTGTCTGCCGGCCGCGGCAACCGGCGCTATCTGGACGGCTACCCGCTGCCCAGCGAGCTGGAGGCCACCGACGACCTGGCCGTGGCGGTGGGCGGCGCCGATCTGCTGGTGGTCGGCGTGCCCACCCACGGCTTCCGCCACACGCTGGAGTCGGCCGCCGCCGCCGTCGGGCCCCGGACGCCCGTGATCAGTCTGGCAAAGGGCTTCGAGCGTTCAACCGGGTTGCGGATGAGCCAGGTGGCGGCCGAGGTGCTGCCCGGTCGGCCGGTCGGCGTGCTGACCGGGCCGAACCTGGCCAGGGAGATCCTGGAGGGGCGATCGGCGGCCACCGTCATCGCAGCCACCGATCCGGCCGCGGCGTCGGCCCTCCAGGGGTTGCTTGCGTCGGACCGGTTTCGGGTCTACACCAACGAAGACCTGGTCGGCTGCGAGCTGGGTGGTGCGCTGAAGAACGTGATCGCCCTGGCCGCCGGTATGGCCGAGGGGCTCGACACCGGCGACAACGCCCGGGCCGCGCTCATCACCCGTGGCCTGGCGGAGATGACCCGGCTGGGCGTCGCCCTCGGGGGCGACCCCATGACCTTCGCCGGCCTGGCCGGCATGGGCGACGTCATGGCCACCTGCATGAGCTCCCAGAGCCGGAACCGGTGGGTGGGTGAACAGGTGGGGCGCGGTGCTGCGCCAGACCGTGTGCTGGCCGGCATGGACCAGGTGGCCGAGGGCGTGCGCACGGCCACCGTCGCCTGCGAGCTGGCTGCGAGCGTCGCCATGGAGGTGCCGGTCGCCGAGGGCGTGCGGTCGGTGTTCGACGACGGCCGGTCACCCATCGAGGTCTGGTCGGCGCTCATGGCACGGCGGACCGGCCCCGAGGTGGCGACCACCTGATGGCGCGGTTGGCGGACCGACTCCGGAGGCGTCGCGTGCCGATTCCGGAAGCGGTGGGCACACGATTGGGTACCGACGACGGCTTTCGGGCCGTGGTAGACGCCCGCTCGGCCGTCCAGCTGGCGGGTGCCGGCCATCGGGTCGAGTGGTGGATCGGGGGCGACGACCGGTGGTACGCGCCGGCCGTGGAGGCGGCGGTGCGCCAGGACAGGCCCGGTCCGGCGCCTGTCCTGGAGACCCGCATGCGCGTTGTCGGCGGCGACGTGGTGGCCACGACCTGGGCCGCGGTGGCCAGCGGGTCGAGCGGTCCTGCGGTGATGGTGGAGCTGGTCAACGAGACGCCGGTTCCGGTTGCCGTGGCGGTGACGGTGCAGGCCGCCACCGGCGGAGCGATACGTCGCCTGGCCGTGGACGGGCGGCGCCTGCTGGTCGACGGGGAGACGGCGGTGGTCGTGGACCGGGAGCCCGGCCGCTACGCCGTGGTCGACGCGGCGGCAGACCTATGGGAGACGGTGACCGGCGGTCGGGCTGTGACCGTCCCCCCGGATCCCGTCAGGTGTCGGATCGGCGCTGCGGCCGGTGCGCTGGTCGTCCCGTTGCCCCACCGGACCGCCCTCCGGTTCGCGGTGCCGGCAGGCGACCTCCTGGACAACCCGTCGGCGGTGTTCCCCACGGCGGAACGGGTCGCCGCAGGATGGGCGGGTCGACTGGCCGATGCGGCCACCGTGGACCTGCCGGACCCACTGATGGCGTCAGGAGCGCACCGGGACCTCGTCGATCTCCTGCTGGCCGATCCGACCCCGGCCGGGTCCGTCGAGCTCTGCCGCTGGGGGCTGGCCCGCGCCGCCGTGGAGCGCCTGGTACACGCCTCCGGTCCTCCCGGCGACCGGTTGGTGGCCGCAGCCCGGCTCTGGCGCCTCGGGCGTGAGCCGTCGTGGTTCATCGGACCCGCCGGGATTCCGTTGGATGACCTGGTCCGGTCGGCGGTAGATGCCCAGGCCGCCCGATGGGCCCTGGGCCGCATGTCCGGACTCTTCGCGGCGCTCGGCGACGCCCGGGCGGCCGCCGATGCCGGACTTCTGGCTGAGGTGGCCGGACCGCCGGACCTCGTGGCGGCCGACGCTCCCACGGCATCGGTGCGCGCACTGGCCGACCGGCTGGCCAACTCGTCGACGGATGGGTTGGACCTGCTCGGTGACGTTCCGGATGCCTGGTTGGGAGGCGGCGTCGAGGTACACGGGCTGGCCACCCCGCACGGGCGCCTCGGCTTCGCCATCCGGTGGCACGGTGAGCGACCGGCCCTGCTCTGGGAACTGGAGCGCCACGACGACCGTCCGGTGGTCCTGCGGGTCCCGGGCCTGGATACCGCCTTCTCCACAGTCGAGGCGTCGGGAGAGGTCCTGCTGGCCGCCCCGGCGGGTCGGGTGCCGTCGCCCCGCCGGTCGTCCGGGTCGTCGCCCGATGGGGGATCGTTCTCCTAGGGTCGACCCATGGCCGGTCGACCCCGCATGCGGGCAGCCCTGAGGGGCAGGGCCCCGGGGCTGGTCGCGGAACGCGAGCTGTGGGATGCCGGCCACCGGGTGGTCGCAGGCCTCGACGAGGTCGGCAGGGGTGCATGGGCCGGCCCGCTCACCGTCGGGGTGGTGGTCCCCGACCGGATCCGGCGCATCACAGGGGTCAGGGACTCCAAGATGCTCACCGAGCCCGAGAGGGAGGCCCTCTTCGGCCGCATAACCGCATGGGCCGAGGCGTGGTCTGTAGGGCATGCCAGCAACGACGAGTGCGATGACCTGGGCATGTCCGATGCCCAGCGGCTGGCGGCCCGCCGGGCACTGGAAGGCCTCGGCATCACCGTGGACCGGGTGCTCCTGGACGGCAGGTGGGACTTCGTGGGTGGGGGACGGGCCCGTACCATCGTGCGGGGTGACTCCACCAGCCTCTCGATAGCGGCGGCCTCCGTGGTGGCCAAGGTGACCCGCGACCGGATCCTGCGTGACGCCGACCGCCTCCACCCGGGCTTCGGGTTCGCCGAGTCCAAGGGCTATCCCAGCCCGATCCACAGGGCCGCGCTGGCACAACGGGGTGCCACCACCTACCACCGGCGCTCCTGGTCGTTCATGCACGGGCTCCCGGCGATCGGCGAACCACCCCGGGATCGGGCCGGCGCCCCGCCCCGACTGTTCTGACCCGGCTTCGCCCGTACAGGCCCCGCCTTCGCCGATACGGACGCGGCGTCGCTACCGTTTCGTACGTGCAGCGCACCGTTCGACTCCTGTGGCTCCTGGTCGGTTGGACGGCCATCGTGTGGGTCGGCCGCATCCGCAACCTCGTTGGCGACGCCGACATCACCGGCGGGGCCAGGGCCTGGCGGATCGTGGTCGCCGTACTCTTCCTGGGCTTGGCCGCCGTGACCGCCACGGTGCCCCTCGGGCTTTGGCACCGTCGTCCCCTGGGCTCGACCCGGCTGGTTGCCATCTTCTGCCTCTGGACGATCGCCTTCTGGTCCGTCCGGGGTGCCGGCCTCCTGCTAGGTGACCATGAGGCCGGCTTCAAGGTGGTCCACACGGTGCTGGCCGGCGTTTCCATCGCGCTGGCGGTGCTCCTGCAGCGCGCCGACCGGAGGCTGGCCGTCGACGCCGCGGCGCACCGAGCCGCCGCCGACGACCGCTAGCCTGACCGCCCTATGGGTCAGCCGGTCACCGTCGTCAGCAAGCCGTCGTCGCGTGCCGGGATCGTCCGGTACGAGACCAACCGTGCCCTAACCGGCATGGGCCACGAGCGCTACAGCGCCGGAGACGAGGTTGCGGGGACCACGCCGGCCGACGAGCTGGCCCGACGGCTGTTCGCCCGCGGCGGGATCGCCCAGGTGCATGTGAACAGCAACATCGTGACCATCCAGTTGGCCGACATCGAAGCCGATGTCGACGGGATCGACGAGATCATCGCCAGCCTCTACCTCTACTGGGTGGAGGGCGTCGAGGTTCCTGGCGACGACGAGTTGACCGACGTAGCGGGCTGACGCCCACTGGGGCGCCATCGGCGATCCCGCACCAGACTCGGGGCCATGGGAGTGCTGCCGGTCGACGTCCATCCCTCCGAGGTAGGCCTGGATGCCACCCGCCTTGGGAGGGTGGCTGACTTCGCCCGGGCCTTCGTGGACGACGGCCACATGGTGGGCACCGACGTGCTGGTTGCCCGCCACGGCCGCGTGGTGCTCCGTTCCACGTCCGGCCTGGCCGACCGGGAGAACTCGGTTCCCGTGGCCGACGACACCCTGTGGCGGATCTTCTCGATGACCAAGCCGATCACCTCGGTGGCCGTGATGCAGCTGGTGGAGGAGGGGCGCCTCAGGTTGCGCGACCCGGTCTCCGGCGTCCTGCCCGAGTTCGCCGAGCCGCGGGTGTTCGTGGGCGGGACCGCCGATGTCCCGGAGGTGGTGCCAGCCGATCGGCCCATCGCCATTGCCGACCTGCTCAGCCACACCTCGGGCCTCAGCTACTCCATCCTGGACCAGCACCCGGTGGACGAGATGTACCGGCGCGCCGGACTGGCGACGCTGGAGCGTGGGGGAACCCTGGCCGACACGATCAGCCGGCTGGCCGCCCTCCCGCTCCGCCACCAGCCGGGGACCCGGTGGTCGTACTCCATGGCCACCGACGTGTTGGGCCGCGTCGTCGAGGTGCTGGACGACCGACCGTTCGCCGACTGCCTCGCCGAGAGGGTGCTGCAACCCCTGGGCATGCACGACACGTCGTTCCGGGTGCCCGACGAGCGGGTGGACCGCCTGTCCTCCTGCTACGGCTTCGCTCCAGGTGCCGCACCGGCCCTGGTGGATCCCGGCCCGACGAGCGCCTTCCGGGAGCCGTCGTGGCACAGCGGCGGCGGCGGGCTGGTTTCGACGACCGGCGACTACCACCGGTTCTGCAGCGCCCTGGTGGGCGGCGGCATGCTGGACGGAGCACGCATCCTGGGGCCGCGGACGCTGCGCTCCATGATGGCCAACCACCTGCCAGGAGGCGCCCACCTGGACCAGGTCGGCGATCCGCTGTACACGCCGGGCTTCTTCGCCGGCTGTGGCTTCGGGCTGGGGTTCGCCACCGTGGAGGATCCGGCGGCCGGGAGGATCCTCGCCTCGCGTGGAGAGGCGTCGTGGGGTGGCATGGCCAGCACCGCCTTCTGGGTCGACCCGGTGGAGGGGATCCACGCGGTGTTCATGACCCAGCTGGTGCCGTCGGGTACCCACGTGTCGCTGCGCTGGGACCTGCGCACGCTCGTCAACCAGGCGATCCTGGACTGAACGTGGCTGACGAGGTCGGCGTCGGACCACACCCGGAACCCTGGCCGGACGACCCCAGGCTGGACCCGGAACTGTTGGCCGGTGGTGACAGGCGCAACGTCGTGGACGGCTACCGGTACTGGTCTCGGGAGGCCATCGTGGCCGACCTGGACAGCCGTCGGCACCCGTTCCACGTGGCGGTGGAGAACTGGGAGCACGACCTCAACATCGGCACGGTGGTGCGCAACGCCAACGCCTTCATGGCCGCCGGGGTGCACATAGTGGGTCGCCGCCGGTGGAACCGTCGGGGCGCCATGGTTACCGACCGCTACCAGCACGTGACCCACCACCCGGACGTGGCCGACCTGGTGGCTTGGGCTGATACTGCTGGCCTGGACGTGGTCGGGATCGACAACCTGCCCGGTTCGGTGCCGCTGGAGTCGACGGTGCTGCCCGAACGGTGCGTGCTGGTGTTCGGACAGGAGGGTCCCGGCCTCTCCGACGCGGTGCGGGAGGTGGCGACGATGGTCTGCTCGATTGCCCAGTACGGGTCCACCCGGTCGATCAACGCTGGGGTGGCATCGGGCATTGCCATGCACGCCTGGATCCGCCAGCACGCCGGCCCACCACCGTCGTGAGGCCACGGGCCCCCTTGCCAGTATCGAACATATGTTCGATACTGGGGCGTGGCCACACCCCTTCGGTTTCCCTCCTCCCTGCTCGCCGAGCCCGACCCCTTCGACGACGTGGGGGACGGGGAGCGGATCGGGCCGGACGCTGAACCGACCCGACTGCGGCCGGTGCCCCCGGCGGCCGCCCGTCGGGTCCGGCCCACCATGCTGGCCGTCGACCGGACCCTGCCGGTGCTGCCGGCCCTCGGCGGGCTGTTCCCGGGGGGACTCCGCCGGGGCACCACGATCGGCGTATCGGGGGTGGGAGCCCGCTCCCTGGCCATCGCCCTGATGGTCCGGGCCACGACCACCGGATCGTGGGTGGCCGTCGTCGGGGACCCCGACCTGGGCCTGGCGGCGGCGGCCGGGCAGGGCCTGTCCCTGGAGCGCCTAGTGATGGTGGACGCCCCGGATCCGACGGCGTGGGGACCGGTGGTGGCCACCCTTGTCGGGGCTTTCGACCTCGTCATGGTGGCGCCTCGGCACCGTGTCGGGGCGGCCGACGTCCGCCGCCTGGCAGCCCGGTGCCGGGAACGGGGTTCGGTGCTGCTGCGCCTCGGCGATGGCCCGTGGCCCGGTCGCCTCGACCTGCGCCTGGTCGTGGGTGGGGCCGCGTGGGTCGGGCCTGACGGTGGGCACGGACGGTTGTGCTCCAGACGGGCAGGGGTGACGGCCTCGGGTCGGGGGATGGAATACACAGGTCGCCGTACGGAGCTGCTGCTGCCCGGTCCGGACGGGGTCACGGCCGGGGCGTGAGCGGCGCGGCCGATGCTCCGGGCGGGGTCCGGACCCTGGTGGTCCGGTGTCCCGACTGGCCGTTGACGGCCCTGGGGGTCGGGCCCTCCGAGCCCGTGGTGGTCCTGGCCGCCGGGCGGGTGTTGGCCACCACGGTCGCTGCCCGGAAGGCCGGGGTGGCCCGGGGACAGCGGCGCCGTGAGGCCCGGTTCAGGTGCCCCGAGGCCCGGGTGCTGGAGCGCGACGACGCCCGGGAGGCCCGCAGGTTCGAGGCCGTGGCAGCGGCCCTGGGAGATGTCACCCCGTGGCTCGAGGTGTGGCGTCCCGGGTTGTGCGCCTTCGGGGTCCGGGGTCCGGTCCGCCTGTCCGGCGGCGAGGCGAACCTGGTCCGCCGAACCGCCCGGGTGGTGGCCGTGGCGCTCGACGACCTGGTGGGATCGGCTGCCGACCATCCGGGTTGCGGGATCGGGGTGGCAGACGGGGGGTTCGCCGCCGGCCTGGCTGCCGGAACGGCCGACGCCTCGGTGGTCGACGGGGGCGGGGCGGTGGTGGTCCCCCCGGGTGGGACGCCGGCCTTCCTGGCCCCGCTGCCACCCGCGGTGCTGGGGTGCCCGGCGCTGGCGGACGTGCTGGTCCGCCTGGGGTTGGACACCCTGGGGGCGTTCGCTGCCCTGCCTGCCACCGACGTCCTGGCCCGCTTCGGGGCCGAGGGGCGCGACGCCCACCGCCTGGCCTCGGGAATCGACGAGCGGTCACCGGAGAGGAGGCCGATACCGCCGGACCTGGCTGTGTCCGTGACCTTCGACCCACCGGTGGAGCGGATTGACCGGGCGGCGTTCGCCGCCCGTGCCCTAGCCGAGGCCCTCCACGGACGGCTGTCGGGTCGTGGCCTGGCCTGCACCCGGGTGGTGGTCGAGGTCGAGACGGAGCACGGGGAACGGCTGGACCGGCGCTGGCGGGACGAGGGTGTGTTGGGCCCGGGGGCGGTGGCCGACCGGGTGCGATGGCAGTTGGAGGGGTGGCTCCACGGACCGCCGGCCGTCCGACCCACCTCGGGGATCACCAGGCTGGTCCTCATCCCTGACGAGGTGGTGCCGGCCACCGGTCGCCAGGTGGGGTTCTGGGGTGGAGCGTCGGCGGCCGACGAGCGGGCGGCCCGGGCCTGCAACAGGGTGGAGGGCCTGTTGGGTCCCGGGTCGGTGCGGGTGCCGGAGTGGCGGGGCGGCCGGGACCCGGGGGAGTGCCTTGCCCTGGTGCCGTTCGACGGCTGGGAGGGCGACGGGTCCGACGATCCGTCCCGGGTGGTGGCCGCAGCGGCCGACGGACCACCGTGGCCCGGGGCACTACCCGGCCCCCTGCCGGCCGCTGTCCACGCCGAGCCGACCGCCGTCGAGGTGTGCGACGTCGCCGGTCGACCGGTGACGGTCGACGGGCGGGGGGTGTTGTCGGCACCACCGCACCTGTTGGTGCCGGCCTCCGGTCCGGTCGGATCGGAGGCCACAGCGGCCGGGGACCGGGTGGTGGCCTGGGCTGGGCCGTGGCCGCTGCACGAGCGGTGGTGGGATCCGGGACGCCGGCGGCGCCGTGTCCGCCTCCAGGTGGTGACCGCCGACGGGACGGCCCGCCTGGTCGTGCTGGAGGGCGGCCTGTGGAGCATTGCTGCAACCTACGACTGAGCTCCGGACGGCCCGCCTGGTCGTGCTGGAGGGCGGCCTGTGGAGCATTGCTGCGACCTACGACTGAGTCCCGGCCGACCGGTGACCGGGTCCGGTCCACGGGGTAGGTTTCCCGGCCACGGCGACGCCCGGACCCGGACGGCGCCACGACACAGGATGGGAGCAGCGGTGGCCGAGCGGGAGGAGATGGACTGGACCCTCTACGGGACGGCGGTCCGCGACCTGGCCCGGATGGTGGCCGACGACGACTACCGACCCGACATGATCCTGTGCATCGCCCGTGGTGGGCTCTTCGTGGCTGGCTCGCTGGGCTACGCCCTGGCCGTCAAGAACCTCTACGTGATGAACGTGGAGTACTACACCGGCGTGGAGGCGCGGCTGGACCTACCGGTGATCCTGCCGCCCTACGTGGACTGGGTGGACCTCGGCGACAAGCGGATCCTCATCGTCGACGACGTGGCCGACACCGGACACACCCTGGCCCTCGTGCGCGACACCTCCCTGGCCCAGGTGGCCGAGGTGCGATCCGCGGTGCTGTACCAGAAGCCGCAGTCGACGGTCGACTGCGAGTACGTCTGGCGCCACACCGACAGGTGGATCAACTTCCCGTGGTCCACCGAGCCACCCGTGGTGGACCTCTCGTCGGCCGGTACGGCCGTGCTGGACGCCTGACCCACCTCGGCTGATTCGAGGGGTCGCCCTCTGGCCGGCCGCTCAGGCGTGGATCGGCGCCCTGTGTTCCGACCAGCGAACCTCGGCCTCGAGTTGCGCCCCGACCGCGATGAGCAGGTCCTCGCGACCGTAGGCGGCGACCAGCTGCACGCCTACCGGCAGGCCGTCCGAGGAGCCGAGCGGCAGGGAGATGGCCGGCTGGCCCGAGGTGTTGAACGGCGAGGTGTACACCGAGTAGGGGACGGAGCCCTTCGAACCGCGGACCGGGTCTTCGTCGGTGGGGGTGAGCTCGCCGAGAGGGGGAGGTGGAGCGGCCGTCGTCGGGGTGAGCAGCAGGTCGAAGTCCTCCCACCAGGTCGCCAGGGCCCTGCGCCAGGTGCCCATCACCGCCTGGGCCCTGGCGTAGTCCGGTGCGGTGAATTCGCGACCCCGTTCGGCCAGGAACCAGGTGCCGGGCTCCACGTCGTCGGCGGTGACCGTACGGCCCAGCCTGGCGCCGAGGGTCTCGAGGCTCACGACAGCGCCCACGCTCCAGTTCAGGATGAAGGCCCAGGCGAGCTCTTTCAGCTCGCCGATCTGCCCGAATGCCTCGGGACGCGATTCGACCACCTCGTGGCCCATGTCGGCCAGCAGGTCGGCGGTCCGGCGGGTGGCGGCCTCGCAGTCCGCATGGGTCGGGACCCGGTGGTTGTCGGGCATCAGGCCGATGCGCAGGCTGCCCGGATCGGCGCCGACCCGCTCCGCGTACGGGCGCCCGTGGTCGGGGGCGACCACGCCGTCGCCGGGGAAGGGGATGGCGCAGGCGTCCAGGATGGCCGCGGTGTCGCGCATGGTATGGGTGACGACGTGCTGGCAGGAGAAACTCCACTCCTCCTTCGGGCCCTGGGAGATCCGTCCCCTGGACGGCTTGAGGCCGACCAGGCCGCACATGGCTGCTGGGATGCGGATGGAGCCGCCCCCGTCGCTGGCGTTGGCCGCCGGGACCATGCCGGAGGCCACCGCGGCGGCCGCTCCGCCGGAGGATCCACCGGGTCCGTGCCCGGGGTTCCAGGGGTTACGGGTGGGGCCGTAGGAGCGAGGCTCGGTGGTGGCGACCAGGCCCAACTCGGGCGTGTTGGTGCGCCCCACGTTGATGAAGCCGGCCTGCTTGTAGCGGGTGACCAGGTTGGAGTCGGCGTCAGCGGTGAACCCGGTGTCCTTCAGGGCCTGCATGCCGCCGTGCTGGGGCTGGCCGGCCTCCTCGGCCCAGAGGTCCTTGATGAGCATCGGTACGCCGCGGAACGGTCCGTCGGGTAGGTCGTCGGAGGCGGCCAGCTCTAGGGCACGGTCGAACTGACGGTGGATGACGGCGTTCAGGTCGCCGTCGAGGCGCTCGATGCGGTCGATCGTGGCCTGAACCGCCTCGACCGCCGACAGGTTGCCGGCGCGGATCATGGCGGCCAGGCCGACGGCGTCGACCCGGGCCAGCTCGTCGGCGGGGCGGAGGACCGGCTCGTCGTTAGGGCGGGAGGTGTAGTCCATGGCGCTGGACCGTACCGGTGGACACGGCGGCGGTCCGGATCGGGGCGGCTCACCAACCGGTCCGGTGGTGGTCCGGCTACCCATCGGCCTCGGCCCGCTCCAGGTAGTTGTAGACGGTGAACCTGCTCACCCCGAGGGCCTCGGCGACGTCCTCCACCGACTTGCGGAGCGTGAAGGCCCCCCAGTCGTTCAGCAGCGACACCGCGTCCTGCTTCTGGGAACGGTTCATCTCGGCGCACGGGAACCCAATCTCGTGCTCCGCAGCGGCCAGGAGGGTGTCCAGGGCACGGTGCAGGTCGGGTCGCCTGAGGCCACCGACCACCTCGCCCTCCCAGACCAGCGGAAGGTCGGACTCCGTCAACTCGTCGATGGACAGGACCGTGCCGCCGAGGGCGTCGGCGATCGGCTGGATCGCCTCCACCAGTGGGTGCACCTGCCGGGTCATGGCTGAACCCTAGTCAGGTCCGCTAAGTTGACAAAATGTTGACGCGAGCGCCGCGAGACGGCAGCATTACAGGGTGACGGTCACGATCGCGCACACGCTCGACGACGCCTGCGCGGCTCTGGCCGCGGATCCGGAGGCGCTTGTCCTGGCGGGCGGTACCGACCTCATGGTCGAGGTCAACCGGGGAGACCGCAGCATCGGCAACGTGGTGGCCATCGACCGCGTAAGGGAGTTGCGGGGTTGGACCCGCGAGGGGGACGTCCTGCGCATCGGTGCCGGAATGACCTACGCGGAGATGGCCGATCCGGAGTTCGCCGCCCTCGTGCCGGCGCTGGCCCAGGCCGCGCGTACGATCGGTTCCCCGCAGATCCGAGCCACCGGCACCATCGGGGGCAACGTGGCCACGGCGTCGCCGGCCGGCGACATGCTGCCAGTTCTCGTCGCCCTGGACGCCGTCGTCGAGCTCCGGTCCTCCGACGGCGGGCGCCACCTCCCGCTCGACGAGTTCGTGGTCGGCGTCAAGGCCAACGCCCTGGACCCCGGCGAGCTGATCACCGCTGTGAGGGTTCCGGTGCTGGACGGACCCCAGGAGTTCCTGAAGGTCGGACCCCGCAATGCCATGGTCATCTCGGTGGCGTCGGTAGCCCTCGTGGTCGACCCGTCCGAACGAACGGTCCGGGTGGGCCTGGGTTCGGTGGGGCCGGTGCCGCTGCGGGCCACCGAGGCCGAGGTGCTCATAGCGGCCCGCATCGACTGGGAGGGCGGCGGACCGCTGGCGGCGGTCGACGTGGACAGGTTCGGCGACCTGGTGGCCGACGCCGCCCGACCCATCGACGACCACCGGGGCACGGCCGCCTACCGCCGGCATGCCATCGGCGTCATGGCACGTCGGGCCCTGGTCCGGGCCTTCGGGGCGGCCGAAGGGGAAGCCGCGTGAGGACCGATCCCTACGTCCTGACCGTCAACGGCCATCTCCACGAGGTGGTCGACGGCTGGGCCGGTGAAAGCCTGCTGTTCGTGCTCCGGGAACGCCTCGGCCTGCCGGGGTCCAAGAACGCCTGCGAGGAGGGAGAGTGCGGATCGTGTTCGGTCCGCCTGGACGGTGAGTTGGTCTGCAGTTGCCTGGTGCTGGCCGCGGCTGCCGCCGACCGTGCCGTCACCACGGTGGAGGGCCTGTCGGCCACCCACGCCGACGCAGGCCCACTGGCCGACGTGCAACGGGCGTTCGTCGATGCCGGTGCCGTCCAGTGCGGCTTCTGCACCCCGGGGCTCCTCATGGCCGTGGACGCCCTGTTGGCCGGCGACCCGGATCCCGACGAGCTCACCGTGCGCGAGGCCATCAGCGGCAACCTCTGCCGGTGCACCGGCTACGGCCGGATCCTGGACGCCGTGGACCGGGCAGCGGCCATCCGACGTGAGGCCGTGGCATGAGCGCTGTGACGACCACGACGGTCGGCGAGCGGACCCGGGCTCCCGGCATCGGCGAGAGCGCGCCCCGTCCTGACGGGGTCCCCAAGGTGACCGGTGACTTCGCGTTCTCCAGCGACCTCTGGCACGACCGGATGCTCTGGGGTGGCACCCTGCGGTCTCCCCATCCATCGGCCCGGATCTCGTCGATCGACGTCGCTCGGGCGGTAGCAACCACCGGGGTCCACGCCGTGCTGACGCACGCCGACGTGCCCGGAATGGCCACCTTCGGCCTCGAGCACCGCGACCAGCCGGTGCTGGCCGGCGACGAGGTGCGGTACGAGGGTGAACCGGTGGCCATAGTGGCTGCCGACCATCCCGAGACAGTCCGTCGGGCGTTGGACGCCATCGTCGTGGAATACGAGGTCACCGAGTCGCTCGTCGACCCGTCGTCGGCCGAGGCGGCAACACCCATTCATCCGGACGGCAACCTCATCCGTCGGATCCACCTGCGCCACGGCGACCCGTCGGCCGCCCGGCGCGACGGCCTGGTCACCGTGGAGGGCACCTATGAGGTGGGCATGCAGGACCAGGCCTTCCTCGGCCCGGAGTCGGGGCTGGCAGTTCCGGCCGATGACGGCGGGGTGGACCTGTTCGTCGCCACCCAGTGGCTCCACGCGGACCGCGACCAGGTGGCCGACTGCCTCGGGCTGGACCCCGACAGGGTCAGGGTGACCCTGGCCGGCGTGGGCGGGGCGTTCGGCGCCCGGGAGGACCTCAGCCTTCACGTCCACCTCTGCATGCTCGCCCTGTACACCGGTCGGCCGGTGAAGATGGTCTATTCACGCCAGGAGAGCTTCCACGGGCACGTGCACCGGCATCCGGCCCGCATGTGGTACCGGCACCACGCCGAGCCCGACGGCACGCTGGTCCGGGTCGAGGCCCGGCTGCTCCTCGACGGCGGGGCCTACGCCTCGTCCAGCAGCGCGGTGATCGCAAACGCCACCTGCTTCGCCGCCGGGCCCTACCGGGTCCCGTCGGCCGACATCGACGGGGTGGTGGTGCGCACCAACAACCCACCCTGTGGGGCGATGCGGGGATTCGGGGCGGTCCAGACCTGCATGGCCCACGAGGCCCAGATGGACCGCCTGGCGGCCGCCTTGGGAATGGACCCGATCGACCTACGGCTCAAAAATGCCCTGGCCCCCGGCGACCGCCTGATCACCGGACAGGTGCTCACCGGCAGGCTCCCGGTGGCGGAGGTAATCCGGACCTGCGCAGAGCATCCGTCGGCCGCCGTGTGGTCCGACGAGCCCATGACCCGGCCGGGCGGTGCCGGCCGGACCGCCGACGCCGGCCACGTGGTGCGCGGCGAGGCGCTGGCCGTGGGGTTCAAGAACCTCATGTTCTCGGAGGGCTTCGACGACTCGTCAGCCGCCCGGTGCGAGCTGCGCGACGGGGTGGTGACCATCACCAGTGCGTGTGCCGAGGTCGGCCAGGGCTTCGTGACCCTGGCCGTCCAGATCGCCCGCGAGGTGCTGAGCGTGGACGATGTGCTCCTGGCCCCGGCGGAGACGACGACCATCGGGTCGGCCGGCTCGACCTCGGCCAGTCGCCAGACCTGGATGTCGGGTGGCGCCGTACAGAAGGCCTGCGAGGAGGTACGAGCCGCCCTCCTGGCCCGGGTGGCGGATTCCCACGACGTGCCGGTCGACGACCTGGTCCTGGTCGACGGCCGGGTGGCCTCGCTCTCGGGGAGCCTGAGCGTGGACCTGGCCGAGGCCAGCGTCCAGCCTCTGTCGGCCGACGTGGTCCACCGGCACGCCCCGACCTCGCCGTTGGACGCCGACGGGCAGGGCGATGCCCACGTCTCGTTCGCCGTCTCGGCCCACCGGGCCATCGTCGACGTGGACCCGGACCTCGGGCTAGTGCGGGTGGTCGAGCTCACCACCTCCCAGGATGTGGGGAGGGTGCTCAACCCGCTCCAGGCGATCGGACAGTTGGAGGGCGGTGCCGCCCAGGGCGTCGGGCTGGCCGTCATGGAGGAGGTCCTGGTCTCTGACGGTCGAATCCGCAACGCCTCGTTCACCGACTACCTGGTGCCCACCGCCCTGGACATGCCACCGGTCGAGATAGCGCTTCTGATAGAGCAGCCGGAGCCCGGGGCGCCCTTCGGTGCCAAGGGGATCGGCGAGCCGCCGTGCATCTCGTCGACCGCAGCGGTAGTCGCCGCCCTGCGCGACGCCACGGGCCTGGAGCTGGCCCGGGTGCCGGTGCGCCCGGTCGACATAGCCCTGGGCGGCGACGCCCTGGGGGTGGACCGATGAGCGGCCTCCACATCGACGGAGACCGGCTGCTGGGGAGGATCGACGACCTGGCCACCATCGGTCCGATCGACGGTGGTGGCTCCTGCCGCCTGGCCCTGACCGACGAGGACAAGGGTGGCCGCGACCTCGTCGTGGCATGGATGACGGACCTGGGCCTGGACATCAGCATGGACGGCATCGGCAACGTGGTGGGGGTGCGGGCCGGCCGTACCGACGGCCCCCCTGTAATGACCGGGAGCCACATCGACACGGTCCGGACGGGGGGCCGCTTCGACGGCAACCTGGGGGTCCTGGCCGGCCTCGAGGTGATCGAGACCCTCGAGCAGCACGGGATCAGGACCGAGCACCCGTTCGCCGTGGCCTTCTTCACCGACGAGGAGGGCTCCCGCTTCCCGCCGGACATGCTGGGCAGCCTCGTCTACGTGGGCGGCATGGGCCTCGAGGAGGCTCTGGACATCGTGGGCATCGACGGCGCGGTGATCGGCGAGGAGCTGGACCGCATCGGCTACCGGGGGACCTCGCCGTGCCCCGGCGTCGCTCCCCGGGCCTTCGTGGAACTCCACGTGGAGCAGGGACCGGTGCTGGAGGCCGAGGGCGTCACCATCGG
>Ga0207962_1000047_pt1 | contig 30794 bp, 28 predicted proteins | sample Knorr_S15_td_AAI_FD_185603 | JGI IMG/M metagenome (GOLD analysis project Ga0207962, IMG submission 185603) | Marine microbial communities from Southern Atlantic Ocean transect - Knorr_S15_td_AAIW_ad_750m_LV_A (SPAdes) (version 2) | ecosystem: Environmental > Aquatic > Marine > Oceanic | place... | reverse complement strand
GAGCCGTAGCGACCGACCAGGTCGGCCACGTGGTTGCCGACCATGCCTCCGAACCACCTGACCTGTTCGCGCTGGTGGGCGATGTCGTCACCTACGTAGGCCGGTGCCACAACGCAGATGGTGATGGAGTCGGGATCACGTCCGGCCTGCTCGGCTGAGCGCTTCACCGCCCCGATCGTCCACTCGGCTATCTGCGGGTCGGCCAACTGCAGGACGAACCCGTCGGCCTTCCGGCCACACAGGTCGAGCGCCTTAGGGCCGTAGGCGGCCATCCACATCGGCAGCGACCCACCACTGCGCCACGGGAATGTCTGGGTTGTGCCGTTGTACTCCACGGTGCCACCCTCGGCCAGGCCCTTGATAACCCCCATGGACTCCTCCAAGGTGGCCAGGTTGCACGGCTTTCGGCCGATCACCCTCATGGCCGAGTCACCACGCCCGATGGCGCAGACCGTGCGCTCGCCGAACATGTCGTTCAGCGTGGCGAACACCGAGGCGGTGACCGTCCAGTCCCGGGTGCCCGGGTTCGTCACCATCGGGCCGACGACCATCTTCTGGGTGGCCGCCAGCATGGCGCTGTGGATCACGAACGGCTCCTGCCAGAGCACATGGCTGTCGAACGTGTACGCATGGGTGAACCCCAGGGCCTCCGCCTTCCGGGCCAGCTCCACGACCCGCCATGCCGGGGGGTCGGTCTGCATCACCACGCCGAAGTCCATCAGCTACGCCGTCCGATCAGTCGTTGCGGGGGAACCCGAGGTCGACGCTGCTCGTCGAGGGATCGGGCCACCGGCTGGTGATCACCTTGGGCCGGGTATAGAAGCGCAGGCCCTCGGGTCCGTACATGGTCGTGTCACCGAACGCCGAGTCGTTCCACCCGCCGAACGAGTGGTATCCGACGGGCACCGGGATGGGCACGTTGATGCCGACCATGCCGGCGTCGGCATCCCTCTGGAACTGGCGGGCCGCGCCGCCGTCCCGCGTGAAGATGGCGGCGCCGTTGCCGAACGGGTTGTCCCGGATCATCCGGACGCCCTCGGCGTAGCTTTCGGCGCGGACGACGGACAGCACCGGCCCGAAGATCTCGTCGGTGTAGACGCTCATGTCGGTGGTCACCCGGTCTAGCAGGGTCACCCCCAGGAAGAACCCGTCGTTGTCGAAGACCTGGTCCCGACCGTCGACCACCACGTCGCACCCTGCGTCGGCCCCGGCCTGTACGTATCCGGCCACCCGGTCCCGTGCCTCCCCGGTGATGAGCGGGCCCATCTCTGATGCCGGATCGGTACCCGGCCCGATGACCAGCTTCTCCATCCTCACCCGGATGGAATCCACCAACTGGTCGGCGATGTCGCCCACTGCCACCACCACCGATATGGCCATGCAGCGCTCGCCTGCCGACCCGTAGGCGGCCGAGACGGCTGCGTCGGCCGCCATGTCGATGTCGGCATCGGGCAGCACGATCATGTGGTTCTTGGCACCACCGAGGGCCTGGGCACGTTTGCCGTTCGCCGTCGCCGTGGCGTACACGTAGCGGGCGATCGGGGTGGAGCCGACAAAGCTGACAGCCTTCACGTCCGGGTGCTCCAGGAGCCTGTCGACGGCCACCTTGTCACCGTGAACCACGTTCAGGACGCCCGGCGGGAACCCGGCCTCCTGGAACAGTTCGGCCACGAACAGCGGGGCCGAGGGGTCGCGTTCCGACGGCTTCAGGATGAAGGTGTTCCCACAGGCCACGGCGTTGGGGAACATCCAGAGTGGGACCATCGCCGGGAAGTTGAACGGCGTTATGCCGGCCACTACGCCCAGGGGCTGGCGCACGGTGTACACGTCGACGCCGCTGCTGGCCTGTTCGGTGTGCATGCCCTTCAGGGCGTCGGCCACCCCACAGGCGAACTCGATGTTCTCGATGCCGCGGGCCACCTCGCCTCGGGCGTCGTCCAGGACCTTGCCGTGCTCGGCTGTGAGTCGCTGGGCGACCTCCTCGGCATTGGCCACCACCAGGTTCCGGAACTCCAGCAGGAGCTTGGTGCGGCGGGCCAGGGAGACCCCACCCCACTCTGCGAAAGCCGAACGGGCTGAGGCCACTGCGGCATCCACCTCGGCCACCGAGGCCAGGCCTACCCGTCCGACCTGTCCGCCGGTGGACGGATCGAAGACCGGCCCGGTATTGCCCGACGTCGACGCGGAGGGCTGCCCGTCGATCAGGTGCTGGATGTCGTACATGTGGCTTCCACCTTCGGTGGTGGGCCGGCAGTCAGGGCCGGCGGGTGGTTACTGGCGGGTGGTTACTGCAGGTAGGTGGACAGGCCCCGGCGGAGGTAGACGCCATGGCCTTTCTCGCCGTGGTAGGCGTTGTCGGAGATCAGGATCCGACCCTTGGACATCACGGTGTCGACCTTGCCGTCGATCGTGGTCCCCTCATAGGCCGAGTAGTCCATGCTCATGTGGTGGGTGTCGACCGAGATCTCGGTCGTGGCGGCCGGGTCGTAGAGCACGATGTCGGCATCCGACCCCGGGGCGATGACCCCCTTCTGCGGGTACATGCCGAACATCCGGGCCGGGGTGGTGGAGCAGGTCTCGACCCAGCGCTCCAGGCTCAGCTCGCCCATGGCGACGCCCTGGTAGATGAGGTCCATGCGGTGCTCGACGCCGCCGATGCCGTTGGGTATGGCCCGGAAGTCGTCCCTGCCGAGCTCCTTCTGGTCCTTCATGCAGAACGGGCAGTGGTCCGTGGCCACGATGGCCAGGTCGTTGGTGCGCAGGCCGCGCCACAGGTCCTTGTGGTGGGTGTGCTCCCTGGTGCGCAGGGGTGGCGAGCAGACGAACCCCGCCCCTGCGAAGCCAGGTGCCCCGAGGTGGTCCTCCAGGTTCAGGTACAGGTACTGCGGGCAGGTCTCGGCGAACACGTTGTGGCCGGCGTCGCGGGCCTCGGCGACCCTCTCCAATGCCTCGCTGGCCGACAGGTGGACGAAGTAGACGGGTGCCCCGGCCATCAGCGCCAGCTGAATGGCCCGGTTGGTGGCCTCGCCCTCCATCCGGGAGGGCCTCGTAATGCCGTGGTACACCGGATCGGTCTGGCCCCTGGCCGCGGCCTGCTCGGCCAGCACGTCGATGGCAATGCCGTTCTCAGCGTGCATCGTTATCAGGGCGCCGTTGTTGGCGGCCTTCTGCATGGCCCTCAGGATCTGGCCATCGTCGCTGTAGAAGACGCCCGGGTAGGCCATGAACAGCTTGAAGCTGGTGATCCCCTCGTCGACCAGCGAATCCATCTCCTTGAGCGCCGCCTCGTCGACGCCGCCCAGGATCATGTGGAAGGCGTAGTCCACGGCGCACTGGCCCTCGGCCTTGGCGTGCCACGCTTCGAGGCTGTCACGTACGTTCTCGCCGGTCTTCTGTACGGCGAAGTCGACGATGGTCGTCGTGCCACCCCAGGCGGCCGCACGGGTGCCGATCTCGAAGGTGTCCGAGGCGAAGGTCCCGCCGAACGGCAGCTCCATGTGGGTGTGGCAGTCGATCCCGCCGGGCACCACGTACTTCCCGGTGGCGTCGATGACCCGGTCGGCACCCGACTCTGCCGAGACGGCCAGCGTCGAGCCCGGCTGGAGCACCGCCGCGATCGTCGTGCCGTCCACCAGCACCTCGGCGGCGTGGCGTCCCGTGGCACTGACCACCGTTCCGTTCTTGATGAGCGTCGTCATGGTTCCCCCTTCAGGTCCCTTGTCGCGGTCCGGGCCCGCCTCAGCCAAGCCCCTCGATGATGCGTACCAGCACGTCCGCCGCCTCGTCTATCTCTGCCTCGGTGACGGTCATGGGAGGGGCGATGCGCAGCACGTTGCCATATAGGCCACCCTTGCCAATCAGCAGACCGGCGGCACGTGCCTGCTCCATGATCCGGCCGGCGACCCCGCTGTCGGGTTCCAGCGATCCGGCCTGGACCGTCTCAATCGCCAGCATCAGGCCCTTGCCCCGCAACTCGGCCACCACCGCAGACGCCTCGACGGCGGGCCGTAGGTGGCCAGCCAGGCGTTCACCCATGGCCAGCGCGTGGCCTTGGATGTCGTGTTCCAGCATGTAGCGGATGGTCGCCAGGGCGCCCACGCTGCTCATCGGGTTCCCGCCGAACGTGGAGATGGAGTTGCCGGGCAGTGAGTCCATCAGCTCCGCGCCCGCCACCACGCCGCCGAGGGCCAGGCCGTTACCGACCCCCTTGGCAAAGGTCAGGATGTCCGGTGTCATCCCGTGGGCCTGGTAGCCCCAGAAGTTTTCGCCCGTCCGGCCCCAGCCAGTCTGTACCTCGTCCGAGATGAACAGGACCCCGCGGTTGTCCAGCTCCTTCTTCATGGCACCAAAGAAGCCGTCCGGTGGGGTGGCGAACCCGCCGACTCCCTGGATGGGTTCGGCAATCATGGCCGCCACGTCACCGGACGTCATCATGTCAAAGACCTGGTTCAGGTCGGCCACGCAGGCCTCGGTGTAGGCCTCGTCGTCGAGGTCACGGAACGGGCTGCGCAAGCGGTAGCCGCCGTGCACGTAGTTGACGGAAAGGCCGCTGACGCTGGTCGGAGACCAGGACCTCTGGGCCGTGATGGCAATGGTGGTGAACGACCGCCCGTGGTAGCTGTTGCGTAGCGCCAGTACCTGGTTGGACCTGCGCGAGACGGTGGCCAGCAAGAGGGCTGCGTCGTTGGCCTCGGTGCCCGACGTGGTGAAGAACACCTTGGCGTCGGGGATGCCCGACAGCCCGGCGATGAGCTCGGCCAACTCGATCATGGGTTCCGACAGGTACAGGGTCGAGGTGTGGAACGTCTTCGGTGCCTGGGCCCGAACCGCCTCGGTGATCTCGGGGATGTTGTAGCCGAGACTGGTGGTCAGGATGCCGCCGAAGAAGTCGAGGTACCGGGTGCCCTCGACGTCGAAGACGTGGCGGCCCTCGCCATGGTCGAACGAGATCGGCGGGTCGTAGTAGAGCGACAGCCAGTCGGGCAGGACGGCCCTGTGCCGTTCCAGGAGTTCGGCGTTGGTGGTCATCGGCAACTCCATGTCGGGGCTCGCTCTGCGCGTCAGGCCCGGGTCAACGGGTCGTACATGTCGGGGCGGCGGTCCCGGTAGAAGGCCCACTGGTTGCGGACCTCGTCGACCAGGTCCAGGTCCAGGTCCCGCACCATCAGTTCAGTGTCCTGATCGGAACAGACGTCGCCCACGAACTGCCCACGCGGATCCACAAAGTAGGTAGTGCCGTAGAAGTCGTTGTCGCCCAGGTCCTCGATGCCGACCCGGTTGATGGCCCCGACGAAGTACATGTTGGCCACGGCCGACGCCGGCTGCTCCAACTGCCACAGGTAGGACGACAGGCCCCTGCTGGTGGCCGACGGGTTGAACACCATCTGGGCGCCGTTGAGGCCCAGCGCCCGCCAACCCTCGGGGAAGTGCCGGTCGTAGCAGATGTACACGCCGACCCTGCCGACGGCGGTCTCGAACACCGGGTAGCCGAGGTTCCCCGGTCGGAAGTAGAACTTCTCCCAGAAGCCCTTGACCTGCGGGATGTGGGTCTTGCGGTACTTGCCCAGGTAGGTGCCATCGGCATCGATCACCGCAGCCGTGTTGTAGAGCAGGCCCTCCTGCTCCTTCTCGTACATCGGCAGGATCAGGACCATGCCGTGCTTTGCTGCCAACTCCTGGAAACGCCTCGTCGTCGGCCCATCCGGGATGGCCTCTGCGTAGTCGTAGTAGTCGGCGTCCTGCACCTGGCAGAAGTAGGGGCCGTAGAAGAGCTCCTGGAAGCACATGACCCGGGCTCCGGATGCGGCTGCTGCGGCAAGGTGCTCCTCGTGGAGCTGGATCATCGACTCCTTGTCGCCCGTCCACCGGGTCTGGAGCATCGCCGCCCGTACCTCGTTCGCCATCTCCGCCTCCCTGGGCTCTCACGTCCGATGTCCCCTGGCGACGCCGCTGTGGGAACGGTGCAGGGGAGCTGTCAACGCGGACAGTAGTGGCACCAGGAAGCGATCCGGGAAGGGGGCCAGCAGAATCTTCTGCTGGCCTTATGCCGGCAGAAGCGGTACCAGAACCCTCGGAGGAGCCACCCTCGAGCCACGGGTCCGCGCGGCCGCCTCGGTCTCGACCCGGAGGTACGTGGGATCCTTGTCGAATGACCAATGGGGCCCCGGGCGTCGGTGCGGATCCCGACCAGTCATTGCTGGAGGACGGTGACGGCCTGCTGGACTGGTCGACCCTGCAGGCCTGGATCGCCCAGAGTCCAGCCCCCGGAAATGGTCCGGTGGTCACGAGCCGACTGCTCGGTGGCGGAACCCAGAACAACCTGTTCATGCTGATTCGGGCAGACGGCACCCCGATGGTCCTGCGCCGCCCGCCCCGGCACCCCCGCCCGAACAGTGACGAGACCATGTTGCGCGAGGCCCGGGTACTCACGGCGATCGAGGGTCGCGGCGTCCCTCAGCCCGTCTGCCACGCGGTCTGCGACGATCCGTCGGTCATCGGCACCTGTTTCTTCGTCATGTCGGCGGTGGAGGGCTTCGCCCCGGTGGGTGACCTCCCCGGCCGCTACGGCACCGATCCCGACTGGCGCCACCGCCTGGGCCTCGCCATGGTCGACGCCATCGCAGCCCTGGCCCGCATCCGACCCGACGACGTCGGGTTGGGCGGCCTGGGTCGTCCCGACGGCTGGCTGGAACGCCAGGTCGGTAGATGGCGGCGACAGCTGGAGTCCTATGCGGCATTCGACGGCTACGACGGGCCTGACCTGCCCGGGGTCGACCGTGTCGGAGGCTGGCTGGAGGCGCACCGACCCGACGACTTCACCCTCGGGATCATCCACGGTGACTACCACCTGGCCAACGTCATGGCCGCCCACGATCGTCCCGAGCTGACTGCGGTCCTGGACTGGGAGCTGACCACCCTTGGCGACCCCCGCCTGGACCTGGCCTGGCTCCTGACCACCTTGGGCGGGGTCGGCTCGTTCGAGACGGCGGCCGACGGGTTCCCAACCACGGCGGAGTTGGTGAACCGGTACGCCGACGGGACCGGACTCCGGCTGGATGACCTGACCTGGTGGCGGACGCTGGCCTGCTACAAGCTCGGCATCATCCTGGAGGGCACCAACGCCCGGGCCGCGGCCGGCCGGGCCCCAGTCGAGACCGGCCGGGACCTCCACGGACGGGCGGTCGACCTGTTCGACCAGGCTTCTGACCTGATCGACGGGAACCGGGTCTGAGGGTCGGCCTGGCCCGGCATGCTTGTCACATGACCGGAGGATCGGCCGAACCACCGCTGGCGGGCTGGCGCGTAGGCGTAACCGCCGACAGGCGGGCCGACCAGCAGGTCGAGGCACTCCGTCGCCGGGGCGCCGAGGTGGTGCACGGCTGCACCATGCGCACGCTCGACCTCTCCGACGACGCCCGCCTGCTCGAGGTCTCGCGAGCGCTGGTCGATCAGCCGCCGGACACCCTGGTGCTCCAAACGGGCATGGGCCTGAACATGTGGCTGGACGCCATGGACGGCATCGGCCTCGGCGACCAGGTCCGGGCGGCGCTCGGCCACTGCGAGGTGCTGGCCCGCGGACCCAAGGCAGTGAGCGCCGCCAGACGGGCCGGCCTCGTGGTGGCATGGTCGGCACCGGATGAGCTGTTCGCCCAGATCGTGGACCACGTGGCGACCACAGGGGGCAGGGACCGGCTGGCCCTGCAGGTCGACGGCACCGACGAGGAGGCGTTGGCTGCGCCGCTGGCCGCCACCTGTGGCGCCGTCACGGTGGTCCCGATCTACCGTTGGGCGCTGCCGGTCGACATCGGTCCGGCCGAGGCCCTGGTGGACGCCGTCTGCGACGGCGGTCTCGACGCCGTGACGTTCACGACCCGGCAGGCTGCAGTCCACCTCGTCGAGATTGCCGAGGCCCGGGGCCGTCGGGACGACCTGGTGGCCGCGCTGGACGGAGTCCGGGTGGTGCCGGTGTCGGTAGGCCCGGTCTGCTCGTCGGCGATGAGATCCCTCGGAATGACCGGGCTGGTGGAGCCGCAGCGGGCACGCCTGGTGGCCATGCTGGATGTCCTGGCCGAGGTGGCCGTCGCCCGTTCGGCCACCTGAGGCCGCAGGCTGGGATCAGCCCCTGGAATCCTCCGGATCGGGTTGTTCGTCGACAGCGGATGGAAGTTCGGCTGCCCGCAGGTCACGGGCCCGGGTCTCGATCTCCGACATCTCGGGGAGGTTCTCGGACCCGATCCCGAGGTCGGGGAACCGGCGCATCGTCACCAGAAGGCGGCTGTCGATCGAACCGATGAGCTCGTTGAATGCGCCCACCGTCGAGTTGAGCCTCTTACCGGTCGTCTCCACGTCGCCGAGGATCTTCCCCACCCGCTCGTAGAGCTCCTTTCCCAGGTCGGCGACCTCGCGGGCGTACTCGTTCACCCGGGCCTGCTGCCAACCTCCGGCCACCGCCCAGAGAAGGGCCAGCAGGTTGACCGGTGAGGCCAGCAGAACCCGATGTTTGATCGCCTCCTGGAGGAGCGTCGGCTGGACCCTCAGAGCGTCGGCCAGGAACGACTCTCCGGGGACGAACAGCACCACGAACTCCGGCGAGGGTCCGTCGTCGACCGCCCAGTACCTCTTCTTGGCGAGCTCTTTGACGTGCTCGCCTAGTGCCTTGGCGTGGTTGTTCAGTTCCCGGTCGACCAGTGCCTGGTCGGTGGCCTCCTGGGCGCGGAGGTACGCATCCAGCGGCACCTTCGCGTCAACGGCTAGGTGGGCGCCGTTGGGCAACCTGACGAGGACGTCGGGACGGACGCCTGCACCGTCGCGGTTCTCGCCCGACGTCTGCTCGGTGAAGTCGCAGTAGGACTCCATACCGGCGAGCTCGATCACGTTCCGGAGTTGGTTCTCTCCCCAGACCCCACGGGCCGTCCGCGACCGGAGGGCTTCGGACAGCGTGGTCGTCGACGTCTGCAGTTCGGTGAGCTGCAACCCCAGACGGCTGGTGAGGGTGTCGACGGCTCCACGGTCCTTCTCGTGGGCCGACCGGAGTTGACCGACCGTCTCGTCCAGCTTCTTCATCTGGAGGCCCAGTGGGTCCAGCAGTCCCTTGGTCTTCTCGTGGACCGTGGCCATCCGCTCCTCGGCGAGCCTCAGGAACTGGTCGGTGTTGCTGTTCAAGGCGTTGATCGCCGTCTCGGTGACCTGGGCCTTCACCTCGGCGCCGATCTGCTGTGCCAACGCCGTGGCGTCGACCACCGGGGCACCCGGATCGGCAACCACCGATGCCGGGCGTCGAACCGCCCAGACGACGGCCATGACGGCGACCAGCACGGCGAACACGGCTACGAGGACCAGGGCGATCTCCATGTGACGAACGTAGGCGCGCCCTGTGACAAGAGCGCGGCAACCGGCTCCAGGCCGCTACGACCGGTCAGGTCGCCCAGCTGGCAGGGTCGATGGCGCAGGCGAACCCGTCCAGGTCCTCGCCTGCCGTCCGACGCCGGGAGTTCTCCCGGGCCACCTCCATGATGCGAACCATCGCCTCCCGCCCATTCATGCCCACGGACGAGAAGCCACCCTGCTCGTCGACCTGCCGGACCCGGAACGCCCTGGCCACGTCGGCGTCCCAGAACGACACGTTCATCTCGGTGTCGCCCTGGAATGACGAGAAGACGAGGTTGGTGGATCCGATGGTGGCCCACAGGTCGTCGACCACCGCCGTCTTGGCGTGCACGTAGATCTCCCGGTAGCCCCGGTCCGCACGCGCACAGGGCGCCGACAGGCAGAACCCGTCGTAGGCACCCAGAGCGGCCAGGGCGTCGTAGCCGGCGGCGATGCCCGGGTGGGCCCGGGCGGCAGCCAGCTCCGGCATCGGGTTGCCGGGAACCGAGGCCACGACCAGCACCCCGCGCTCCAGGGCGTCGCGCAGCGCCACGAGCACCACCCGGCTGAGCAGGATCTGGTCCTCTATGTACACGTAGTCCCCGGCCGCTGCGATGGCCGACAGGTACTGCTCCCGCACGGAGTTCTCCCCGGCGGGCAACGCCTCGTAGAGGCCGGGCAGCACGCTGCGCTGGATCTGGGCCGTGGTCGGACCCAACTTGCCGGTTCTCGTCGCCGGGGCCGGCAGGTCGTCGGTCTCGCCGGGTGGCCACGAGCCGTGCTCTCGCCCACGCTCCGACGCACCGTTCCAACGCATCACGAAGTTGTCGTGCACGTCGGTCGCCGCCGGTCCCCGGACCAGGCAGTGCACGTCGTGGACATCGGCGTAGCTATCGTCGCCGACCACCTCCGGTCCCGGATCGGGCTCGGCATGGTCCGGACCGGCCATTGAGCTCTTGCCGATGTTGATCCCGCCCACGAAGGCGACCTCGGCGTCGGTCCCGGCGTCGACCAGCCATGCCTTCTGGTGCTGGCACTGACGGCCCACTGCGTCCCAGCGGGCCTGCCACCGCGTGGACCGACTACCCAACAGGCCGATCGACGACTCCGTGCCGCCGAAGGTGTCGTCGGGATAGACCGCGACGAGGCCACCGAGGCGGCCCTCCGGGTGCCAGAAGAGCACCCGGACGTCAATGCCGCGGGACGCGGCATCGTCCATCAGGTCGAAGAAGGTGCCCCGGCCGCCGGGGAACCGGGCATCGGTCTCCAGGAAAGCCACACAGACCCATACCGAGGTGGTTGCCGCCTCGACCGCTGCGGCGATCCGGTCAAAGGCCACAGCGCCGTCCACCAGGGGCTCGATGTGGTTGCCGACCCGCGGCGCAAAGACCGCTCCGGACGGCGGTGGTATCCGGGTCAGGTCGTCTGGATTGGTTGCCATACCCCCACGCTAGATGGCCCGGTCGTCGGCAGATTCGACCGGCGACCTAGGGTTCCGCCCCGTGAAGCGGGCACTGGTCATCGAGCACGACGAACACGGTCCCGCAGAGGGCGTGGGCGACCACCTCGTCGAGCGCGGCTACCAACTGGACGTCTTCCGGGTGATGGACGATCCGGCCGACCCGGTCTGTACCAAGCCCTACCCGGACGCCACGGCCTACGACACCCTCGTCGTGACCGGCTCGGCGTGGTCGGTCACGGACACGGACTCGATCGGCTCGTGGATCGGTCGCGAGATCGAGATGGTCCGGACGGCCCACGACGCCGGAGTCCCGGTGCTGGGCCTGTGCTTCGGCGGCCAGGTCCTCTCGGCGGCACTCGGCGGCGAGGTCGGCCGGGTGGACCCCCCGGAGTTCGGCTGGTACGAGGTCGACACCGACCTACCGGACGCCGTCGCCCCCGGACCCTGGTTCGAATGGCACTACGACGGCTTCACCGTGCCCGACGGAGCCATCGAGACCGCCCGAACCGCCGTCTCGCCGCAGGCATTCCGGATCGGCCAGAGCGTCGGCACGCAGTTCCATCCGGAGATCACACCCCGCCTGGTCCGCCTGTGGATCGGGATGGGCGAGCGGGCACTGCGGGCCCACGGCGTGGATCCCACCGTCATGGCCGCCCGGACCGTCGACGAGGCGGAGAACAACCGCGCCCGGTCCGACGCCCTGGTCGACTGGTTCCTGAACGGCGCCTGAGCCGGGCGCCGACCGAGCCAGTCAGGCGGTCCAGCCGCCGACGGGCCGCTCGAACCACATGTGGATCTGGCCGGTACCGGCCGCCGACTCGTAGTCCGAGTACGCCACGCCCGGCGTCCGGCAGTCCCGTCCGCCGATGGCACCCACCATCATCAGGTAGTGGCCGAACAGGCCCTCCGGGGCATGGGCCCGGAACGCCGGGTAGCCGTCGATGACCACCGCATGGTCCCCCGCCTCCCACCGGCCGATAATCGCCTCGTCGGCCGCTCTGGCCTCAGGCGTGATGATGTTGTCGAGCGACGATGACTCGTGGTCCCGGAACACGTCCAGCGGCCAGAACCTGTGGCTCAGCCCACCGGAGGCCAACAGCACGACCCGGCGGTCCATCGCCTCTATGGCCTCGCCCAGGAGCCGACCCCAGAGCAGGAAGTCCTCGGCCCGGGCGGTGCCGCAGGTACTGGCCGTCATCCACCGCTCCTCGCCCTGTAGGAAGCCCAGCAGATTGACCGTCGGGTAGTGGATGGGCAGGTACGGGTCGTCGACGGCGGTGATCCAGGTCCCGTGGTCGGTGGCCATGGACGCCAGGGTCCGAGCCAACTTGGGATCGCCCGGGATGTCATACGGCATTGCCGACATTCCCCGGGGCAGTTCGTCGGATGTGTAGTGGCCCGTCCTCCGTTCGTGCGAGGTGACCACCATCTCGACGAGGGTGAACCAGTGGGTGTCGAACACAACGAAGGTGTCGGCGCCCAGGCGGTCCAGGCACTCGGACCTCAGGCGGTGCAGGCCGGGGACAAGGCTGATCTCCTCGCCGTCGTTCAACTCCCGCCGAACGCCTTCGGGCAGCACGATGGGCGGCACGTGGGAAACGACGGCGGCACCGACGATCTCACCCATGGGTTGGCTCCGTTCCGATCGGCTCCCGGTGGGGAGGCACGGTCACCACCTTAATCGTTTGGATCCAAATGATTCAACCGGCGGCGAGAGCCGGAGGACTGCTGTCGGCCTGACGACCGCCAACGCCCTCCTCGGGGCACGGATAGCCGCCGCCCTGGCCCACTCGGACTAGCCCGACGTCAGCAGAAGCGGGGTGCTGTCAGGCGGCACGCCCTTCGGGTCAGTCGGCCAGTCCGTCCAGAACCTCTGCCACTGCCTCCACCTCGGTGGCGGGGTTCACGAAGCAGAACCGCAGCACCGGTCGACCCTCCCAGCGGGTGGGCACGCAGAGCACGATCCCCGACCTGGCGTTGTGCTCGGACCAGGCCTGGTAGTCGTCGTCGGTCCAGCCGATCCGCTCGAACAGCACCACCGACAGGTCGGGTTCCATGACCAGCCGCAGCTGCGGACGCCTCCCGATCTCGGCGACAACGGCGCGGGTCGTGGCCAGCACCGTCTCGACTGCGTCCCGGTAGCGATTGGTCCCATAGGTGGCCAGCGAGAACCACAACGGCAGGCCACGTGCACGACGGGTGAGGTGCACGGCGAAGTCCGCCGGGTTCCACTCCGAGCGGTCCACCGACTCCAGGTAGCTGGCGAACTGCGAGTGGGCGGCAGCCCCGTGCTCCGGCTCCCGGTAGATGAGGGCACAGCAGTCGTAGGGGGCGAACAGCCACTTGTGGGGGTCCACCACGAACGAGTCGGCATGCTCGACCCCGACGAACCGGTCGGCCACCGACGGGGCGACCAGGGCCGCTCCGCCGTACGCCCCGTCCACGTGCAACCAGATGCCGTGCTCCCGGCAGACCCGTGCGATGCCAGCCAGGTCGTCCACCACGCCGGCATTGGTCGTGCCGGCCGAGGCCACCACGGCGAACACGCCGTCGCCACCGCCGGAGGCCAGCACGGCAGCCAGGCCGTCGCCGGTCATTCGGCCCCGCCCGTCGCCGGGGACGTCGAGGATGCCGCAGTCCATGACCTTCGCCGCGGCGCGAACCGAGCTGTGGGAATCGGCCGTGGCGGCCAGGCACCAGGCACCAGGCCGGTCGACCCGGCCACGGCGCGCCCTCTCACGCGCTGCCACCAGCGCACTCAGGTTGCCCATGGTGGCCCCGGACACGAAGCAGCCACCGGCCGTCTCCGGCCAGCCGAGGAGGCCGACCAGCCACGCCAGGGCCTGGTTCTCGGCCACGATCGCCCCGGCGCCAGCCTCCCAGGTGCCGGCGAACATCTCTGCGGCGCTGACCGCCAGGTCGAACACCAGGGCCGCCTCGGTGGGAGCCGCCGGAATGAAGGCCAGGTTCATCGGATTGTCCTGAGCCCGGGTGGCAGGCACCAGGACCTGGGTGAAGAGCCGGAGGGCCTCGTGGCCGCCGATGCCCGTAGGCACGACGGTGTCGCCCATGGCGGCATGCAGTTCATCGGCCGGTCGGGCACGGGCCATGGGATCCTGGCCCCCGGCGATCCTCCGCCGACTCCAGTCCATGACCGACCGGAGCAACTGCTCGTCGTGCGGCCAGAAGGGTTCGGGAGTCACCTGGCGCCCAGGCCCTCGGCGGTGCGCAGCACCGTGCGCAGGAGCCGGGCCAGGGTGGCCGTCTCGTCATCGGTCAGGCCACCGGTGACCTGGGCCTCCTCGCGGTTGAAGGCCGGCATGACCTCGTCGACCACCGTGGTACCCGCTGCGGTGAGTGCCACCCCGACGCGTCGCCGGTCGGTGGGGACCGGGCGACGGACGGCCAGCCCCTTGCGCTCAAGGGTGTCCAGCACGCCGGTCAGGGTGCCCCCGGAGATCCCGGCCTCGGATGCGAGTTCCCTGGACTCCTTCTCACCCCAGACGTGCAGGACGAACAGGACCACGAAGGCGCTCCAGGAGAGGGCATGGGGCTTCAGGACGTTTCGTTCCATGTGGTTCCGGACCGCCGTGGCAGTCCGGAACACGTTCGAGACGGCGGCCAGGGAGAGCAGGTCCAGGTCCAGGCCCGCCATACGGTCGCGGATGAGGCGTTCGGCCGCGACCAGCTCGTCGTCGCCTGCGGCAAATGCACGGGGCATGTGGGCACACTACTGTTCGGGGCCAAACGATTCACGCCGACCCGGCTGTCGGCAATGGAGGCCAGCCAGGACCAATGACCGACCACCGTCGCATCCGCGTGCTGTGGCCCGACCACCTGGCCCTCCCGCGTGGCAAGTACCTCCCCGCCCACCTGGCCGGCCTGGGTACCAGGCACTCGATGTCGGTGTTCGCGCTCACCTACGACCGGGACATGGTCCCCGCCCCGGGTACCCGGATGCTCGAGGGCTTCCCGGACATGGAGTGCGTGATCGACCTCGCCATCGTCCGCAAAGGCTGGGAGGACGGGGTCGGCGTGGTCATCGGCGACCTCGAGGCTGGGGGCGCCCCCGTCGCCTTCGCCCCCCGCAACGTGCTGAAGGACGCCGTGGCCGCCTGGGAGGCCCTGGGCTACACCCCGAAGGTCGGCATCGAGTTCGAGGCCTTCGTGATGCAGCCGGACGGCGAGGGCGGCTGGGCTCCCTACGACTGCCCGGGCTCATTCGTCTACGGCACGGGACCAATGAACGACCCGATGGGCATCGCCGAGGCCATCCACGACGTGGCCGACGCCGTGGGCTTCCGCCTGGAGTCGGTCAACACCGAGTTCGAGGCCGCCCAGTTCGAGTTCACCCTGGAGTACGACGACGCCCTGGCGGCGGCTGACGACGCCTTCCTGTTCCGGACCATGGCCCGGGACGTGGCCTACGAGATGGGCCACCTGCTGACCTTCCTGCCCCGACCACTCATGGACCGGGGCGGCAACGGCCTGCACGTGAACCTGAGCCTCGTCGACGCCGACGGGAACAACGCCCTCCTGGACCCCGACGGTGCCGACGGCCTGTCCGACCTGGCCCGCCAGTGCATCGCCGGACAGCTGCACCACCTGTCGGCCATGGGGGCCGTGTGCGCTCCGACCGTCAACTCCTACAAGCGCCTCCGTCCGGGACAGATGTCCGGCTACTGGAAGAACTGGGGGCACGACCACCGGTGCGCCACCATCCGGGTCAATCCGGAGCGGGACGGCTCGACCCGACTGGAGAACCGCATGCCCGACGGGTCAGCACCCATCCACACAGCGGTGGCCGCCGTGCTGACCGGGGCCCGGCTGGGCGTCGAGGCGGAGCTGGAATGCCCCGGGGCCGAGACCGGCGACGCCATCGAGGAGGCCTGCACCGAGGAGTTCGTGGCCGACGGGCTGGGCGAGGCCCTGGCCGCCCTGGCCGCCGACGACACCTTCGCCGACGCCCTCGGCCGGGGCCTGGTCGACCAGGTCACCATGGTCAAGGAGGCCGAGCTCGAGAAGTACCTGGCTGCCGTCGGCGATGAGGCGGCGGCACGCGACGAGTTCACAGACTGGGAGAAGGGCTTCTACCTGCCCTACCTCTAGCCCGCTCCCCGGACCCCGACCCGTTGCGACGGAGACCGATCGGCCGGCTCGACTCAGACCGAAGCCGCCCCGCGCCGGATGTGGGCGAGCATCTCGACCTCGGCACGGTCGGGATCCCCGGACATGACCGCCTCGTGGAGCACCCGGTGTTCCTCGTAGTCGACTGTCGAACCGTGGCGTGCCGACTCGGCGAACGAGAGCAGGGCCAGCCCACGACCCCAGATGGTGTCGAAGCAGTCCACCAGCACCGGGTTGCCGGCCGCCAGCACAATGGCCCGATGGAAGTCGCGGTTCGCCCGGTAGGCGGCGGACGGCTCGTCGACAGGCACGTTCTCTAGGCCGACCAGGGCATCGGCCATGGCCGATCCGGCGTCTGCGGCCCTGGTCGCGGCCACCCGGGCCGCCCACCCCTCGACCGGCTCGCGTACCTCGTACATGGCCCGGACGTCGGCGGCATCCAGGGACCGGATTACGAAGCCCTTGGTCGCCGGCTGGACCAGGCCGTCGGCCTCCATGCGACGCAGGGCATCGCGGACCGGTGTCCTCGAGATGCCGAGCTCGGCGGCCAGGCGGTCCATGATCAGTCGGTCCCCCGGCGCGAAGTCGCCATCCAGGATCGCTGTCAGGATCCGCTCATAGGCAAGCTCGGCCAGGCTGCGCTCTCCCGTGTCGATCGGTGCAAGCGTCGACGGTCCCGCCATGGCGGCCGTCCGGACGCTCACGCCCGGTCCGCCAGGCGTTGGAAGCCGTCACGGGTCTGGGGGAGCTTCATGTCCAGCACCCGGGCCGCCACGACCGTCCGCAGGATCTGGGCCGTCCCGCCGCCGATGGTGAACATCCGCACGTCCCGGCAGATGCGCTCCATCGGGTTGTTCCGCGAGTAGCCGGCGGCTCCGAAGAGCTGCAGGGCGTCGTTGGCCACGTCTATGCAGGCCTCCGATGTGAAGACCTTGGCCTGTGCGGCCAGGGCCGGATCAGGAAATGGGCTGTCGTCCGGGCCACGTGAGTCGGCGGCCCGGTAGGTCAGGCTGCGAGCCGCCTCCAGCCGGATGCTCATGTCGGCCAGCATCCACTGGACGCCCTGGAACTCGGCGATGGGGCGATCGAACTGCTCGCGCTCCTTGGTGAAGGCGACGGCACGCTCGTACGCACCGGTGGCCAGTCCCAGGGCGACCGTGCCGGCCCCTACCCGCTGGCTGTTGTACGAGTTCATCAGCTCGGCGAAGCCGCTCCCGAACCCGGACGGTGGAACCAGCACCATTTCGGCATCGACCTGCATGTCCTCGAACAGGACCTCCGTCTCCGGAATGCCCCGCAGGCCCATGGTCGGCTCCCGCCGGCCGATGACCAGTCCCGGCGTCTCGTCGCGGATGGCGAGGAACCCGCCGATGCCCTCCTCGTCACCCTGCTCGTCGAACACCCGGGCGAACACCAGGTGGAGGCGAGACACGCCGCCACCAGTTATCCAGTGCTTCTTCCCGTTCAGCACGTAGGAATCGCCCCGACGGTCGGCCCGGGTGGTCATCTGCGAAGCGGCGCTCCCGGCTCCGGGCTCGGTGATGCAGATGGCGGGCTTGTCGCCGCCCAGCACCAGGTCGGCGGCCAGGCGTCGCTGGGAATCGGTGCCGTAGGCCAGGATCGCCGAGATGGCCCCCATGTTCGCCTCCACGGCGATCCGGCCAGTCACACCGCACTGCTTCGCCATCTCCTCGACCACGAGGACGGCGTCCAGGAGGGAGTGCCCGGGTCCGCCCAAGTCGGTGGGCACGGTCATGCCGGTCATGCCCGCATCCCGGAGAGCCTCGACGTTCTCCCACGGATACGACTCGGTCCGGTCGACATCGGCGGCGCGTGGCCCGACAACCTCTGTGGCCAGCTCACGGGCCCTCGCCTGCAGGTCCAACTGCTCCTCGGTGAGCTGCCACATCATGCGTTCTCTCCTGTCGTCAGGTCGTCAGTCCGGACGCCGCTCCAGCGTTCGATGATCTCGTCTACGGATGCCCCACCGAGCACGGCTCCCAGGGTCTCGATCCACCCGGGAGTGTCCACCAGCCGGGGCACCACGCCGGGCACGGTGACCGGTCCGACGGCGGGGTGGTCGATGGTTACCACAGAGTCGCGGGCGGCCACCTGCGGGTGGTCCAGGTACTGGTCGACCGTCCGGACGAGGCCACAGGGAACGGCGGCCGCCTCGCAGAGGTCGACGACGGCACCGGCTTCGAGGCCGGCCACCCAGTCGCCGACCAGCACGTTCACCTCGTCACGTCGGGCGATACGGGCCTGGTTGGTGGCGTAGCGATCGTCGTCCAGTAGATCGGACCTACCCATGACAGCGGCCAGGTGTCCGAACATCCGGTCGTTGGTGCAGGCAATGGTCAGCCACCGACCGTCGGCGGCCCGGTAGTTGCTGTGGGGGACCGACCGGTGGGTCTCCGGGCCCATGCGTTCCCTGCCCATGCCGGTCGCCGCGAACACCGGCAACAGTTCGTCGAGGATGCGGGCCACGCCGTCGTACAGGGCGACGTCCACCAACTGGCCGCGGCCGGTCTCGTCGCGGGACCGAGCAGCCAGGAGCACGCCGAGGGCGCCGTAGATGCCGGCCAGGTAGTCGGCCAGGCCCGAGGATCCCGAGAGCCCCGGCGACCCGTCCGGATCGCCTGTCAGGTGTGTCATGCCGGTGAAGGCCTCGGCGATCCGGGCCACGCCCGCGGTGGCGGCCAGGGGCCCGATCCGGCCGTAGCCGCTGACCGAAAGCTGGATCAGGCCGGGGTTCCGTTCCCGGAGTGACTCGAACCCGATGCCCCAGGCCTCCATGGTTCCTGTGCGGAAGTTCTCGACCAGCACGTCGGCCGATGCCACGAGCGATCGGAATCGTCCGGCACCCTCGGCGGTCCGCAGGTCGATCTCGACGCTGACCTTGTTGCGGGTGTCGCTCAACCACCACCAGGTGTCGCCGTCCGGTGCCTCGGTCCCGAGGCGCCGCATCGGATCCCCAACGCCGGGCTGTTCCACCTTTACCACGTCGGCCCCGAACTCACCCAGGATCGAGGCGGCGAACGGGCCCGCCAGGATGGTCGCGGCGTCCACCACCCGCAGGCCCTCCAGCGGTCGGGTCATCTGGGGCCCGCCACCTTCATCTCGAGGCGCTCTACGCCGTTCACGAAGTTGGATGAGACCAGTTCCGGCGCTCCCACCTGCTCGAGGCTCAGGTCACGGGCCAGGACGTCGGCGACCAGGGCCGAGATCTCGATGCGGGCCAACGAGGCACCAAGGCAGAAGTGGGCGCCGCCGCCGCCGAACGCCACGTGGCCCGGCACCTTCGGGCGCCCCACGTCGAAGGCCTGTGGATCGTCGAAGTGGACCTCGTCGAAGTTGGCGCTGGCGTACCACATGACGACCTTCTCTCCCGCCGCCACATCGGTCCCGGCCAGCGTGGTGTCAGCCGTCGCCGTCCGCCGGAAGTAGAGGATCGGTGAGGCGTGGCGCACCACCTCCTCCGCTGCCGTGTCCAGCAGGTCCGGATCGGAACGGACCCGGTCGAACTGGTCGGCGTGTTCGACCAGGTGGATGCCCAGGTGGGACATGGCCGACCGGGTCGTCTCGTTGCCAGCGAAGATCATGAGTTGGAAGAAGCGGGCGAATTCGGTCTCGCTGAGCCGCTCGCCATCCACCTCCGCAGTCGCCAACTCTGACAGGAGGTCACCGGTCGGATGGTCCAGCCGCTGGCGGCGGGCGCGCCGCGCGTACTCCTCCACCCCGTGTGCCGCCGGGCTGTTGAACGGCAGCTCCCGCAGGGGTCGCGTGTTTCCGTAGGCACCGGGGTCCAGCTCGGCCGACGAGGTGCCCTCGACCAGGTGATCGGTCATCTCGATCATGAGGTCGTGGTCCTCCTCGGGGATGCCCATGAGGGCGCAGATGACCCCGATCGGTATCGGAGCGGCCACCGTCGAGACCCAGTCGCCCCCGCCTGCCTCCACGAACCGGTCCATCTGGCGCCGAACCCGACCACGTACGTCGTCGACATAGCCCTGTACGTGGCGGGGGGTGAACGCAGAGCTGACGAGACGACGGAGCCGGGTGTGCACCGGAGGGTCCAGGTCGATCATCGACGCTCTGACGGAACGGACGTCCTCGTCCACGTCGTAGATCTGGATGTGGCCCAGCTCGGAGGAGAACGTGGCCGGATCCCGTGACACGGCCACCAGGTCGTCCAATCGGGTGACCGACCAGAAGCCCGACCCCCAGGGTCCGGAAGGGTTCCAGACGAGGCCGGGCTCACCGCGGAGACGGCGGAACTCGTCATGGGGGATTCCGTGGTCGTAGGTCGCCGGATCGGCGAGGTCCAGTCGGTTGGTCACGGTCCCAGTCATGGACGGGCCTCCTCGAACGGCCGTGGCTGCCGATCGCTCCTCCGTGCCGCCTCGCGGGCGGTCATGGCGAGGAGGTCCCGCTGCACGATGCTGCCACCGAGTCGGTGGGTGACCGACGACAGCCGGTCGATGTCCCCTGCTACCTCGTCGTACCGGCCCGCCCGGTAGGCACGGATGGCCGATGCCACCGGCCGGACCACCAGGTCGAACGTCTCGTCGTTCTCCGATGCGCCACCCCTGTGGCAGGCGTCCAGGCCGGCCCAGTAGCGCCCTGCCCCCGGGTCGTCCGGACAGGTCGCGAATGCGAGGGCGGCGTGGATGTCAAGGAAGCCCGTGGTGTGGAGCTGGTCGTGGTCACGCCACCTCGCGGCCAACGTCGGCCACCGGTCACCGACGTCGCAGCCGGCCAGTTCCAGGCGCCACAGCATCGACGTGAGGTCGGTTAGGCCGAACGCCTTGTCGGTCCCGGGGATCCGCTCATCGAAGACGTCCAGGCACTCGTCGAACTCTCCGGCCGACATGAGCCGCAGCACCAGGTGCCAGAGGAGATGGAGGGCCAGGTGGTCCCGTTCCTCCCAGTCGGTCCGGGTGCTCCGCAGGTGTCCGATGGCCTCGGCATGGCGGTCCTGCATCTCGTACACGTGGGCCAGGGCGTGCAGCGCCCAGATGTCGACCGGATCCACCTCCAGGGCGAGGTGGCCGAACCGCTCGGCCTCGTCGTAGTGGCCTGACTCCTCGAGCGCGAAGGCGTGCTGGCCGGCGGCCACCCCATAGCCCGGGTCACCCGGACGGAGGCGGCCGATCACCGCCGTCGAGGCCTGGAGCCTCCGGGCGTCGTCACCCACGTGCAGGTAGACGTCGTGGGCCATCCTGGTCGCCACCACGTCGTGCGGGTGGCGGGCACCGATGGCCTCCCACCGTGCGGCTGCCACGGTGAAGTTCCCGTCGACCAGCGTGGCGACGGCCTCCTCATGGCTCCGTTCCCGTTCTGTGGCACGGGCGCATCGGGCTTCGAGCGCTGCCAGATCGGTCTGCAGGGCCTCCGACAGCGGGTCGTCACCGCCGAGAACCGAGCCTGCCGTCGTCATCACCAGGCCCATTACGAAGGCGTCGTCGGTCGCCGTCAGCTCGTGTAGTCGATCGATTGGGTCACCACGAAAGTCCAGGACCTCGCCGACTGCCGCATCCCAGACGTCAACCGAGGCCGGGCGGGCGGCGGTGACAACCTGGCCGAAACGGTCTTCGCCGATCACCGCCGCCGTCCCGGGTTTCCCGCCAGGGACTCATGTGGCAATCCGCACATGTAATCACCGTATACGGTATTCAATAGGTTGTCGATCCCCTTGACGCCCGCGTGGAACCCCTGCTGGCCCTCAGTCCTCGAGGATCGAGATGGCCATGCTGGGACACCGTTCGACCACCTCGGCCGCCCGCTCCCGTCCCAGGGTCGCCCCGTCGACCACCCGGGAGATCGCCGTCTCATCGTCCAGCCTGAATACCTCGGGCTCCAGCAACTCGCACTGACCGATGCCGATGCACCGGTCGACATCCACCGCGAGTCGGACGGGACCGCTCACGCCAGGACCCCGAGTTCCAGGGACTCCACGCCGTGGACGAAGTTCGAAGCGAGCCGTACCGGCTCGGACCGCTGTTCGAGGCGGACGCCGCGGCGCGCCATCTCCTCGAGCAGCACCTGGACCTCCATCTTCGCCAGGAACGCCCCCAGGCAGAAGTGGGGGCCGCCTCCGCCGAAGGCGAAGTGCGGGTTGTCGGATCTGGCCACGTCGAACCGGAACGGCTCGTCGAACACCTCGGGATCGCGGTTGGCGGCCGCGTACCACATCACCACCTTGTCGCCGGCGGCGAGCGGCGTCCCGGCCAGCAGCGTCTCGCGGCTGGTGGTCCGCCGCATGTGAAGGATCGGCGTGGCCCACCGGATCACCTCGTCGACGGCCGTTGGGACCGTCGACGGGTCGTCCACCACGGCCGCCCACTGGTCGGGGGACTCGGCGAACGCCATGCCCCCGTGGATGATCGCCGTCCGCGTCGTCTCGTTGCCGGCGAACACCAGCAGTTGGAAGAAGTTGCGGTATTCGGCGGGCGTCAGCCGTTCACCGTCGGCCTCTGCAGCGACCAGGCCGGTGACGAGGTCGTCGGTCGGCTCGGCCAGCCGGAGCTGGCGCATCCGCTCGCCGTACTCGAACAGGGCGTAGCTGGCCGGGCTGTTGAACGGCAGCAGGCGTGTCGGCGTCGTGTTGCCGTAGGCGTCGTCGGGCAGCGACGGTCGGTCGCCCGTGCCCTCCACGAGGTGGTCGGTCAGCTCCACCATGTAGTCGGCGTCGACCGCCGGCACCCCGAGGATGGCAAGGATCACGCGGATGGGCAGCGGCGCGGCCACCAGCTCCACCCAGTCACCGCCACCCCGGGCGACGAAGGCATCGACCAGGTCGGCTGCTATCCCCCGGGCGGTGTCCTCCCAGGATCGGGTGGCCTTCGGTGTGAACACCCTCGACACCACGCGTCGCAACCGCGTGTGGTCCGGGGCGTCGGAGTCGATGAGCGAGCGCCGGGCCTCGAGGGCGTCGGCCTCCAGGTCCCAGAGGTTGGTGTGGCCGATGGCCGACGAGAACACCTCCGGGTTCCGGGAGACCTCCCGCACGTCGGCGTGCCGGGTGACGGCCCAGAACCCGTTGTCATCGTATGGATGCCACACCAGGCCTTCGGTCTCCCGGATGGCCGCGAAGCCGTCGTGGGGTATGCCGTCCAGGTAGATCACCGGGCTGGCAATGTCGGCGGGGCTGGGCGGTCGGTCCATCGTCTCGGCGTGCATCGGTCAGCTGAACTCGATGTAGCGGGCCCGCTCCCAGTCGTTCACATCGTCGGGATCCGGGTTGTGCTCGGCTGCCAGCCTCACCTCCTCGCGGGCGAGGCTCACGAAGCTGCGCGAGAAGGTGTCACCGAGCATCCCGGCCAGCAGGCTGCCCTCGTAGGCGTCGATGGCACCGGCCAGGTCGGTGGGCAGCGGCGTGTAGTCCCCGGGCGCGCTGTACATGTCCCCGATCGACATGGGCGGCAGCTCCAGGGACCGCTCGACGCCATCGCAACCGGCGGCCAGGACACCGGCGATCAGCAGGTACGGGTTGGCATCGGCTCCGGCCGAGCGGAACTCCACCCGATTGGCCGACGACCCGGCCTCGACAATGCAGCGGGCCAGCACGCTGCGGTTGTCGAGGCCCCAGTGGACATGGGTGGGGGCGAACGTGTAGGGCCGGATGCGCTTCGGCCCGTTGGCCGTCGGGCACGCCGGGAGCGACAGCGCCGTAGCGTGCTCGAGCAGGCCGGCCACCCAGTGTCCCATGAGTTCGTTGGGCGACCCGTTGCTGTCAGCGAAGGCGTTGCCACCATTGGCCCGGAGGCTGGTGTGGACGTGCATGCCCGAACCTGACTCCTCGGTGAGCGGCTTGGGCATGAAGGTGGCCCGCAGCCCGTGCTGGACCGCCACCTCCTTGACGATCGACCGGTAGAGCGTGCACTCGTCGGCGGCCCGCATGGCGTCGGCCGGCCCGACGTTCACCTCGATCTGGCCGGGCCCGTACTCCTGGTTGGAGGACTCCACGTGGAGGCCGGCGCCTCCCAGCCCGTTCCGGATGTCGAGGAGCACCTCCTCCAGGTCGGGGGCATCGGTGAGCGAGCTGTACTTGATGTGCGACCGGACTGGCTGCCATTCGGGCGTACAGAGGTAGAACTCGGACTCGGTGGCGACCACGGGGTCGAGTCCGAGGGACCGGCACCGCTCGACCTGTGCGGCGAGCACCCCGCGCGGTGAGAGGGGGTGGACGGCACCGTGCTTGTCGTACGCGTCGGTGAAGACGAGCGCGTAGCCGGGCCGGTGGGTCAGCAGGCGTCCGGTCGACACGTCGGGGACGATCCCGGTGTCGAGGAAACCGCTCTCCATGTTGACCAACTCGTGCTCGATGAGCTCGTCCCGCACATTCAGGATGAACACGGCATCGGCGATGGAGACACCGTCGGACATCACCTCATCGAAGAAGCGGTCGACGGGAACCCGCTTCCCACGGAGGTGTGCATACGTGTCGACGACCGCCACCTCCACGGTGTGTACGCCATTGTCGGAACAGAGGTTCCGGAAGGCCTCGGCGGTCAGTGCTTCGGACATGGCGTTCCCTTCAATGGGTGGATGATCTCGGTCACTTCGGCCAATGGGCAAGCGGGTCCAGCACGATGCGGCCGCGGACATCGCCGGCCCGGAGCCTCTCATGTGCAGTCTGGGCATCGGCCAGGGGCAGCACCTCCACGGGCTGCACGATGGTGGGCTCGCGACGGGCCAGGTCCAGCAGTTCGTCCATCTGGGCCCGTGAGCCCCAGAAGGTGGACATGAAGCGGGCCTCGTGCGGCACTGCACCCAGGCCGAACGGGATCCGGCCACCAAAGAGGCCCACCACGGCGACGAGACCCCGTCGGCGCACAGATGCAGCGGCCAGGTCCAGGGTCGACCCGGCACCCACGAAGTCCAGCACCACGTCGGCGGAGCCGAGCTCGTCCTCGGGTCCGGCCGCTGTGTGGGCTCCCACCTCGAGGGCCACCGCCTGCTTGTCGGCGTTCGGGTCGACGGCCACCACCTCGGCGTCGGTCAGCAGGCGAAGGTACCGGATGGCGTACTGGCCGAGGCCCCCGGCCCCGACGACCATGGCCCTCGCACCGGCACCTCGCCCCCGCAGGGTAGCCAGCCCGTGGCCTACGGCCCGGAAGGCGGTCAGGCCGCCGCAGGCCAGTGGGGCACTGGCGAAAGGGTCGAGACCGTCCAGGGGCGTGAGGTAGCCCTCATCGGGAATCCGCATCCGCTCGGCGTAGCCCCCGTCGGTGAACAGGCCGGCCTCGGTGGCATCGGCGCAGATCTGCTCCAGGCCGGCATCGCACTGGGCACACGATCGGCACCCCCACGGGGCATAGACCATGACCGGGCCGAGCCGCTCGTGTACCCCTGTGACCTCGTGGCCCAGGATGATCGGCATCGGGCTGGGGAAGTCACCGTCGACCACGTGCAGGTCGGAGCCACATACGCCGCACGCCGTGACCTCGATGAGGGTCTCACCGTCACCGACCACGGGCTCGACATAGTCGTCATCGGTCTCCAGGCCCTGGCCGACCCCGCGCAGCACGACAGCGCGCATCAGTAGCTCTTGGGCATGCCGAGGACCTTCTCGCCCAGGAAGGCCAGGATCAGGTTGTTGGTCACCGGAGCAACCTGGTACAGCCGGGTCTCCCGGAACTTGCGCTCTATGTCGTACTCGACGGCGAAGAGGTCCTCGCGTGCGGTGGTGGTCACGTGTTCTGGTCCGGCCCGGCATCGAAGAACCCACGGGCATCCAGCTGGGCGGCGGCGGCCCGTCCGCTCTCCAGCAGGTGGCCCTCCATGGCACTCCGGGCCCGCTCGGGATCGCCTGCCACGATGGCCTCGAGGATCGCCAGGTGGTGGTCGACCGCAACCCGGTTCCAGCCGTCAGCGAACTCGAAGTAGTTGGCGGGCACCGATCGCTCCAGGTGCCCGAGGAGCCAACGGGTTCGGCGGGGGGCTGCCAGGTTGATGATCCGGTGGAAGGCCTGGTTCAGCTGCTGCAGGTTCTCGAGGTTCTCGACGGTGAAGCGCTCGTGCACGGCCCGCAGTTCGGCGAGCCTGACCTCGTCCAGCGACTCGGCGGCCATGGCAGCGGCACGTCCGGCTACCACGGCGAACAGGGCGTAGTGGTCGATGATGTCCTCCCTGGTGAGCTGCACCACCGAGGCACCGCGCCGCGGGGTCAACTCGATGAGGCCCTCCCGACTCAGCACCACCAGCGCTTCGCGGATGGGGCTCCGGGAGACGCCGAGGGCCGTGCCCACCGCCTCCTGGTCGACCTTCTGACCGGGGCGGAGTGCTCCCGTCAGGATCAGGTTCCTCAGGTAGTCGACGACCTCCTCGCCCAGGGCGCCACGCCGTCGGGACGACGGTGCCCGGGCCGGGTACCGTTCGTCGCCCGTACCGGCATTCGAGTCCATCGGTCCCCATTGGTTCCAGCCCGTACCGAGCCACGGAGGGGATCGGTGGATTTTGAATACAATATTCATCCGGAGTCAGCCCTGCAAACACAAACGGGAGGTGAGCCATGACCGGACGACCGTTGATCGGGATAACCGGACGTCGCAAGCGCGGTGACCAGCTGGTCGGGAACCTCAACATCCTGGCTGGCTTTGCCGTCGACATCTTCTACGCCGACTACGGGCGCGGCGTGCTGGAGGCCGGCGGAGTCCCCGTGTTCCTCCCCCTCGACGTCGACCCGGTCCACGTGGTGGGCCACCTGGACGGCGTGCTTCTGACCGGGGGGGCCGACATCGACCCGGCCCGGTACGGCGACGAGCCGCTGACCGATGAGTTCCCGCCGGAACCGCTGCGGGACGACCACGAGTGTGCCGTTCTGGACGCAGCCGTCGACCGCGCCCTGCCGACGGTCGGCATCTGCCGTGGCCTGCAGCTCATCAACGTGCACGCCGGCGGCACCCTCCACCAGGACGTCCCGGCGCACGCCGGCTTCGACCACCCGACGACCACCGAGTGGCACGGGGTCTCCTTCGGGTCGGGATCGGTGCTGGCCGACATCTACGGCGGTGACCGCCGGGTCAACTCCTTGCACCGCCAGACCGTCGACAGGCTGGGTACGGACCTGCGTGCGACGGCCTTCGCCGAGGACGCCTCGATCGAGGGCCTGGAGCACGAATCGCTTCCCATCGTGGCCGTGCAGTGGCATCCCGAGATGCTCCCCGGTCGCCCCGGTGACCCGCTCTTCACCTGGCTGGTCGCAGCTTCGGCAACGAACGCCGAAGGGGCTTCCTGACCTGCTGGCTACCCGCCACCCTCCCGCCGGTGGGGCTCAGGCCTGTGCGGCCGCACCCAGGTATGCCGCCTGGACAATCGGGTCAGCCTGGATCTCCGCCGGACTGCCATGGGCTATGACCTCCCCACAGTCAAGGCAGTAGATGCGATCGCATATCCCGATGATGAAGTTCAGGTCATGGTCGATGACGACCACACCTGCGCCCACAAGACCGGCCATTCGCCTCACCTGTTCGATCATCAACAGCGACTCGGAGTCGCTCATCCCCGAGGTCGGCTCGTCCAGCAGCAGGTACGCGGGTGCCATGGCCGTAGCGCGGGCGAGTTCGAGGCGGCGCGAGGTGCCGTAGTCGAGTTCTCGGGCCCGCCGGTCGCGGTGCTCCCAGAGGCCGGCGGCGGCCAGCAGGCCGTCGACATCGGGGGACGGTTGGTGTCGACGGCTGGTCGCTGCCACCAGGGCTGAGACCTCCACGTTCTCCCGCACCGTGAGAGCAGTGAAGAGGCGGAGGTTCTGGAAGGTTCGCACCAACCCACTACGGGCGATCTCGAACGACGGAGCCGACGTGAGATCGGCGCCGCCGAGGACCACGCTCCCTGAGCTGGATTCCACCAACCCGGTGATGACGTTAAGGAGGGTGGTCTTACCCGCACCATTGGGGCCGATTATCCCGACCACCTCGCTCTTCCTCGCCTCGATTCCCACATCCGTCAGCGCCCGGAAGCCTCCGAACGTCACGTTGACGCCTTCGACCACCAACGGGGTCGAGTCATCCGGTTCCAGGATCGGCAGCGGGTCCGTCGGCGGTTCGCTGCTGCGAGCGGACCTTGCGTGGAACCACCTGTCGAGTTCCCAGTCGTCGAGCAGACCCGAAGGGCGCCAGATCATGAAGCCGAGCATGGAAACGCCGAGGAACACCGACTTGAGGTTCTCCCGGAAGATCCAGTCCAGCGGCGCGTCGTCGAGACCGATACCGAACACCTCGAAGCCATCCTGACCGAGGCGACGGGCGAGTTCCCGACCCGCGGTGATGACCGCGACCCCTAGCAGTGTCCCTGTGACGCTGCGACGGCCACCGACGATGAGCATCACCAGCGTCACCAACGTGAGGTTGAAGAAGAGGTCGCCGGGAAGAATCGAGCCCTTCTCGTACACCCGAAGGCTCGCACCGACGCTGACCACGGCTACCGATATCAGCAGGGCCACCATCTGCTGGACGAGCGGGTTCACGCCCATGGCTCGCGACGCCAGGTTGTCCTCACGGGCGGCCACCGCTAGGCGCCCGCTCCTGCTCTGCGCGTACAACCGTGCGATCACGATGGTGACCAGGAGAGCGACGTAGATCGGAACCCTGCTGTCAAGCGTGCCACCTATGCGGAACGAGAGACCCGCCCGGTCGCCACCGGTGAGGTCGGGCCAGTTCCGGGCCACTTCGTGGGTCACGAAGAGCAGTGCGAGGGTGATGACCGTGGCAGAGACCGCGCCAGACTCGGCTCCGGACCGGGCCAGCCCGACTCCGACGACGAAAGCCACGACGAGGGTCGCGGCCACGGCAACCCCGACAGCCAACCACGGACTCAGCTGCACATCGGCGAGTCCGAACGGAGCGTCCGAGATCCGCTTCGCCTTCTCCGCTGGCGAGATCGCGGACAGGGCGAAGGCATAGCCGGCAATGGCCCCGAAGCCGATATGGCCGAACGACAGGATGCCCGTATTCCCCACATAGATCTGGATCCCCAGCACGATGACGGCGTCGATCAGGGCGAAGGTGACCAGGCGTTCCGCCCCTCCGAGTTGGCCCTGGTACACCAGCCCGAACCCGACGAACAGGGCGAACAGGACGACACCGCCGACGATGGGGTACAGGACGTCGCGGCGGAGGTCGGGGAACATCAGACCCTCTCGGCGTGCGCAACGGCGACCAGGCCCTGGGGCCGGAAGATGAACAGCAGCGCGATGAGCAGGAAGACGACCCCCTCGGTGAGGCTGGCCACCGAGTCGGGCAGGCGGGAGCGCAGCAGCACCTCGGCCAGGCCCAGGGCGAATCCCCCCAGTACCGCACCGCGAAGGCTCCCCAGGCCACCGATGAGCGCAGCGAGCACTCCCTTGAGCATGGGATTGATCCCGGCGGTCGGAAAAGTGCTACCGGCCCGCATCAGCCAGAACACCCCTGCTATCCCGGCCAGCACACCCGACAGGGCGAAGGCGCCACGGATCACGGAGTCTGAACGGACGCCCATCAGCCGGGCGGTATCGAAATCGGCCGCTGCGGCCCGCAGCGCCAGGCCGAACATGGTTCGCTGCAGGAGCAGGGTGGTGGCAATCAGGGCCACGACTGTTACCGCGATGACGACCGTGTCGAATACCTCTACCCGCAACGAGCCCACCGAGTAGGTGTCGGTGACCCAGCCCGGGCGGGCGAAGGTCTTGAACGACGCCGACACGTACAGGAGGAACACGGCTGAGACGACGAAGTGCACGCCGAACGAAGTGAGGAGCAGGGTGAAGTCGTCTGCGCCGCGCACCCGGCTGAAGGCGATGCGCTCGATGACCAGTGACGTCGCGACGGAGACGACCACGATGAGCGGCACGGTCAGGTACCAGGACCAGCCGGCATTGATGGCCCAGAACGCTGCATAGCCCGAGACCGTTATCAACTCGCCATGGGCAAAATTGAGCAGGTGCATGACGCCGAAGATCACCGCCACTCCGAGCGCCAGCAGGGCGTAGATGCTGCCGCGTCCAAGTCCGTCTATGAGGTTCTGGAGCAGCTCGGCCATTGCTCAGTTGCCGACGAAGGTGTCGAATAGGTCCTTGTTTCCACGCAGCTCCGCACCGGTACCTTCAGCGACGACCTCGCCACTACGCAGCACGTACGCGCGATCAGCCAGGTCGAGCATGCGCGTTGCGTTCTGCTCCACGACGAGCAGCGTGCGACCCTGCGCCCGGAGCGATTCGATGAGGTCGAATACCACGTCCACGAGAATCGGGGCCAGGCCCAAGGAGGGCTCGTCCATCATGAGCAGCCGGGGTTCCGACATGAGGGCACGGGCAATGGCCAACTGCTGCGCCTCGCCACCGGAGAGGTAGCCGGCCGGCGTCGTCCACTTGTCGCGCAGCATCGGAAACCGTTCGCCCATCTCCTCGAGCAGTTCGGCCCGATCGGCGCCGGCAGTCGTGACCCCGCCGATCTTCAGGTTCTCCTCCGCCGTCAGATCCACGAATACCCGGCGGTGCTCAGGCACCAGGGCCAGCCCCAGCCTCACCAGGTCCTCGGGTGGACGACCGGTGATGTCCTCGCCTTCAAACGTCACGCTGCCCTCGCTGGGCGTCAGGAGCCCGGCGATGGAGTTCAGCAACGTCGTCTTGCCAGCACCGTTGGGTCCGATGAGGCCTACGACCTCACCGGACCCGACATGCAGGCCTGCTTCTCTCAGTGCCGAGATCTCACCATATTTGGTTGTCAGACCCGACACCTCGAGCATCAAACATCAGCCACCCATCGTGGCGACGAGAACGTCCTCACCGTTGACGATCCGGTTGATCGGGACCGCCTTGGCCGGGATGCCGTTGGTGCCGGCATAGGTGATCTCACCTGAC